>Ga0208749_1000489_pt1 | contig 9643 bp, 9 predicted proteins | sample Knorr_S15_td_DCM_FD_185601 | JGI IMG/M metagenome (GOLD analysis project Ga0208749, IMG submission 185601) | Marine microbial communities from Southern Atlantic Ocean transect - Knorr_S15_td_DCM_ad_63m_LV_B (SPAdes) (version 2) | ecosystem: Environmental > Aquatic > Marine > Oceanic | place... | reverse complement strand
CTCCTCATCAAAGTTTAATGATAGCACAGCAGCATAGTGAGTGTCATCTGTATGTGGTGCTAAACTGCACATACGACATTTCTCCTGTACATCATACATTTGAAATGTGAAGTGGGAGAACTCTGGGTGTGTCATCACCTTCTTGTCAGCTTCAAAGTAAGTTGACAAAGCAAACTTAAAGTTAGGATAGAACTGGTTTGCCATATGACCTAACTTAGCAACATAGCCAGGTAGGTTTGAAAACTCACCATTGACTGTACATACATAATCAGTTGCCTGAGCATAAGCACGTACCTGTTCAGGTTCCTGAAAGAAGTTCCTGATCTTGATTATTCTATTCTTGGCTTTACCAATATGGATCTGCTCTACTTCCCAATCCTTTGGGTGGTGAGTTCTTAATAAATGGGGATCAATTATCTTCATTGTTTTGTAGTATTGCTACGTGTCCTATTAATGATAGTAATAAACTTATCGCCAGCAAAGGTACCAGCAAGACATACATCTATCTCATCACCATCTTTCCAATTCATCTCACCATTCTTCTTGGTATGCAGCATTGCTAATTGGATCTTGTCGATCACTTCCTGTTTTAATATCATTTTTTAAATACTCCTACCTGTCTCATAATAACAACAGTTAAAACTGTCCAGAAGATAACATACCACATAATTAATTACCGCTAATGTAATTGGCTACGGAATTGTCCTTTTCCAATACCATAACATGAACTCCATTCCACCAGTGGATTGGACTCTCTACAACACTACTTAGTATCCTTCTTTCAAGGTAACATTGCAAATGGTTCTCAGATGCCCATTGTACTGTACCATCTACTACACCATCAAAGTTAGCATCATCAACTATGATAATAAACTTATCAGCTAAGAAAGGTAGAAGGTCATTAAGGTTATTCATCTGTTCCATCATATCATGATTTGCGTCATAAAACAAGATGTTAGGTTTAGAACCATTGAAGTCTTCTTCAGCTAGTTCCTTAACACTACTCTTAATGAATGTAGCATTACCATTCTCATACTTCTGCCAGTTCTTTACAAGGGTGTCATAGGGGTTACCTAACTCAGTCCACATACCACGATCCATCATCGGCCGAACAGTAGGTTCTGAGAAGTCATCTACACCAATACACTTGGATTTGTTACCCATAGTAGCAGCAAAGAATGTACTACCAGTGAATGTACCAATCTCAAGATAGACTGCATCCTCATGAGAGCAGAGGCTATTAAGGAAGTGCCTTACTCTATCTGAGGACAATCCTTGTATTGAATATCCTTCTGGGTTGAAGTTAGAAGTGTTTGTATTACCAGCATCTATTGCCTCCAATACTCTCTTGACATATACATCCATATCAACTGGTCTATCCTGTTTCTTGAGATGTGCATTCACTACATTCTCACAGTAGTTACAATCCCAACAATCAAAATTACATGTCTTTATCTTGTCTCTCCATAAAGTAATAGGACTATCAGGTATCTTAAGATCTTCCATATACTCTTGGAAGTCGGAAGTAACCATAGGAGAATCACTAGCCCATGCTTCAATGATTGCCATAGATTCCATTAACTTCATGGAGTTCTCTCTACCATGCATCTTAAATACATCCACACCAAGATCAAGAAACTCTTCCCAGTCCTCTTTCCAAGGAGGTAGGTTAGCTGCTTTTAATGCATGGGAGTTATCTTCTATATCCCATAGTGAACAAGAGTGTGTACTGATAGGATCATTAAAGTACTGAGGTATACTCTCAGTCCTTGTATTGTTAAAGTGATAATGCTCATCCATCATAGAGCACCCACCCCAACAACCTTCATTTGCTAGTAAGGATAACTCTACTGGTTTGCCAATATCTGCACAATGATCTTTCGCTTTCTTTATCTTCTTTAGTTGTTCATGATCTCTCATCACATCTCTATCAAGATTGATGTAATGGAAACCTGCCTTAGCAAGAGCCACAACCTCATTTGGTTTAGAGACGTTCCTAAGTATAGTATTCTTAATCTTTAACTCTGGAAACTCTTTCTGTAGGATACCAGTACTCACCCAACTAGTGTGTGGTATGGTTGCTATCTTAATACCCTGTGCATATAACTGGTGAAAGTTCTTTACAAACAAATCCAGATGTTCCATATCTGGTCTAATGTATATGTTATTAAACGTAGCAGATAATGGTATGCCACCAGCATCTTCTGATATTGCTTGGGCATTATAAAATAGTTGCCTTACATCTCCTTGAAAAACATCCCCCATTGAATCCTGTTCAAAGGGAGGCATTCTACAAGTAAAGTATAAGTCGTAAATATAATCTTTGTATCGTTTCAACCAAGGAACAAATACTGTCTCTGCATACTTGGAATCAATCTTAGGATTAATTGGAAGACTGAAGACGGATTTTCTCTTTTGGGATTTCATGTTTCACATCAGGAAGTTTTGGTACTTCGGGTACTAAGCGATCAGTTACTTCTGATCCATTAATTTGGGGTGGTGAGAACTTCTCACCATTAAGAAGAGCTTGGACTTGGCCAGTCATTTGGTTCTGCATGTGTTCTACCCCTCCTCCAATCAGAGCAGCATGGTGAACAGCACCAGATAGTATGTTGATTTGATCTTGTTCAGGTAGGTTCATAATTGAATCCATATTACCTGCACCAAGACGGCCAAATGATATTAAATCACAAGCCGCTTGTTTTGCCATCCTACTTTGCCAATACTTTCTATCCTCTTCTTCATTAGTATCTAGGTAGTATTCAATACCCTTATCTGTATCAACAGTATCTTCAAGCTCACTAATAAATGTATCCATCTCTCGATGAACATGCCTAAGTTTCTCTACGAATAGAGATCTATCATAATCTGACTTATCTATTTCAAGTTGTATTAACTCTTTTCCAATCTCATCCTCTTCTGCTTCAAGATCCCTTACTAACATCCTTCTATTAATCTCATTCTTCTTGAGACTATACTCTACTTCCACACGAGTATTATCCCTCGTCTGAAGTTCGAGAAGTGCTTGCTGCACTTTCTTATATGGTGTTATCTGTGAACCTACTACAAAATTTGTGTTCTGGTATTTCGATTGACCGCCCTCTAATTTGTAAGCAGCTTCAACCCAAGTCTTTTTATTTCCTTCTAGGGTCTGCCTACAGAGTGCATCAGAATCCGAAAGTGCCATATGCTAAATCTCCGTCAAGTCGCTTTTGGTCTTCATCCACACGTCCTAATTTCTGTCCCTGCTTAATAGGCATACCAACATGCAAGTAGTCTTCGTACAAGATGTTCATATCCCACATATTATCGCAGTTCTTAAACTGAGAACGGATGGCATGATATTTGCCAAGTAATGAGGCATAATCTATAAGGTATTTATCATGGTGTCGGAGAACCCTTTTCACGAGTTCCGACTTCTGCATACCTCTTGTCATGCATAATATATCTAGGAAAGGAGTTTTAGCTTCCTCGTTTTCCTTATATTTTCTAGACTCTTCAAGTTGGTATACCCAACTCTCAGATTCTATATCACAACAATTTTTAAAGTTTTTAAATCTTAGATCGAACTCATGTTCAATAACTAAGATTGCTTGTTTCTTCATGAAAGAAACTGCTAGGTCAATGTGCTTAGGAGAAGTTTTCTTTTTAACCTTCTCATAATCCAATGAACCATCTTCCTGCATCACAGCTTCATAATCTTTGAAGTGTGATCTTATCTCACCTTGGAACTTTACTCCAGTAGTAAATTCCTTTTCATCAAGTTCAACGTATCTTTTGAACGTAGACTTAACAGTCTCGAACACAAGTTTATTCATCTTGATAGTTGAGACATTATAAAAATTAAACAACGTGAAGTATGTTGTCTCATGTGGTTTAATGTCTGCAGCTCTCAAAGCATCTTCATGGATCATCATATAGATGAAACCTTCTTTGATGAGTTCCTTATCCTTAGTGAACTTCTTAGTCTCTAATTCTAGAGGGTGTTGAGGTTCATATTTTGGACGCAGAAATTCTTCATCCTCTATGAGGTGTGAGGGAATTCTCTTCTTCCATTCTACCTCAAATTCTTTTTCTTGTACGTAGAGCTTGTTATCAGGCATCTTCTAATGTCTTAACTCTTGTTTTCAAAGCTTCTATCTCCGCTTGTAAGTTGGTGATAGCAACTGTATTCTGGTCCTGCTTTTGTTTAGATGCAAGATCAGATTGAAAGATCATCTTCCTTGCACTACCTGTGTTACCTTCTGACATTACTGATACCTCATTCCTGTTACTGCGAATGCACCAGTATGACAACATCCTGAGGACTGTCCTTGGTGACCCTTTGGCTCTGCCTTAAACCCTAATACTACATCAGAGTCTGTAGCATGAAAACGTTTCCAAGTTCTATTGTTCTGATAATTACCAGCACCAGATGCATAGTTACCGAAACAATAACCCCAGTCTTGACCCATTGCCATGTTCTCTTCACCAGAAGAAATATCAGCTTGGTTGAACTGTCCACCAATAGATGAATTGTTAGTATCGTTAAACTTCAACCATGGTCTAGTAACATTGTTACTGTTTCCATGATAGCAGAAACCCCACTTAGTTGAGAGGTTCTTCTTCCATCCATTACCACCCCATCCACTTAAGGAGTATGAGTTAACAGACTCATTACTAAATTCTACATATCTTGCATTACCTGTGTCACCAAATAAGTGACATCTATATTCTCCTTCGGATCCAGTTGCACCACCATTACCGAAACCATTACCAAGACGAGTACACATCTCAGTGATGAAGTTCATTCTTTGAATATTTCCAGGACCACCACCTGCGGTGTATCCTCTCTGTGTTGTCTGTCCAGAAGCACAACCTGGGTCATCAGTACCATCCCAAGTATCCATGGAAGCACCGATACTATCTGGAGTAGTGTTGTATGCATCACTGTGACCAGGAGTTCCATTAGGACCAAATGTTCTATTAGTTCCTGTGTGTAGGTTAACACTAGACACTGAAGCACCACTACCACCGTAGGAGTTTACAGTACCATAGACATATCCGTTAAAGTCTCCGAAGTTACCATCAACATATGATGCTGCTCTGTCTAACTGGTCTCCACGAGAAACTGTAATATCTGTTGCGTTGTAGCATTGGTTAACGGATCTCCATGGGTTTGATCCTCTATAACCACCAACTAAGAACGAATGTGTGAATATACTTCTGTATCTAAACTGTGATCCTATTGTTATATTATATTCTGCACCAGAGTTATTGTACCATGATCCACTTCCTGAATATGGAAGATAGTCTCCTGAATCAATCTTTGGGTTCTGTCCACCAGCACCCGTAGTTGTAGTAGGGTATGAGTTGTAATAACCGAAGTTATTACTACCACCTGTACTTCCTTCCTCACCAATAGAAGTTCCCCAGAAAGCTTCAGTACCATTTGACATTAAAATAGCACCAGCAGTCTTAGGAGTCTGTGGTGGTAATGTCTTGTACAGTACACCATTCTGATATAAATCCCCAGAGAAATCGATGTTACCTGTAACATTAACATTCTTCGGAATAGCAACTGTGCTACCCGAAGAGGTTAAAGTATTTACTTGTGCGGTTCCAGCGTTAACTTGGGTCATGATTTACTCTACAGTGGGCTTTGGATTTGCGTCCTTTATATTCTTAATCGCTGTGTAAAACTTACTCTTACCTTTAATGTCACCAAATACACCAGCTTCTATATCATCCCAAAGTAATGCCAATTCTCCCGCAGGAGATAAGTCGTTATAAGCATTTGCCCTGGCCATATCCCAAGTCTCAGGCTCATATACAACACGTTGTACTTCTTGCTTGTCAGGGTTCCAAGTGAAGTCAGGTGGGTTAGTACCTTCTTCCTGTACCCATTCATCTGGGATATCTACCCATTTAAAATCTTCATGGGTCTCAAAACACTCTTCTTCAGTTACAACGAACTGAACACAGTTATTATTTGATCTGTTAATTAATGCGTAGCTCATAATTATGTGTAGTTAAAGACGATAACACAACCTGCACCACCGTTACCATTACCGTGTGCAAAACTGTTTTGTGAATAGTAACCATAACCTCCACCAGATCCCCACTGACCATGAGTAATCTCTTCTTGGTTGTTATAGTAATGGTGTGATGATCCTGATTTATGCCAGAACGATGATCCACCTCCACCTTCTCTGTTGTGACCGTGAGACATCTCACCACCACCTCCAGGTATGTTTATATCACCACCTGAAGCATTTCCACCAGGGCCACCCTGATGAGGGTTATCTGATTGTCCACCTTGTCCACCAGTAGCAGTATGAACCAAAGGATGAAGTACCACCTGTACCTCCTCTACCTCCGTTACGGGCGTATCCACCGCCACCACCGTAGGTATAAGATACCGAACCAACGTTAGAAACATCAATATATTTGATTGCAGTAGCACCACCGCCACCGCCAGCACCACGATACTGGTTGTCATTACAACGAACTCCACCGCCACCACCTGTAACATACACAAGTACATTACTGCAGCCACCTGGTTTAGACCATGTACCAGATCCACCAGAGGTAGACTTACTGTTCCATGTACCATTCTGTGAAGTATAAGTATTGATGCTAATCAAAGCACCTTCAATAGTGAAAGTCTCGTATGAACTTCCGTTCCATAACTTAAAGGATCCAGAAGAAACGTCAATTACGTTACTTCCACCCGTACTTTGGATTTGATCAACCCTTAAAATGCCAGCCATAATTAGTTTCTCTTAATTGATACTCCAGTATCCACCGTTATTTATGGTGATTGTTACACCGTTATTTATAGTAATAGGACCAATGGATTGGCAATTATCGCCATTATTGATACTTATACTCTCACCAATGTTGTTACGGTTTCTCTTAATAATACCGTAAGTATCGATCCATTGCTTATCTCCGTTAGCACGAAGAACAACATCTCGCTGTCCACTCGATAGTCCAGTGGAATCACTATCGATATTTAGACCGTTCTGTCCTCGGATCTCCATTCTGTAAGATGACTGTACTTGGTCACTACCAGAGTAGAATGTCCAAGTACCACCGTTACCATCCATAGAACCACAACCAGTGTCGTTGTCTGTTCTAAAGTAAATGTCATTACCTGTTCTAATATAGGTATGAGAGTTATTAGCAAAGTAGAATCTTGGTTGTCCACCATCATCATTCAACCATGTGTTAACACTAGCACCTAAGTAAGGAAGACCTAATGCTGTATAACCATCAAGCATGTCTGCGTTCAGGTTAGTACATACAGTTGTTGAACTAACTGATATAGGAGCAGTACCAGTTGCAACAGTAGACTTAAGTTGACTGCTAGCTTCAACTGTACCACCAACGGTTAGTTGTGATCCAGAACCAGTGCTTACGCTAGAACCCTTGTTAATGAACACTCTACCAGTAGCAGAGTAGATTGCTAATGCTGAGTTATTCTTAGCATTAGTTTGGAATGCTGTGTTTAGAGCACCACTTGCATCAGCAAAGTTTCTAATACAGAACCATGACTGGTCATTATCATCCTGACCCATCTGCCAACCTGCGTCATTGTCAGTGTCAGTAAAGGTCATGAATGAAGATGATCCATCTCCACCAAATGTTATTCTATGATATCCTGCACGACCATCTCTGAAGTCTGCCCATAGAGTAGAACTATCACCTTGGTTAACAATCTCAAGAGGTGATCCAGGATTGCTATCACCAATACCTAATCTACCGTTACGGAAGTATACATTATTGTATGATAGGTGAGTTCCATTCCAACCAAAGTCATTACTGTCAGTACCAAAGCGGATGTAACCAACAGAACCACTGTTTCTACCCTTGACGGATAGAGAGTTAGTTGTTGCCTTACCTAAGTCAACACCAGAACCGCCACCAAGTTGTAGTATTGAAGTACCAGTGTTGTTAAAGATACCTTGGTCACCAGTTAAGTCATTAACTGTTAAGTGTCCAGATCCATCTCTACGTGCGATTGTATTAGCAGATGCTGCAGTAGACTGAGTAAATCCATCTAAGTAATGAGCATCAAGCTGTGAGGAACTACCATCGTTACCTGCGTGCCATACCGTATTACCATTAACGGTAATGTCACCAGTATTAACTCTTAAAGTACCATTTCCATTGTTTGAGTTACCACCAGAAATGATGAACTGTACGTCGTAATCAGGAGCCTGTCCAGAAGAACGGAAGTCTACAGTTGGAGTTGTAGAAGTAGATGCCTTACCAATTTGTAATTTGGCACCTGCAGCAGCATCACGCATTCCGATCACTGTGGAAGAACCACTAGAGATCAAGTTAGATGATGTTACAGTCCACTTAGTTCCTGGGTTAGGACCTACGACATATATGTTTGCGTTGGTATTGTTACCAACAAATGCTATTGTACCTGTGATTAATGAATATATCTCACCAGAGGTATGAGTAAGTTCCTGTACACCATTTGAATCAACAACGATTGAACCAATGTTGTTTGTTGCACCTACGTCAGAGTAGATAGTGTAAGTACCGCTATTGTTAACGTTACCACCAGTACCTGTGCTTACATGGAAATCTGGAACATATAATGTATACTTCAGACCACTATCATTAAGATAGAAGTTCTCGAAGACCATCTTGTCTTGACCAAGAACCTCAGGTAAGAAGATGTCACCCATAGGTTTGTTGATGCCACCCTGAGAAGCACCGAAGTTATAACCAGACTGATACCATAGACCTTGATGTGCGTCTAACTTATCAGCATCAAGACCAGAGCCAGAACCATCATTAAGTCCAGACCAGATCTTCTCCCAGTTACCATATACAGCGTTACCGCCACTGTTACCTCTAATCCAAAGGTTATTACTATCAGTAAATCCTATTTGGATTGCACCAGTACCAGTTGCCTCACGTCTGTAAGTCATGATACCGTGTGTTGTACCACCGTCAGCAAGACCTGTTGCAGTGTTATTTCTCAATGCAGCAGATATACCATTCGCTGCCTGAGCAGGTGAAGGGTTAGAAGTTAGTGATGCAGTCTCGTTGAATACTCTGTTTGCGGTATCAGCAGTACCAGAGATAGAGATGTTATAAGTTGTATTTGCAAGACGTGCAGGGTCAATAGTACCTGCAGTTAGATTACCTGCATTCTGATAGAACGCACCGTGGTTACCATCTAGTTTGTCAGCATTAAGTTCAGATCCTGGTCCTTGGTCAATTACTACCTGACCATCAGCATCAATTACAAAACCACCTTGATCTTGGTTACCAACCGCTTGGTTAGCAACGTCCTTTCTAAATCTGAATACACCGTAGTTACCATAGACAGTAGCAGCAGGAGTTAAGTTATCACCCTTTCTAAGGTCAATCTCAATGTTACCATATGCTCTGTTGATAGATCCCTTAACAGCAGTTAGGATTGCTCCAGAACCACCACCAAACTCACTTGGAATTGTGACACTAAATCCAGCAGTATATCCAGTACCAGAGTCAGTAACACTAGCAGATGTAATAATACCACCTGAAACTATGTAAGTTGCTCTTGCAACACCAGCGTCAGTGACACTTACATTACCACCTTCAAGAGCAATGTTCTGATATGTACCGTTAGTATATCCAGTACCACCGTTAGTGA
>Ga0208749_1000483_pt1 | contig 9733 bp, 11 predicted proteins | sample Knorr_S15_td_DCM_FD_185601 | JGI IMG/M metagenome (GOLD analysis project Ga0208749, IMG submission 185601) | Marine microbial communities from Southern Atlantic Ocean transect - Knorr_S15_td_DCM_ad_63m_LV_B (SPAdes) (version 2) | ecosystem: Environmental > Aquatic > Marine > Oceanic | place... | reverse complement strand
GTCAGTACCGGTTTTAAATGTTTCTTTTTCAGACCAGTACTTCTGCCATTTAGGTTCAATTGCTTTGTGATCGTAGGCCAAAGCTTAATAGAAATTCTTAATTTGTTTCATCCAATCTAAAATAATCGCATTAACATCGATTGGCTGGTCTGCACTTGCTCCATACCCACTGCTCATAGACGTGGTTGAGTTTCCAAATGCATTTGTCATCGGTCCTTCAAAATCATCGTCTTGAAGTATAGAATTTGCCATAAATTTTGCAACCACTCGCGTTGTTTTTGGGTCTCTAAAAATAATATAAGACGTTCTTGGGTCTGCGGTAGATCCATAATATGGATCGAAATTGAAGTCTTCGAACATAATCTCTACTGCTAACTGTCCATCTGTTTCCGGTGGAAGAATTTCAAATCCTAGCTTTACCAACTCAGATTGAATAGACTGAATATGTTCTACCATAAATGGATCTTGAATATGGTCATTAATAAATTCTTCAATTTTGTTCTTCTCGCTAAGCTTAACCTTTTTTCTTCTAAATTGACCCTGTAAGTCTGACGTAAAAACAACTAACAGTAAAAATGATAATAAATATATACTTTTTTGCAATTTCATTCTATTCTCCCGTTTTTATATTGCGCAACCAACTATGCCTCTTTTTTTGTAGTAATCTTGATGATAATCTTCGGCATTATAGAAATCATCTAATGGCGTTATCTCTGTAACGACTTTTGACTGAAATTTTCCAGATTCATTTACTTGGTTAATTTTAATTTCAACTAAGGTTTTCTCCTCTTCATTTTTATAAAAAACTGCTGAGCGATACTGAGAACCTACGTCAGGGCCTTGCCTATCAATTGTTGTAGGGTCATGTAAATCAAAAAAAGTATCCAAAAGCTGTTCATATGATATCACATCTGAATCATATACTACTTGAACTGCTTCCGCATGATCGGTTATACCGGTGCATACCAGCTCATAGGAAGGATTTTTGACCTTACCTCCTGTATAGCCAACAGTAGTTGATTTTACGCCTTCTAGTTGCTGAAATGTAGACTCTACGCCCCAAAAACATCCAGCAGCAAAGAAAGCTTCTTTTTGATTTTTATTTTCTTCTGCCATGATTACGCTAAAAAAGCTAAGCAAAAATAAGCAAAATTTATACAAACTTCTATTTACTGTGACCATAATACATCCATGCTCCGATTAAACTCATAGGAATTGATATAATTCCACCAATAACTGGAACTAAAAAAGAAGCAAAAAATATTCCAACTCCTACCACGATTGAATTTAAAAATCTTTTTGTTTTCATGCGATCATAAGTTAATACTATTTTTATGATGTTAATAAAACAAAAAAGTCTCTTAATGTTTTATCAATAAGAGACTCTTTAGTTGGCTACCAATAAAATTGGTTAAATTATTAAAAAACTAATGCCTATTTAGCTCATTTAGAATATTCTTTAGCTCATTTCTAATCTCAATAAGAACTGAAGCATCGCTACTACTAAGCTGCTTAGAACTTGATTGGGTGACAGAATCACCTTTCTTCATTTCTTCTATCGCACCTTTAATGGTAAATTTTTTATCATAAAGTAATTCTTTAATTTGAAGTATAACATTAATGTCCTTTTGTTTATAGGTTCTATTTCCTGCCTTATTCTTCGAAGGTTTTAGCAATGGAAACTCTGACTCCCAATACCTTAAAACATAAGGTTTAAGGCTTGTAAGTTCACTTACTTCTTTAATGCTATAATATAGCTTTGTTTTTGATTCAAGCATTACTTTAGGTTATTATTTTTTAAAGAAAAAAACAAGCAATTAAAGTGATTCTTTAATACTTGTATTTAAAGGATATTACTTGGATCAGTGTACTCTAGATTGTGAGCAACTGCAACTTCTTCATTGACAAGGAATCCATTATAGCTATTTAATGCCATAAGAAGATTTGTATTGGATTTTAACCCTTCTACTCCATCATTTGCTAATCTTGCAATAAATGGCCTTGTAGCCTCATTTAATCCATTAGTAGCGGTAAATGGTACCGCAGAAGGTATATTCTTCACACAGTAGTGAATAATGCCATCAATTTCATACGTAGGTTCGCCGTGTGTGGTTGGTTTAGATGTTTCAAAACAACCTCCTTGATCAATAGCAACATCGGATAAAATACTTTTTTCCTGCATCAAACTAAGCATTTCTCTTGTAATAACCGTTGGCGGTTTTGCTCCCGGTGTAAGCACTGCACCAATAACAACATCTATTGTTGGTAGCAATCCTTCTATAAGCTCTTTAGAAGATAGTCCTATATTTACTGCAGGATATTGTGTTTTTATACTTGAAAGAAGATCGTTGTTGATATCTAATATTGTTGTATTTGCACCTAAACCTAAGCTCATTTGCATTGCATTGACTCCAACGATACCTGCACCGATAATTAATATATTTGCTGGATCTACAAGCGAAGTTCCTGATATTAACTTCCCTTTTCCTCCTTTACTCTTCTTTAATAGTTCAATTGCATCTAAAAGAGATAGTCTTCCAGCAATTTCGCTCATAGGTTTGAGCATAGGAGTTTCATTATTAATCACTACAGTTTCATATGCGAGAGCTGTCACCTTGTGTTCTAGAAGCTTTTCTGTTAAGATTTTTGATGAACTAAGATGGAGATAAGTAAAAAGCATTTTTCCTTCCATCATTTCTACTTCTTCTAAGGAAGGCTCTTTGACTTTTACAATTAAATCGGCTTCATTAAATATGTCGGTAGCATTATCCAAGATTACACAACCAAGAGCTGCATATTCTTCGTCCTTATATCCACTATCAACGCCTGCATTTTTTTGAATAAAGAGTTGATGTGAACTTTCGATTAAAAGTTTTGCTGTCTCAGGATTAATCGATACACGATACTCCTGAGAAATAATCTCTTTAGGAACGCCAATTTTCATAGTGAACTTTGTTATTTAAGGTTAAATATCTTTAATTATTCAGGTTTATCCATTAGCAATTTCATGCTAAAGTTTAAACGACCCTGCTTATCAATTTCAAATAATTTGATCTTTACAGCATCTCCCACTGACAGTACATCACTCACTTTATTAACTCGTTCCCAAGCTAATTGCGATATATGTACTAAACCTTCACGTCCTGGAGCAAATTCTACAAAAGCACCAAAATCTAATATCTTAGTCACTTTACCATCAAAAACAGATCCAACTTCTGGATCTTGAGTAACAGCTTTAATTTGACTAATAGCATTATCAAGCGCTTCTTTATCTGCTGCTGAAACACTAACAGTTCCATCGTCATCAATATTAATAACACATTCTGCATTTTCTTGCAGTGCTTTAATATTTTTTCCTCCCGGACCAATAAGAGCTCCAATTTTCTCTTTATCAATCTTAAAAGATTCAATTTGAGGCGCATATGGAGATAAGGCATTTGGAGTACTGATTGCTTTATTCATTTCATCTAAAATATGCAATCTACCCTTATTTGCTTGTTCTAGCGCATTAGATAAGACATCCATTGATAGTCCAGGAACTTTTAAATCTAATTGAATTGCACTAATACCATCTTTAGTACCAGCAACCTTAAAGTCCATATCCCCTAGGAAATCCTCTGTACCTAAAATATCGCTTAAAACAGCATAGTTGTCACCATCCATAATTAAACCCATAGCAATACCTGCTACATGCTCTTTAATAGGGACTCCTGCATTCATCATAGCCAGTGAACCACCACAAACAGATGCCATAGAAGAAGATCCGTTTGATTCGGTGATTTCTGAAACAATACGTACTGTGTATGGAAATTCTTCAGAAGAAGGCAGTATTGGCTTTAGAGACCTTTCTGCTAAATGTCCATGACCAATCTCTCTTCTGTTGGTAAAACCGATTCTTCCTGTTTCTCCTACACAATAAGGTGGAAAATTATAGTGCAATAAGAATGATTTCTTATAATCACTTGCCATTGAGTCAATAATTTGCTCATCTCTACTTGAACCTAACGTAAGAGCAGCGATTGATTGAGTCTCACCTCTTGTAAACAAAGCAGAACCATGAACTCTAGGCAGTATTGAAGGAACAATGCTAATATCTCTAATATCTTCCAATCCCCTACCATCAACTCTAACTTTTTTATCTAACACAGTTTTTCTCACCGCATTTTTAAACATAATTTTAATATGATTTTTAACTTCTGGATACATTACTTCATCGTCAACAAAAGGCTCTGAAGCTTCTTTCACAATTGCATCGTATTCATCATCTCTTGCTTGCTTAGAATCAATATCAAATATTTTTTCAATTTTTCCTGCATAAGCATCCTCAAGCGATTTTTCAATTTCATCACTTAGAATCTTCGTCTCTACAACTTCATAAGAATTGTCAAAATGTTCTGAAAATTCCATTTGAAGATCAACAATGTCATTAATCCCTTCCATTGCAACATCCAACGCTTCTAAGATTGTCTTTTCAGGAACAAAATTAGAACCACCCTCAATCATACAAATTTTATCTTTTTTACCAGTGACCATTAAATCTAAATCAGATGATTCCATTTGCTCATGCGTAGGATTTAAGACATATTCTCCGTCTATTAAACCTACTTTAACAGAAGCAATCGGGCCATCAAATGGTACAGGTGACAACAATAAAGCAGCAGAAGCACCAATTGCTGCTACCACATCAGGTGTATTTACACCATCATAAGACATAGTAGTTAACATAATCTGTAACTCATGTCTATAGTTCTTAGGAATCAAAGGTCTAATTGGACGATCTGTTAAACGTGAAGTTAATACTTCAGCATCTGTTGGCTTTGCTTCCCTTTTAAAAAATCCTCCGGGTATCTTTCCTCCCGCATAATGTTTCTCTCTGTATTCAACCTGCATTGGAAGAAAGTCTATACCTTCTCTCGGTTCAGATGAACAACATACTGTTGCAAGTATTGCAGTATCTCCATAAGAAATAAAAACGGATCCACCCGCTTGTCTTGCTATTTGGCCTGATTCAATTTTTAATAGTCGGCCGGCTATATTTTTTTCTACTTTTATCATAATTTCTTCTTTATAATCCTCTTATTGATAGCTTCTCAACTAATGTATCATAACTATCTAGTTTAGTTTTTCTTAAATATTTCAATTGTTTTCTTCTTTGCGATACGAGCTTAACTAAACCATGTCTTGAATGAACATCTTTCTTATGTAATTTTACATGCTCTGTCAATGATCTAATACGATCTGTAAGAAGCGCAATTTGTGCTTCACTACTACCAACGTCATTAGCATCAAGACCTGCGTCTTGAATAATCTTACTTGTTTCTTTACTATACTTCATATTTCTCCTTAAAAGAATCTATCAATTTAATACATACTTCTTTGTCGTTTTCAATTTGTTTGATTAAGTCTTCCTTATTTTCAAACTTTATTTCATTTCGAATTTTTTCTAAAAATTCGATATAAAAATTTTTATCATACAACTCGGTGAATTTATCAGATAAAATGTGAACTTCCATAACAAATTTTTTTTCATTAAAAGTGGGTCTATATCCAATATTTGTCATTCCAAAGTACTCTTCTCCGTCTAAAAAAACCCTTGAAAGATATACTCCGCCTTCAGGAATCATCTGATATTCACTTAACGGTATAAAATTAGCAGTAGGAAAATTGAGTGATTTTCCCCTATTTGATCCATGAACTGTCTCTACATTAAATCCATAAAATTTGCCCAATAATGCTGGCACCTGATCTAATAATCCATCAAAAATTAATTTTCTCGTTAAAGTGCTTGATATCGGCTTATTATGTAAGGTTCTTATTTTTGGTGTATGAAGCTCAATATTGTTTTCATTGCAGAATTGAGTTAAAAACTCCAAATCTCCTCTTTTATTAAATCCAAAATAATGATTTTCTCCGACTGAAATCAACTTAGGATTAAATAACTTCTTAATAATATTATTGGAAAAATCTTCTGCTGACATACGTGAGAATTCCAATGTAAATGGAATAATCAATACCTTATCAATCCCTATTTCTTCAAGTACAGACAGTTTTGAATCTATATCTTGCAAATTCATTGGCTTACTATTCTCTGATAATACATATGCTGGATTTGGATCAAATGTAATTAAACATGAAGGAATAGACTGTTCTTTAGCAATTTTTACAATATGATTAAGCACATCCTGATGACCAAGATGTATTCCATCATAATTTCCAACAGTAACAACTGAGGATTCTAAAGGAGCCATATCTTCAATTAATCTTATAACTTCCATTTTTCTTCAAACTTTTCAACTGTTAAGGACTCCTCTAAACAAAAAGATCCAACAGTTGTTCGTGTTAGTTTTGTTAAATGACCTATCGTACCAATTTTCTTGGCTATATCTTCTGCAAGAACCCTTATATATGTCCCAGATGAGCATTCTACTTTGATATGCAGTGTATTCTTATCAATCACACTACATTTTAAATATTTAATATCAATTTGCTTTGGATTTCTTTTAACTGAAATGTTTTTTCTAGCCAACTTATATAATCGAACACCATTTACCTTTCTTGCTGAATACATTGGTGTCTCCTGCATTTGAACTCCTAAAAATGATTCAGAGATTGAATCAAGATCTATATCATTTATATCAGGCACTTCTTGTTTATTGATAACAGATCCTGTTAGGTCTTTTGTATCTGTCTGTTCGCCTAACTTTATTACACCCTCATAAGTCTTATCATATTGAATAATATCTGATAATTTCTTAGTTGATTTTCCAACTCCTAATACTAGCACTCCATCAGCAAAGGGATCTAATGTTCCTGAATGGCCCACTTTCTCGCGCGTAATTCTTTTAATTTTTTTTACCACGCTAAAAGAGGAAAAATCTTTAGGTTTGTAGATATTATATATCATTGTTAATCAATTTTCTTCATTAACTCATTTATCTTCTGAAATTCTTCAAAAGAATCATCGTAAATAAACTTTAGCGTGGGTGTAGATCTTAATTTTAATGATGATGATAAATACTTTCTAAATGTAGGCACCAATTGGTTTAATTCTTTGTTAATCACTTTTAAATCTTTTGTAGGATTTATAATACTATAAAATAGATTTGCATGCTTTAAGTCTGATGTCATTCTCACAGCTGAAAAGGTTAAAAATCCATATTTTCTCAAATCTAAATCTCTTGATAAAATTTGATTAATAGTCTTTAAAACTTGCTGTTCAACGCGCTCTGATCTTGAAAATGGTTTTGTATTCAACTGTCTGATAATTTTCTTTTAATTTCATTGATTTGATATGCCACAATCCTATCTCCAGGGAAATATTTTTTTACTCCCTCAACTGCAATTCCACATTCCAATCCAGATTCAACACTATTTACATCATCCTTAAAGCGTTTCAATGAAACTATTTTTCCTTTTGATACCAATTCTTCTTCTTCTCTTATTAGCCTAACAAAACAATCTCTGGTAATTTTGCCGCTTTCTACTTGAGAACCAGCGATAAAACCAATCTTTGGAATCTTAAATGACTCTTTAACAATAGCCTCCCCTAGGACTTCTTCTACAAGGTCAGGCCTTAATAAACCTTCAACAGCCATCTTAACATCTTCAACAACCTGGTAAATGATACTGTATGCTCTAATCTCTACATTGCTTTGATTTGCTAATAATTTTGTATTAGATGGTATTTGTACGCCGAAACCTATTACAACAGCTTGAGATGCTTGAGCAAGCAATACATCCGAATCACTTACATTTCCTACTCCTCTATGGACAATATCGACTCCAACTTCATCATTATTAATTTTTTCTAAACTTTGTATAAGCGCTTCAATAGAACCATCAGAATCTGCTTTTATAATAATATTTAGATTATTGACGTCACCTTCCTTGATTTGAGCAGAAATACTGTCTAGAGATGTTTTTTGAACCATCTGTAGATCAATTTCTCGTTTGATTCGTTGTCTTTCATTGGCGATCTTTTTTAAGTCAGATTCGTTGGTAACTTCAGCAAAAATATCTCCTGACTGAGGCACTTGATCAAATCCAAGGATTTGTACCGCATCCGAAGGTCCTGCCTCCTTAATACGCTCTCCTTTGTCGTTCATGATTGCACGAACTTTTCCTGCATAATTATTACAAATAAATGGAATACCAACTTTTAAAGTTCCTTTTTGAATTAAGACAGTAGCTATTGGACCCAACCCTTTGTCTAGCTTAGAATCAATAACAGTTCCCTTACACTCTACGCTATCATTTGCTTTTAGATCTAACACTTCAGATTCTAAAAGAATTGCTTCCATTAATTCATCAATACCGTCTCCTGTCTTTGCTGAGGTTGGAACAGATTGAATTTTACCTCCCCAATCTTCAACAAGAACATCTTTTTCGGCCAATTCTCTTCTTACATTATCCGGATTTGCACCCGGCTTGTCAATTTTATTAATTGCAACAATAATTGGCACTTCTGCTGCCTTTGCATGGTTGATAGCCTCTAAAGTTTGTGGCATAACACTATCATCTGCTGCAACAACAAGTATAACGATATCTGTTGATTGTGCCCCTCTTGCTCTCATAGCAGTAAATGCTTCGTGCCCTGGTGTGTCTAGAAATGTAATTTTATTGCTATTATGTTCCACCTGATATGCACCGACTCTCTGTGTAATTCCACCAGATTCACCTTCAGCAACTTTTGTTTCTCTAATGTAGTCCAAAATAGATGTTTTACCGTGATCTACGTGACCCATAATTGTAACGACTGGTGCACGATGTTTTGCTTCTTTTAATTCTTCCTCTGTATGAGTCATTACAAATAAGTCATCTACAACTTCTTCATATTTCTTTAATTCAACCTCATATTCGCCAGCAATTAACTCAATAACATCCCACTCTAATCTTTGATTAACAGTGGCTAAAATGCCCATTTGCAAGCATTTTCCAATTACTTCACTAGTACTAACATCTAACACTTTGGCAATCTCATCAATACTTGCATATTCTGCCAATTCTACTACTCTTTTAGTGTCGCCTGAATCAATATCTATATCTTTCTTGGTTTTCTTATAAGATTTCTTTTTTGGGCTAGATTCCATAGAAGCCAATGTCTTTTTCAGTCTTTTGACTGCAGAAGTATCTTTCTTAATCGCTTCTTTATCTTTTTTAATCTCTTTTTTATCTTTAGGAGATACGGATTCTCTAAGTGTGATTTTTCTTAACTTCTTTTTCGGAGCCTTCTTCTTTTCAACCTTTTTTTGTTCAACATTTTCAACATCTTTTTCTTTTTTTACATCCGCCAGTTTAACCTTTTTAGGTTTAGCCTGATCTCTTTGATCTTGTACTGATAAAATCTTAAACTTTTTAACAGATTTTGTCTCCATCACAACTTTAGAATCGTGAATTTCTTTCCTAACTTGCTCTTTTCTGTCTCTCTCTGCTGATTGTCGATCTTTAGCAAACTCAGTATATACTATTTGTTGAGTTTTTCCATCGATTGGCGACATATGACTTGTTACAGATATCCCTTTTTCTTTAAGAAAATCAACAATATCATTATGAGATATATTTAGCTCTTTTGCTAATTGAAAGATTCTGATAGAGTCTGACATCTAATTATTTTTCCTCTTCCAATTCTTCTTCAACTACTTCTTCTTCAGTAGGTGCTTCTTCAGCTACTTCTTCTTCAACTACTTCTTCTTCAGTAGGTGCTTCTTCAGCTACTTCTTCTTCGGCTGGAGCT
>Ga0208749_1000482_pt1 | contig 9738 bp, 6 predicted proteins | sample Knorr_S15_td_DCM_FD_185601 | JGI IMG/M metagenome (GOLD analysis project Ga0208749, IMG submission 185601) | Marine microbial communities from Southern Atlantic Ocean transect - Knorr_S15_td_DCM_ad_63m_LV_B (SPAdes) (version 2) | ecosystem: Environmental > Aquatic > Marine > Oceanic | place... | reverse complement strand
AAAGGGTTATCTCGATTTATCTAATGATCCAAGCAAAATTAATAATAAAGAAGAATTTTCTGTTGATTTGGAAGGTGGAATATTAAAAGGTAAAGGGTCTTTAAAAATTAAAAAATTACCGCTAAAAATAGCAAATATTTTCTTAGATGAGGCAAAAGATTTTCAAGGTAGTTTGGATATGAATTTATTTTATGACTTGGATTCAAAATCTTTTTTGAGTGATATATATTCTAATAATACATCTATAAAAAATAATCAGATAATATTTGATAAAGGTAAAATTGAATATAATAATAAAAAATTTGATATTGACTTTTCTCTACTATTAAATGAATCAAAAATCCCAATTAATTTTGAAGGCTCAATTCCTCTAAATAAAAATGATAGTTTAGATTTAAGATTAATTGGTAATGGTAAATTTATTGAGCTAATAGACATTTTGTCTGACGATTATTTTACTTTTAAAGAAGGAGATATAAATTTTAGAATAATTATGAAAGGGAGTATAAATAAACCTATATTAAATGGATTTCTAGTTGTTAAGGATTCTGAAATTGATATTTATAATAATATAATCAAAAATATCAATAGTTTAATACTTTTTGACTTTGATTATGTAGAAGTTAATCATCTTCATGCATCAGCAGAAGAATCCGGAAATATTTTTATAAAAGGTGCCTTACCTTTTAATGAAAAAAGTTATTCTAATAAGAATAATATTAGTTTAATAGCAAAAACATTTAATATAAAGACTAATAATATAGATTCTTTAGTAGACTCAAATATATATATAAATGGATCATTTGAAAAGCCTGTTTTAGGGGGTGATTTAGCTCTTAATAATGGGGTTATTGATTTTAGTAGTACTAATAATAACAAAAAATATAAAAATATTAAAGATAAAAAAGGTAAAAAAAATTGGCCAGAACTCTATTGGGATAATGATAAAAATATTGAAATAATCTCAAACGAAACAATTTTGAATTCAGTCCTTTTAGGAGAAACGTTGCCTAGTTATTTTGAAAGGCTAAGTTTTAATAATCTTAAATTAAAACTTGGTCCAGATTTTAGACTTCAATACTCAGAAATAATTAAAGCTTATTTAGATACGAAATTAGATTTAAATATCAATGGTGCAGTAGGTGAAGATTTAAATGCTAGAGGGTTGATTTATTTGAAAAAGGGTAGTGCTAATTTATATACAACACCTTTTAAATTAGATAAAAATAAAGATAATTATATTTTATTTGCATCAAGAAGTGGTGTGGTTCCGTTTATTAACTTTTCTCTTATCAGTAAAGTTCCAGATTCAATAATACCTATACGTGAAAATAAACAGGATATAAATATTTCAGGAGATTTAAATGCAGATACTACTTCAAGCGGTTTTGCTTCATTTGGGATTGGGAATACAAGACTTATAAAAATTGAGGCATCTTATGAAGGGTTTTTAGATCAGTTATCTTTTGAGGATGAAAATAAAAGAATCCAATTAAGAAGCACTCCAAGCTATAACAGATCACAAATTATTGGTTTAATAGGAGGTAATTCAGCAAACTTAATAAATCGAGCATTTATTTCCCAGATTAATAGAGCTGATGCCTTTAGTGGGAGATTTCAATTGTCCTTATATCCAGCCTTAATAGAAGAAAATGATTCTCTAAATAATGTTTTTTCCAAAGAAAATTTAGATATAGAAAACGATAAAGAAACAACCTCTAAAGAGGGAATATCTTCTGAAGCTTGGGTTGCGGAAATTGGTCTAGATATTACCGATAAAATCAATTTTGCAGTCCAAACTATTCCTGGTAGATATGATCTCCCCCCATTAGGCATATTTACTTTTCAAGCTAATCCAAACTTGGAATTGTTAGGCGCTTTCGATTCTGATGGAGATTGGAAAAGTCAACTGCAATTATTTCTCAGATATTGATTACCCAAAAAATTTAGTTTTAAGAATGATTACTTTGAATTATCATAAAAGTAAATAAAAAAAATTATGGCTGATATTTTTGAAGTACCTCAACCAGGGAATGATCTTTTAGAAAAGGCGCATAGAATTCATTTAGCTGCAAAAGAAATAAGTCAGGCTGAAAATCAGATGAGAATTAAAGCTTTGAATTTGATGGCTGATTATCTAGAAAAAAACTCCAAAGAAATATTAGAAGCTAATCATGAAGATTATTTAAGAGCAGAAAGAAAAAATATCTCGAAGGCTTTACTTTCCAGATTAAAGTTATCAAAAGAGAAACTGTATGCTGGTATTGAAGGAGTAAGAAAAGTAGGAGAATTATCTGACCCTGTAGATCAAATTCAAATCAAGAAGGAGCTTTCCAATGGATTAATTCTAGAAAGAAAAACCGTCCCTATAGGAGTTTTAGGAGTTATCTTTGAATCAAGACCTGATGCTGTTATGCAGATAAGTTCTCTAGCGATAAGATCAGGGAATGGAGTAATGCTTAAGGGTGGTAGTGAAGCTAGTTTTACAAATACTGCAATAGTCTTAGCTTTGCATGAGGGCTTAAAACAGGCAGGTCTTGATAAGAATGTAATTTGTTTACTTACAAGTAGAAAAGATAGTATGGCAATGTTGAATCTGGAGAAATATCTTAATTTAATAATTCCGAGAGGAAGTAATGAATTAGTTAAATTTATTCAGCAGAATACAAAAATTCCTGTATTAGGCCATGCTGATGGGATTTGTCATTTATTCATAGATAACGATGTGAATATTGATATGGCTTTATCAGTTGCTCTGGACAGCAAGGTTCAATATCCTGCTGCATGTAATGCCATTGAAACTTTGTTGATTCATAAAGATATTGCACCTGGCTTCCTTAAAAAGGCTATACCTTTGTTTAATTCTAATGATGTTAAATTAATAGGTGATAAAAAATCTTTTGAATTAGGTGTAGAGTTTGAGGCTGTTTTTGAAGATTGGGAAACTGAATATCTAGATTTAGTTTTATCTATAAAAATTGTAGAGGATCTTGATGAAGCAATAGATCACATTCAAAAATTCAGTTCAAAACATACAGACGGAATAATTACTGAAAATATAAGTAATGCTAATAGATTTATGAATGAGGTTGATAGTGCAGGTGTTTTTCATAATTGTTCAACAAGATTTGCTGATGGTTTTAGATATGGATTTGGAGCTGAAGTTGGAATATCAACTCAAATGCTTCCTCCAAGAGGCCCTGTTGGATTAGAGGGGTTGGTTACTTATAAATATTTTTTAAAAGGACAAGGAAATATAGTTGATGATTTTTCATCTGGTAGGGCTGTTTTTACACATAAGGACCTTTAAAAATATAGAAAATGGAAACATTTTTAAAAATTGAAAATATTAAACTTTGGGCTAGAGTGGGTGTACTAGATGAAGAACGGGAATTAGGACAAATGTTTAGTTTAGATGTTTTTTTGTGGACTAATTTTAAAACTTGTACTGAAAATGATGACATTAAAAAAACAGTTAATTATTCAGAATTAGTTGAAGTTCTAAAAGATCAAGCAAAGAACATATATTGTTTTACAATTGAGAAATATTCAAATGAGATTGTGCAAATTATTAATGAAAAATTTCAGATTAATCGAATCAAAATTATTTTGACAAAATGTAAACCTCCAATTACTGGGTTTGACGGAAAGGTCTCAATAGTAAGACTTTTTGAAAATAATTAATAGCTTTGGTAAACAGAAATCCCATAATACTTATTCATGGTCTTTGGAACACCTCTAGTATATTTTCTTTTATTACTTCAAAACTTGATGAACAAGGAGTGGATTATTTTGCGCCAACTCTTAATCATTCTTTTGGAATGACTTCAATTGTCGAATTAACTAATTTAATGGACCAGTTAATTTTAGAGAAATATGGCTTGCAACAAGAAATTGATGTTTTAGGCTTCTCAATGGGAGGGGTAATTGGTAGGTATTGGATTAATAAACTTAATGGTTATAAAAGGACTAAAAGATTTATTACTATAGGTTCACCTCATAATGGAACACTATCATCACAATTAGTCCCTAAATATCCTTTTAGAGGAATATCTGAAATGAAAATAAATAGCTCTTTATTAAGAGATCTCTCGAAATACGATTATTTTCTTAATGATATCGATTGCATTAGTTTCTTTACTTTTTGGGATCTTATGGTCTTCCCAGGTTGGCGAGCTCATTTGAATGTAGGAGAAAAAATATCATTAAAAATATTAAAGCATAGAAATTTAGTTAGAAATCCAGCAGCGGTTGATAGAATAATTGAAAGACTTATGATGTAGATTCGGATAGGCCCAGGTGCCTTATTAAAGAGTCAGTTTTTGGTTCTCTTCCTCTAAACAATTTAAATATTTCTAAAGCAGATAAGCTCCCTCCGAGGCCAAGTATAGTGTCTTTAAATTTCTTCCCTATTAATTGAATATTTTGACTGTTTTCTAGATTGGCCTCCTCAAACATAGAAAAGGCATCAGCACTTAGAACTTCTGCCCATTTATAAGAGTAATATCCTGCAGAATAACCTCCTGCAAAAATATGACTAAAACAGCAGAGGAATTGATCTTCTTGGATAGGAGGAATTACTGTAGTTTGTTTAGCAATTTCTCTTCTGATCTCATCTGAAGTTTTACCTTGGTCAATATCAATATTGCTATGTAGCCTCAGATCTGTAATCGCAAAATGTAGTTGTCTAAGTGTCGCCATCCCACAATTAAAAGTTCTATTATTTACAAGTTTTTCAAAATTATCATCAGATAATCTTTCTCCGGTTTTATAATGCTTCGCAATATTTAATAAAGTGTTTTTATGGAAACACCAGTTTTCCATAAATTGACTTGGAAGTTCAACGGCATCCCATTCAACATTATTAATTCCTGCTGCTTGCGGAAGACTTATGGTGGTGAGCATATGTTGAAGACCGTGTCCAAATTCATGAAAAAGTGTTTGAACTTCTTCAAAGCTCATCAAACTTGGTTTGTCTTTGGATGGTGGAGTTTGATTACAGACTAGATAAGCAACGGGTAATGTCTTTTGATTAACAGTATTTTTATTAAGGCATTCATCCATCCAGGCTCCCCCTCTCTTTGACTCAGGACGTGAATATGGGTCTAGGTAAAATGAAGCTATTTTCTTATCTTGTTTATTAAGGATATTAAAAAACAAAACGTCATCATTCCAAACAGGTGCTTCATTATTTGCTTGAACCACTTTAATTTCGAAAAGCTTTTCACTTAGGTTAAATAAACCTTTTAAAACATCATTAAGTGGGAACCACGGTCTCAATTCTTCCTGATCTAAATTAAGCTTTTCCTTCCGAAGGAGCTCAGAATAATAACTAATATCCCAAGGTTTAAGTTCCTCAGATGGTGGAAATCCATTTTCTTTAGAAAATTTATCAAGTATTTCTAATTCGTATTTTGCTTTTTCAAATGCAGGTTTTCGTAATTCTTCTAGAAGTTTTTCAACATTTTTAATTTCTTTAGCCATTTTTGTTGACAAACTTAATTCTGCCCAACTTTTATAACCCAGCAGATGCGCTTGTTTAGTTCTAAGTGATAAGATCTCTTCAATAATTTGAGAGTTATTCTTTTCTCCTTGTGAAGCCCTACCCACAAAAACCTTATATAGTTTTTCCCTAAGGCTACGATCTTTGGCATATGTCATAAAAGCCGAATAAGTTGGAATATCTAGACTTAATTTCCAAGGACCATTTTCTACATCAACATCTCCCTCTTTCTTTAAGTGGTCATTGGCAGATATTCCCATTAATTCCAATACCCTCTCTGGAAGACCATTTACTTGTGATTTATCATTTAAAATTAAATACCATGAATTTGTCGCATCAAGGACATTATTGCTGAAATCTGAAGATAGTTCACCTAACTTTTCAGAAATCATATTAAATTCATTTTGAATATTTTTTTCTAATGAAATTCCTCTATGCTCCATTTCAAGAATTTCTTTATCTAAAATTCTATTTTTAATTCGATCTAAATTATTTGTTTTTTTGAGCTTTACCAAAGCTTCGTAAATAACTTTACTCTGTCCAAACTTATTACCTAAACTAATAATCTCTGGTAAAAATTTAGAGTAAATTGCTCTTAAACTTTCTGAATTATTTACAGCATTCAAATGACTTATAACTCCCCAGCTCCACCTAAGAACCTCATTGACTTCATTTAAAGGATTTATTACTTTTTCCCAGTCTAATGATTTTTGCTTTAGATAATCACGCAGAAAGTCTTCTATATTTTTGAAATCTAAATTTATTTTTTCTATTATATTTGGAAATTCTTTATTGATATTCTCAGGCGTGAATTTTTTAAATTCTGGTAGTGCTCCACATTTGAAAATTGAGTTTTCCATTTTTTACTATAAAAATTAACTTACGTTAGAAATTAACCCAACTAATTTAACTAAAGTTAATTGATCACTGAGAGCATTTGTGGAAGATTCATAGAGATTTATTGCAACCTTTGGCCAAAAACCTATTAGTAAAGTAGGTAATAACAAACTAAAACCTATTGTTAATTCTCTACCATTCATTTCTTTTACAGTAGCTAGTGCTGGAATTCTAGGCCCAAAAAATACTCTTCTACACATTGATAATAGGTAAATAGGAGTTAATACAAGACCAATAGCTGCAATTAGAATCGTTATTGATCTAAAGAGCGAGCTAAAGCCGTCTTGACTTGTGATGCCTAAAAATATAGTGATTTCACTTATAAACCCACTCATACCAGGTAATGCTAGAGAAGCTAATGAGCTTGCTAGAAAAAAAGCAAATGTTATTGGTAAGACTTTTGCTAAACCACCCATATTTGGAATTGATAGAGTGTTTGTTCTTTCATAGAAAGAGCCAGTTACAAAGAACATTGCTGCTGCAATAAGTCCATGACTAATCATTTGAAGCATTGCACCGCTAATACCTAAAGCATCAACTGCTCCTATACCTAATAGTACGAAGCCCATATGACTAACTGAACTGCATGCAATTCTTCTTTTGACGTTATCTTGCGCAAATGCGTTTAGAGCCCCGTAAATAATATTTATTATTCCGAGAATTATTAAAGCAGGGGCAATTTGTATATGGACTTCAGGCAATATTTGAACATTGAATCTTAGAAGAGCATAACCTCCCATCTTTAGCAGGATTCCCGCCAATAACATTGAAACAGGTGCATTAGCCTCTCCGTGAGCATCGGGTAACCATGTATGTAATGGGAAGATTGGAAGTTTAACCCCAAACCCTATTAAAAAACCCAAATAAGATAATAATGCGAGACTACCTGTTACATGTTTTTGTGTTAATTCGCTTAGATTTAAAGTAAAGACATCGCCACTTAATGCAAGTGCAAGTCCGCTTATAAGTATAAGTAAAGAAGCTAAAGCGGTATATAGAATAAATTTTGTAGCTGCATATAATTTTTTCTTTCCTCCCCAAATAGCTATAAGAAGATAAACTGGAACAAGTTCTAATTCCCAAGCCAAGAAAAACAACAAGAAATCTTGTGAAAGGAAAACTAAAGCCTGAGCTGATGCCTGAACTAATAAAAGAGCAAAATATAAATTAGATTTTTTCTTAATTTTCCAACTAGCGAAAGCAGATAGAAATGTAATAAATCCACTTAAAGCTACTAAAGGGGCTGATAATCCATCTACCCCAAGAGACCATTCTAAGCCTATTGAAGGTAGCCAGGTAATCCTTTCTACAAGTTGAAGCGAACTATCTGAAGCGTCAAATTTTTGGACAAGTACTCCAATAATTAGTAAAAAATCTATAAATAAAAAAATTAACGATATATTTCTTGGGAGCGTATTATCTTCTCCTTCCTTTGAACTTAAGAAAGGCATTATTAGTGCCCCAACCAAAGGTAATAAAACAATAGATGATAGCCAAGGAAAAGTTTCTAAATTCATTTATGTAATGAATAATTTTTTTATTCTAGTTGAATATGTTCTAGCTTGGGACTATAACATTAAAAACGTCTAAGTAAAACTACTTACCAGGAACGGTTCTGAATTGACAACCTGTTGTTTGGACGTTTAAATATGGAGCTCTACTTGCTACTCCTGACTTTTCCCATGCTTTAACCATTGCTTTACTGACATCTTTGCCATTGTCTTTCTTGCATAAAGCTAATATGCTTGGCCCTGCCCCACTAATTGCGCAGCCTAAAGCACCTGCTTCTAAGGCGGCATCTTTAACTTCTAATCCACCTTGAATAAGTTTCCATCTATATGGTTCATGCAACTTGTCAAACATTCCCTCTTTTATTAATTCAGTATTTCCCGTTTTTAGACCGTTAAGTAATAAAGTAAGTGCCCCCATATTTGATACTGCGTCAGATATTGGGACATTTTTAGGCATTACTCTCCTTGCTTCACTTGTACTTAATCGAATAGCAGGAATTGCTACTACAGCTTTAATGGAATCATGCCAATCACATCTTATAATTCTCCATCTCTGAGAAGCAGATTTTGCTGTTAAACAAAGACCTCCCAAAAGAGATGGGACAACGTTATCAGGATGCCCTTCTATATCAATTGCGAGTTCTAAAAGTTTTTCTTTGGACAGAGGGGAGTTCATTATTGCATTTGCTCCTATTAATCCTGCAACTATTGCTGTAGCGCTACTTCCTAGACCCCTGGCAGGCGGTACTGCTAGTTTAACTCTTGCTTCAAGTGCGAAAGGAGAAATATTAGCACTCTCCCATACCTTTTGAGCAGCTCGAAAAACTAAGTTTTCAGGACCTCCTCTTAAATGATTACCATCTGTACTCTCCATTATTAAATCAAATCTATCTCCACCTCCTTCTATTCTTGTGAAAACAAATTCATTATATAAATCTAATGCGGCCCCAAGGCAGTCAAACCCTGGACCTAAATTGGCAGTTGTAGACGGAACTGTTACTATTATCTTTTTACCTATTTCTTGGGAAGACATTTAAAAACTATGTTCTCCGTAAAAGCATTTTTGCTCTGCAAGCTGCGCTAAACAAACCAAAATCTTCATCTAAGATTACTTTTACAGGTATAGATTTAACCATATCTTTTAATCTGCCTTTATCTGAAAATTGTTTCAGAAATAAATCTGATTTAAAATTTTTGAAATGTTTTGGGGCTGTTCCTCCAGAAATCCATAAACCTCCTAAGCATAATTCATGTAAAGCGACATCCCCAAGTAAAGAACCATAAGCTCCTAACCATATATTTTCTATCTCATTCATTAGAGTATCTCCTTCATTTGAGAGTTTACAAATTTGTTCGGGTAGGATCTTTTCTAAATTATTAGCAAATTTTAATTCCTTTATATACTTCTGAAATGGGTGATGCTTCGCGTCGGGTTTACTTAACCTCCATTCGGCTATCCTTGATAACCCCGCCCCACTTACAATTCTCTCACAAGAAATTCTATTAACATTTAGAGAATTTTTGAGCCAATTCTTTAAATCCCATTCTAACTCTGACTTTGGAGAGTATTCTATATGGCCACCTTCGCTAGCTAGAACTTGTATATTATTCCCTGTAATAAGTCCTCTTGCGATACCTAGACCAGTTCCAGCTCCCACTATCGCATGCAAATGTTTGTTAGCTCCTACAGCATGATCTCCGTTTTGAATTGTAGAATATTGACTTTTTTTTAAAAAAGGTATTCCATAAATTTGAACTGCAAAATCATTTACTAGCTCGCAACTTTTAAATTTAAATTTGTTTTTTAATCTATCGCCAGAAATATTC
>Ga0208749_1000481_pt1 | contig 9746 bp, 11 predicted proteins | sample Knorr_S15_td_DCM_FD_185601 | JGI IMG/M metagenome (GOLD analysis project Ga0208749, IMG submission 185601) | Marine microbial communities from Southern Atlantic Ocean transect - Knorr_S15_td_DCM_ad_63m_LV_B (SPAdes) (version 2) | ecosystem: Environmental > Aquatic > Marine > Oceanic | place... | reverse complement strand
GTCACCTATGGATTTAAGTTATAGGTGGTCTAATATATTTCCCGTTAAAAAATTATCTCTCGAAGATATTGATAATATGGTTGATGCGTCAAAAGAGTTTGTAAATTACATGAATAGAAGTACATTAACAAAAAAAACTTTTAAACAGTTTCAAGAATCTAAAGAAGCAAAAAAATGCCCAGAAGGGAAATATTATTGCTATACTGATAAGAAGTGTAAAAAAATCCCTACTGGATATAGAATTGGGTATGGTGGATATCTAAAATCAGATCCAGATGATTCGGAGAAAAAGAATGGAAATGGAAATGGAAATGGGAATGGAACAAACGGTGTTTCTAATGGTGGAAATGGTGGAAATGGTGGTGGCAATGGAGGAGGCGGTGAATAATGGCTAATCCATTTGCTAACCAAATATCAAACCGCAATTTTCTCGCACCTGTTGGGTTTAAGTTTACTTTGGCAAAATATCCTAAAGTTTCCTTTTTCTCAAACTCTGCTAGAATACCAGAGTTATCACTTGGAACTGCTATTCAATCATCTTATCTAAAAGATATTGATGTACCAGGTGAGAAACTAACTTATGGTGATCTAAATGTAAGATTTCTTGTTGATGAGAATATGGAAAATTACATGGCAATGCATAATTGGTTAAAAGGTATTGGTTTCCCAGAGACACCACAACAATTTAAAGATCAAACTACTAATACTGAAGGTGTTAGAGATGAAAAATTAGTATTCAGTGATGGTAGTTTGCACATTTTAAACAGTAATTTCCAAGATGTTGCGATTGTAAAATTTAGTGATTTATTCCCAGTTGGACTTACTTCATTAGAATTTGATGCAACAGAGACAGACATAAACTACTTTACAGCAGAGGCAACTATGCGTTATACTGTATATAATATATTTGACACGGATGGTAGAACTCGTCTATGAATCTTGAAAAAATTCAAGAGATGTGGGAGCGTGATGCGACCATTGATCCTGATAACCTACATAATGAATCATTAAAAATACCTCAACTTCATTCAAAATACTACACGATATATAATACTATTTCGTTACTGAGAGAGAAGGCAAGAGACTCATATAATCGTATTCGTTTAGAAAGATATAACTATTACACAGGAAAGGCATCTGCAGAGGTTTATGCAGAAGATCCATTTCCGTATAAGGTTAGGGAGAAAGACGCAATACAAAGGCATATGGAGGCAGATGAGAAGTTAAGTACATCAGAGATGAAGATAAAATACTATGATGTAACTCTTAAATTTCTTGAAGAGATAATTAGAAATATCTCAGGTCGTACATATCAAATTAAAAATGCCATCGAATGGCAAAAGTTTCAGTCAGGATTCTAATGATAAGAGATCTCGTAAAACCAGAACATCAATTGTTCAATCATCGTATTGACTCGTGTAGTTATAGATTAGATCGTCAATTTTTATCTAATACATTAGTTGAAAATATGATACATTACAATGGTATTGGTCTATCTGCAAACCAAATTGGTATATGGGAAAGAGCATTTGTAATGGTAAGAGATTTAGAGCATAGTGAAATATTAGTATGCTTTAATCCTCGTATCATTAAATCATATACAGAACAAGTTGAGATGGAAGAAGGTTGTTTATCATATCCAGATCTCTTTTTAAAAGTTAAAAGACCAGACCGAATTGTAGTAAAATATGAAGATGTGAATAGAAAAGTTCACAAAGTCAAGTTATGTGGTTTAGCATCCAGAGTATTCCAACACGAATACGACCACATGGAAGGTATAGATTTTACACAAAGATAAATAAGTTTTTACTGTGAGGGTAGGATTTGAACCTACAAGACCCCGTAAAGAATCGGCACATGAACTGTGTGCTGCGTTTGCCAGTTTCGCCACCTCACATTGAGATCCCTAGTCAGGGATCGCATCCATTATACGAGTAACACCAATACCCCCACCACTTCTAGGGAAGAAGTCAAACTCTAAGAACTCTTCTAATTCTTTTTCAACTCTTTCCTTACCAAATAATTTAAAAAGTAATTCAGCATATTTTCCATCGGATATTGTATGGAAGGTTTCACGCATTTGTTCTTTATCAGTACTACGTTCAGCAGATCCAATAGTTTCCATACCATTTAAGATTACATCAATCTTTTTACTGGTTTTACCATCATCACTTCTTGCCATATTCCAGAATGGAGATGTCCACTCAGGGAAGTCTGTAATCATACCTATTTGAATTTTTGCTTCATCATCATGGTCTAATTCTTCATGTCCGAAAATTCCTGCCCATTTCTTATATGATTTAACATGAGAATCCATAAATTCAATACCCAAGTGGTGAACTAAATCTTTTTCCATTTCTTCTAGTTCTTCTACACCACCATGCATTTCAAACTCAAACATGGGGAAGATTACTTCATGTCTACCTGCAACTGGGTTTGGTTCTTGTCTATATGAAGTTGATAAACAGAAGAAACCAGGCACTTCAGGGTTTTTAAGTAATTCATACTCTAACCACATCTGTCCTGTTTGTGGTAACGGCCAAACCTCACCGTTATATTCATAGGTTGCTACTGTTTCTGGATCTTCGCAAGCAGCAAGGATACTCAGTCTATTCTGAGTGTGAACTTCCAAAAAACCTCTAGACAAAAAAAATGACCTTAAAAGGTCAAGTGTCTTTGTATACTTCTTTGGTTCAATTAACTTTGTCATTAATTCTAGTCAAAACTGTTTTATTTAGGCAATATAAATATTTTTAAATGAACATTTTATTATGTCACATTTGGTTATATCAAAGAAGAATGAGGTCTTCCTGAAGATTGAGGCAGAGCCACATGTATATTATGAGTTGTCAGACAGTTTTACGTTTGAGGTACCTGGCGTAAAGTATATGCCATCATATCAAAAAAAGTATTGGGATGGAAAAATAAGATTATTTAATACTCAGAAAGGAGAAATATATGTAGGATTATTAGATCGAGTAATCCAATTTTGTAGAGATCACGGTTATAATTACGCATTTAAAGAAAGTGAATTTTATGGACTTCCATTTGAGGTAAACGAATTTATCTCAAAAGAGGGTGTAAAAGACTATATGAATTCTATTTGTAAGTTCAAACCTCGTTCTTACCAAGTAGAGGGAGTATACGACGCTCTAAGACATAATAGAAAGTTGTTGATATCCCCAACTGCATCGGGTAAGTCTCTGATGATATATTCGATTGTTCGATATTTCGTTGAGAAAGGGAAAAATACTCTGATAGTCGTTCCGACGACTTCGTTAGTAGAACAGATGTATAAAGATTTTTCAGACTATGGCTGGGACGTAGGTTCATTTTGCCACAAGATATATGCTGGAAAAGAAAGAGAGACAGACTCTCAGGTCATAATTACTACTTGGCAATCAATCTATAAGCTCCCCCGAAAGTATTTTGAAAGATTTTCTGTGGTAATTGGGGACGAAGCTCACCAGTTTAAATCAAAATCACTAGTATCTATAATGTCTAAACTTGCAGATGCCAAATATCGTTACGGATTTACAGGAACTCTTGATGGTACACAGACACATAAGTGGGTTTTAGAGGGTTTATTTGGTCCTTCTTACAAAATTATAAAGACCGAAGAACTAATGAAGAAGGGACATGTTGCTACTTTGGATATAAATGTGTTGCTATTGAAACACTCACCGAATAAATTTGAAACATTTGAGGATGAAATACAGTATATTATCGGTCATCATCGTCGAAATAACTTTATTAAAAATCTTGCATTAGATTTAACAGGTAATACTTTGATCCTGTATAGTCGTGTTGAAGCACATGGAGAACCATTATTTGATCTCATAAATAAGAGTAAGACTGATAATCGTCAAGTCTTTTTCATACATGGTGGTGTGGAGACTGAAGACCGAGAAAACGTTCGGGCAATCACTGAACGTGAAAACAATGCTATAATAGTTGCATCATATGGAACTTTCTCCACAGGAATTAACATTAAAAACCTACACAACGTTATATTTGCTAGTCCTTCTAAATCAAGAATTCGGAATCTTCAATCTATTGGAAGAGTTTTGAGGAAAGGTGATCGTAAACTCAAAGCAACATTATATGACATTGCTGACGATATAAGTTATAATAAGAGAAAGAATTACACATTAAATCACTTGATTGAAAGAATTAAAATCTACAATCAAGAAAATTTTAATTATGATATTGTAAACATACCTTTAAAAAACTGATGGGAGAAGAATTTATAGCTGTTATTAAATTAGTTTCTGGGGAGGAGATCCTCGCATCGGTTTGTGTTGATGAAACTGGTGATGAACCAATTATTATCGCTCATACTCCTGTAATCATGAAAATGATTAATAATGGAATATATGTAAAGATTAAACCTTGGATGGAACTAGCAGATGATGATATGTTTATCTTCCGTACTGATAAAATTATTACTATGACTGAAATAAAAGATCAAAAAATTATAAAGATATACCAAAGATATGTTGAAGAAGAAAATGCAGAAGAAGATCTAAGTAAACTTTTAGAATCTGGTGGTGAAGTTAAACCTGATAAAAAAATGGGATATATCTCAAGTGTTGAGGACGCTCGTAAAATTCTTGAAGAAGTTTGGAAGAAACCCTTTAAGAATAATAAAGAAAGCTAATTTATTCCCTTGAACCTCTACAAAGGTTATTGTACACATATTTCAAGGACTTGTCAAGTATCTAAAATATGTTATAATAAATGTTAGTTAAGACAGACAAAGCACATGCCTAGAAAGAAGTCTGAACACTATGTAAACAACAAGGAACTCTTGCAAGCACTGATTGTGTATAGAGAGAAAGTTGCTCATGCAAAAGAAAATGATTTACCGAAACCAAGGATTACAAACTATCTTGGGGAGTGTTTTTTAAAAATTGCAACACACCTATCGTATAAACCGAACTTTGTAAACTATATGTTCCGTGATGATATGATATCTGATGGGATTGAGAATTGTGTTCAATATATTCACAACTTTGACCCTGAGAAGTCTCGCAACCCATTTGCATATTTCACTCAGATCATTCATTATGCTTTTCTCAGACGTATACAAAAAGAGAAAAAGCAATTGGATATCAAGACAAAGATCATTGAGAGAAGTGGTTTTGATGAAGTGATGAGTGTAGATGACAATGCTGTATCGGGTAGTAGTTCTGATTACAATACAATTAAAGATAATATCGTATATAAGTCTTCCAATAGATGAAAATAGCAATTATTACTGATACTCATTACGGTGCTCGTAAGGGATCTAAACATCTTCATGAGTATTTTGAAAAATTTTATAATGACATATTCTTCCCTGAGTTGGAAAAGAATAAGATTGATACTATCGTTCATATGGGTGATATATTTGATAGTCGTAAGTCTATTGACTATTACAGTTTAGAGTGGTCGAAGAGAGTGATATTTGAACCGATGAAGAAGTATAAGGTTCACGCAATTACAGGAAACCACGATTGTTACTATAAGAATACGAATGAAATTAACTCACCTGAGTTGTTATTGAAGGACTATCCTAATATCACAACTTACTCAAAGGCAGAGGAGATTGTATTGGATGGATTGCAAATACTTCTTTTACCTTGGATTAATGTTGAGAATTATGATGAGAGTAAAAAGATGATAGATGAGTCCACCAGTAAAGTTGCGATGGGTCATTTAGAGATCAATGGATTTAAGGCAACTCGTGGACACATGATGGAAACTGGCATGGATACGAGTGTCTTTGATAAGTTTGATACAGTGTACTCAGGACATTTTCATACCAGATCTACAAATGGAAAGATACATTATCTCGGTAATCCATATGAGATGTTCTGGAATGATGTAAATGATACCAGAGGTTTTCACTTCTTTGATACAGAGACATGTATTCATACTCCAGTAGATAATCCATATCGTTTATTTCATAACATTTATTATGAAGATACTCCTTATCAGTTATTTGATGCTACTCCATATAAGAGTAAGATAGTAAAGGTTATTGTCCGTCAGAAATCAAGTCCAAAAGAGTTTGAAAAGTTTATTGACAAACTGTATAGTGCAGGTGTAGAGGATCTTAAGATCATTGAAAACTTTGATATACAGGTTGGAGATGAGTTTGATGTTGATGAAGATGAGAATACACTTTCAATTTTAAATAGATATATTGATGAGAGTGACTTTGAATACGACAAAAATATTATCAAAAACATTTTTAAGGATCTTTATAGACAAGCCTGCGAGGTAGAGTAATGTATATACTCACATTAAAAACTAGAAAAGATGATGGTGCTTATGCAGTACAGGATAAGCATGGAGATAAAGTTTTATTTCTTTTTGAAGAGGAGGATGATGCTGATAGATATGCAATGATGCTTGAGGATGATGAAAAATATCAAAAAGAGATGACTGTTATAGAAGTTGACGATGAGCTTGCCATAAAGACCTGTAGGATGTATAATTACAAATATACTGTGATTACGCCTGACGACTTCGTAATACCCCCAAAGAATGATAACGTTTCAAAAGATTAGATGGAAAAACTTCCTGTCAACAGGAGACCATTGGAGTGAGATAGATTTTCTAGGACACACCACTAACTTAGTTGTAGGAACAAATGGTTCTGGTAAATCCACAATGTTGGATGCATTAACCTTTTCTTTATTCAATAAACCATTTCGTAAAATTAATAAATCTCAACTTATTAATGCTACCAATGAAAAAGATTGTGTAGTAGAGGTAGAGTTTAGTGTTAATAATAAAGATTATCTGGTTAGAAGATCTATCAAACCAAATAAGTTTGATATTGAAGTTAATGGAACATTATTACACAAGGAATCGGATGATAGATTCAATCAAAAGTTATTAGAAGAAAGCATACTCAAAGTAAATTATAAGTCATTTACACAGATTGTTATACTTGGAAGTAGCAGTTTTGTGCCATTCATGCAGTTGTCTACAAGTAATCGTAGAGATGTGATAGAAGACTTATTGGATATTCGTATCTTCTCTGCTATGAATAATCTAATTAAAGAAAAGATTCGCACAGAGAAAGAAAAGATAAGATCATTAGATTTGAAGAGAGATAATATTAAAGATAAAATATCAATGCAAGAGAATTTTATCAAAGAGTTGGAGGAGCAAGGAAAGGATAATATTACAGAAAATCAAAAGAAAAGAGATCAGTTAGGTGATGAGGTTTGTGTTCTTATCATGCAGAATGAAGACTTAGAGGATAAGGTTTATGGATTGACTGAGGAACAAAAAGACGTAACTGGTGCAGGAGAAAAGTTACTAAAACTTAACACATTCAAAGGCAAATTGTCTAATAAAGTAGCAACCCTTACCAAAGAGCATAAGTTCTTTACGGATAATACGGTATGTCCTACATGTACTCAGTCCATAGAAGAAGGATTTCGTTTAAATAGAATTAATGACGTTCAAACTAAAGCGAAGGAACTCAAGAAAGGTTATGATGACCTTGAAGAAACCATCAAAGAAGAGCAAAACCGAGAACGTCAATTCAACCAATTATCAAAGGAGATTACTAAACTCAACAATGGCATTTCTAAAAACAATACTCAGATTTCTGGATTCCAACGACAGATCAGAGATCTGGAATCAGAGGTTCAAAGATTTACCGAACAACTTGCAAATAGAAGTACTGAAAATGAAAAACTAACAGAGTTTAATTCAAGTCTCCAAAAAACATTAGAAGAATCATCAGAGAGAAGAGAGGAAGTTATATACCATGACTTTGCATATTCTCTTCTAAAAGATGATGGTGTAAAGACTAAAATAATTAAAAAGTATCTACCCTTTATCAACCAACAAGTCAATCGTTACTTGCAGTTGATGGATTTCTATATCAATTTTACTCTTAATGAAGAGTTTGTTGAAACTGTAAGATCACCAATACATGAAGACTTTTCTTATAGTTCCTTTAGTGAAGGTGAGAAGATGCGTATTGACTTAGCATTACTATTCACTTGGAGAGAAGTTGCAAGAGTTAAGAACTCAGTAAATACAAATTTATTGATTATGGATGAGATCTTTGATAGTTCTCTTGATGGATTTGGAACTGATGAGTTTTTAAAAATTATTCGTTTTGTAATTAAAGATGCAAATGTTTTTGTTATATCTCATAAATCAGAGTTACATGATAAATTTAATAGTGTAATTAAATTTGACAAAGTAAAAGGATTTAGTAGAATAGTATGAGAGAGTACACAGAAAAAGAATATTGGGATGGATTAGTCCCTGATGAATTATTTGAAGAGTATTTAAATAAATATGGATATGAATATACTCCACTAAGAGAGACAGTTGATAAAGTGTCCACTGAACCCTGCCAAGAGTAGGGTTTTCTTGTATACTGAATATATCAGATAAGAAACCACCATGCAAATCAAACACGACGTTAAAGGACAACTTGCTAGATTACTTGCTACAGAAGATTTAATTGTAGAACATAGATCAGTTGATACTGCATCATTCAATGTTGGAACTCGTGTACTAACTCTTCCTACTTGGGATAAAGCAGGAGAAGAAGTTTATGATACATTGGTTTGTCATGAAGTTGGACATGCATTATACACACCTGATGAGGATTGGTGGTTAGATAATGAAATATCTCATTCAATTGTAAATATTGTAGAAGATGCTCGTATTGAGAAGTTAATGAAGAGAAGATATGCAGGTTTATCTAAAACTTTCTTCAGAGGTTACTCTAGTCTATCAGAAGACGATTTCTTTCAGTTAGATGGTAAAGACCTTACTAAGTTCAATCTTGCTGATAGGATCAATTTATACTACAAGGTTGGTAATTTTGTTGATATTCCTTTCTTCAATAATGAAGAGACATTCTTAATGAATCGCACTGGTCTTACTGAAACATTTGAAGATGTTATAGAAGTTGCTAAACTTATCTTTGAATATTGTAAAGCAGAAGCAGAGAAGCAAAGACAAGAAGCAGAAAAGCAAAAGGCAGATATAGAATCAGAGGGTTCACTTCAAAACAATACTACATCAGGTCAATCTAATTCTGCAGAACCTTCTATGGAGGAAGATGGAAATGATGGTGAAGGTGGTGAGGAGCAAGATATGCAAGTCACACAATCAGGTTCTGGTGGGTCTAATACTACTGCTAATATTCAAGGTGGAGAAGAGTGTGGTGAGATTGAAGCAGAAACAGACGAAATGTTTACTGATTCTCTTAAAGAACTATCTAATCCAACTACAGATCAAACTTACTATGTAGAATTACCAAAAGTCAACCTCAAGCACTTCATCATTGACAATCAAAAGATTCATGATGATATGATTGCAGAGTGGACAGATGAGCAAAATAATGCTACAAAAGATTATATCGCAAGAAATCCTGATTATAAAACTAAACCAACAGAAGAAATATGTTTTAGAGAGTATACATATAACCCATTTAATTTATTTGAACACTCAGATACAGAGTTCAACAAGTTCAAAAAAGATGCACAAAAGGAGGTAAACTATCTTGTCAAAGAATTCGAGTGTAAAAAATCTGCTGCAGCTTACGCCCGTGCTACTACTAGTCGTACTGGTATTCTCGATACAGCTGTATTACACACTTACAAATTTAATGAAGACTTATTCAAAAAAGTCTCAGTAGTTCCAGATGGTAAGAATCATGGATTGATATTCATACTTGATTGGTCGGGTTCAATGTCAAACGTGATGATGGATAC
>Ga0208749_1000480_pt1 | contig 9757 bp, 9 predicted proteins | sample Knorr_S15_td_DCM_FD_185601 | JGI IMG/M metagenome (GOLD analysis project Ga0208749, IMG submission 185601) | Marine microbial communities from Southern Atlantic Ocean transect - Knorr_S15_td_DCM_ad_63m_LV_B (SPAdes) (version 2) | ecosystem: Environmental > Aquatic > Marine > Oceanic | place... | reverse complement strand
TTCCTTATTTTTAACCCTATCCAGGTCTTTTTCAGGATGTGGGAGATCCACAGAGTCTTCTTTTTCAGCCATCTCTATTTCTTCTTTAGTACGTCTTCTAATAAAAATAGGCTTCCCTCTCCATGCCACCTTCAGAGATCCGCCTTCTGGAATTGAAGAAATATCTGCCTCAATGCTCGAAAGGGCAGAAACAGATGCACTTGGGTTTAATTGATCAATTAACGGCCACGCAACGCTTGCTGCTCCAGTAGCACCAAAAACTGCTGTAGTAATGTAAAGAAAATCTCTTCTGGAAGGATCGTGATTGTCATTAGTATCTGTCATTTTAATTACCAATAATGTTTAAAATATCTGATATATTAATTTGATACTGTGTATGAAATATCTTTATAAGAAAGTAAAGGAAATATTTGATAATGCGACATAATAGTCCACTAGGAAATATTATGACCTTTTCTACCAATAAGCATTTTTGATTTCAATAATAAATCCTCCTTATTAAGCTCAAAATTAGAGTCTATCCAATCTTGTTCTATTTCTGAAAAAATCTCACCAATAATTGGTCCTTCTTTCAATCCAAAATTCAATAAATCTTTCGCTTTTAAAGGAAAAATAGGTACCTTAAGATTCCTTATTTGATCAAGAATTGATATCCATTCTTTATCTATTATTTTATTGGCGCTTAAAGCCCATGATAATATAGCTAAACCAACCAGTGATTTTTTATCAATTGAGTATAAAATTCTTTCAATGTCATTTTTTTCTAATTTATTATGAATTTTCAATTCTTGATTCGTTAAAAGTAATAACTTTTTCTTATCTTTTTTTGAAAAATTAAACATTTTCAATTCAGATAAATGATTTTTTTTTGCATTTGGAGCTAAAGATACAAATCTTAAAAATTGATCTATTTTCAGAGAATTTTTATTTTCTATTGATAGCAATTTCTTAAAAAATTTTGTTTCAACCTTTTTTTCAAATAAAATTTCAAGAATTCCAATTTTCTTCATAATATTAATTATAAAATATGGATTTGTTGAATTTAGAATCTTAAAAAATTTTGTTTCAACCTTTTTTTCAAATAAAATTTCAAGAATTCCAATTTTCTTCATAATATTAATTATAAAATATGGATTTGTTGAATTTAAAATCTTGAAAAATTCATTGTGAATTCTTTCTGAAGATAATTTCTTAATTTTATTTTTATTTTTGGCACAGGCTTTTACTGAATTATTAGATAATTTTAAATTATCATTACCATAAAATGCATTAAATCTAAAAAACCTTAACATCCTAAGATAGTCCTCATTTATTCTTTCGTCAGGGTCACCAATAAAAAGAATTTTTCTCTGTTTTAAATGTTGGATTCCATTATGTGGATCGTAAATATCTCCATTTTGTTTTAAATAAATTGAGTTTATTGTGAAATCTCTTCTTGATGCATCTTTTTCCCAGCTATTAGAAAAGGTGACCTCAGCATGTCTGCCATCTGTTTCGATGTCTGATCTCAATGTAGTTATTTCAAAGTTAAAATTTTTTGAAAAAACTGAAACAGTTCCGTGATCAATACCTGTAGGAATAACTTTAATTGAAGCAGAAGTTAAAATATTAATTACTTCATTAGGTTCTAATTTTGTTGCAATATCAATATCGTTTGTTTCAACGCCAATTAAAGAATCTCTTACACACCCTCCAACAAAACGTGTTGTATCGTCTTTTTTGTTTAAAAGAGATAAAATTTTCTTACATGTTTTGTCTTTAAGGAAATTATATTGAATTTTATTAGTCATTTATTCAATAAAATGGCCTTCTTTTAACTTACCGTTAATTACTTCAGGATGAATGTATTTTTTTTCAGTCGAAACATTATTAAAAATAGCTGTTGAGAATAAAGTAATGGCCATTAAAAATAATCCAATTAAAAGAGACCAAAAAATTTTTAATTCAATAATTTTACCTTTGGATAAAAAAATCCAAAATAAATAAATAATTAATGGTGATAAAAATATTGATAAATAATAAATAACTCTAATCAATTTCTTTTATCCTTTCATATAAATTTCTAATCATTCCGGCAGTTGCACCCCATATATTATATCCTTGATAAGTTATAGTGTAAAAATTTCTTACAACACCCTGCCACTCACCTGATTGCAACTGATGATTTCTTTTATCCATTACAAATTCAAAAGGCACCTCAAATGTTTCAGACACCTCACCTTCATTAATTTTAGGAACAAACTTAGGGTCTACAAAACCAACGACAGGTAAAATTCTATATCCTGTACCTGTTTCATAGGTATCTAAATATCCACATAATTTAAATTCCGAAGAATCTAGGCCAACTTCTTCTTTTGCCTCTCGAAAAGCAGCCTGTGTAAAAGTTTCACCATCCTCAACCTTTCCTCCAGGAAAAGCTATTTGTCCAGAGTGCTGTACAAGGTTTGCAGAGCGTTTTGTCAAAAATATATAAGGTTTTTCTCTTTCTATTATACCCACCACAACTGATGCTGGTCTTAGATTAGATGGACTAATTCTATCATCGTATTTCTCAATTAGATCAAAGTCACTTTTTATACCTGGCGATTTTTTTAAATCTCTTACAGAAGGAGGGTTTTTTTCAACAGCAGACTCTATGAGATTTCTATAATTAACAACCATAATCAGAATTTTAATTCACTGGATTTCGTAAAAGGAAAAAAATGACCACCTGACCAAATTCCAAAATAATTTTCGTAATCGTCCCCAATATTAACAAGGTCATAAAATACAGACCTTGATATTTTTGCCTCAAGGTTACTTCTTACCAAAATATATGGGGATGGTTCTTTTGTTTTTTCATCTATTTCAACTCTTATTGGATAATCTTTTGAGGCTATTACAGTATCACCAGTATTAGTAATAAATTTCAAAATTTTATTTTTGCCTGAACCCTTCACATCAACATCTATAGCTACAAAAGGAACATCTTCAACTTTGATTAAAATTTTTTCTACTGGAGTTACAAGAACGTAGCTCCCATCTTTTTCTTTTCTTAAAATTCTTGCAAATAAATTCACTAACCTTTTTCTTCCAATTGGTGAGTCCATATAGTACCAAGTTCCATCACTTTTTATCTCTAAACCTATTTCACCACAGTGTTCTGGGTTCCAATTTTCTACAGGAGGATAACCATCATGAAATTCTTTATTTGCAGATTCGGCATTTTTAATAATATTTTTTAAATCAACCATAAAAAAAATATACCTGATTTGTAATTATTGTTTTATAACAATTTAAAAAAATTTTAGGAGGATTATAAATATGGGTGTTCTTGACGGAAAAGTTATTTTAATTACCGGCGCGGCAAATGGAATTGGAAAAGAAACTGCTCTTTTGGCTGCAAAGGAAGGTGCAAAACTTGTCATAAATGATTTGGGTGGTTCTGTGGCGGGAGGCGATGAAGGCGACAAAGGTCCCATAGAGCTAGTAAAAAAAGAAATTCTGGCTTCCGGTGGTCAGGCAGTTTCAAATAATGACTCTGTTACCGATAGAAAAGGCACAGAATATATGATTCAACAAGCTCTTGATGAGTATGGAGAGCTTCACTCAATAATTAATCCTGCAGGAATTTTGAGAGATAAAATGTTTCATAAAATGGATGAAGAAGATTGGGACTCAGTTTTATCTGTTCATTTAAAGGGTTCGTTTAATGTTTGTAGGTCAGCAATAAATTACTTTAGAGAGAAAGAAGAAGGAAATTTTGTACTATTTACATCAACAACGGGGCTTATTGGAAATATTGGACAAGCTAACTACGCAGCAGCTAAACTTGGCATACATGGATTATCTAGAATAATTGCAATGGAAAATGAAATTAAAAATGTAAGGTCGAATGTTATTGCTCCATTTGCATGGACAAGAATGATAGCAACTATTCCTATTAAAGATGAAGCATCAAAACAAAGAGTTGAAAGAATGAAGAATGCTATGCGCCCAGATCAAGTGGCTCAAACCGCAGTAGCTTTGGCCGCTCCCGATTGTAAACTTTCAGGACAGATTTTATCGGTAAGGGGAAATGAAGTTGCTTTATTTAGCCAACCTAGACCGATAAAAAGTATAGCTGATATTGAAGGATGGACACCTGAAAAACTTTTAAATTCAGCTTTTCCGGCATTTGATTCAGTGGCACCTGATTTAGGGGCAACTGTAAGTGTATTTCCATATGAGCCTTTTTAGTCCTAAGAATATAAGAAAATCATATAACTAAAATATCCAATTAATGAGATGGATCCGTACAATTTGGGATTTGTGGATCCATTTCTCAATAAGATGAAAACCCAAACACTTGAAAGAATTAAAATAATTGTATCAAAACCTGAAAAGGATTTTGAAAAAATAATTTGTCCATTAATTAATGCAGATAAACCTAAAACACCTAATATATTAAATATATTTGACCCTACAACATTTCCAATAGCAACACTCCCCTTTCCTCTTACAAAAGAGGCAATTGTTACCGCTAACTCTGGAAGTGATGTGCCTATTGCAGCAAGGCTAATACCAATAATTGCTTCAGGAATATTTAAAACTTCAGAAATATAAATTAACCCCTCTATAAAAATTTCTGAACCATAAATTATTGCAATGAATCCGATTAGAAGATTTAAAATTACTGATCCTTTTTCTGAACTATCATCGACAAATTGATTTTCTCTATTAAAAAATCTGTAAGATACAAAAAGATAAATCGGTAATAAAACAACCATAATTATTGACCAAATATTACTTATGAAACCGATCTGTAAAAAATAAGAAAATAAGAAAGCACAAATAATCATTACAAAAATATCTTTACTGGATATTGTTTCTAATGACTTTTTATTTGATAGAACTAGGGATAAACCTAAAATTAAAAGAATATTTATAATATTGGAGCCAATAATAGCTCCTATAGCAATATCAGTTTCATTTTTATTTAAAGCACTAATGGTAACAAATAATTCAGGTAGTGATGTGCCAAACCCAATGATAAAAATTCCAGTAATAAAAGCTGGAACTTTTAGTTTGTTTGATAAAGCAACTGATCCTAAAACTAATCTATCACCGCCAATTGCTAAGAGCAAAATACCGATCGGAAAAAGTAAAGCTTGAGTAAACATATCTCTATTTAACAATCAAAAAAATAATAGTCTATTAATTAAATATGTAAAAAATTATAAAAATTCCAAAAAAAAACAAAAAAACTAGGAAAATTTGAAAAATATAAGTGTTTTTTAACAAAATTTATGTATTTTTTCACAAAATATATCAGTAATTTATAAAAAAAATGTAAAAAACACCATAAATATTGAAAAAAGTTAGTTAAAGCACTTGACACTGAGGTAAACGATAACTACCTAAGGTGAACCCGAGATCTTATTTAGGGATAGATCAAGGTTTTAGTTATTTTTTTTAAATTAAAGTGGAGAAAAAAAATGAAATTTCGTCCTTTACACGACCGTGTTTTAGTTGAACGCATTGATGAAGATGAAAAAACAGCTGGAGGTATAATTATACCGGATACAGCAAAAGAAAAACCATCAGAAGGTAAAGTTGTTGCTGTTGGGTCAGGAACAAAAGCTGAAGACGGTTCTGTTACCCCTCTAGATGTTAAGTCAGGAGACAAAATACTATTTGGAAAATGGTCAGGAACAGAAGTGACTGTCGATGGTAAAGAATTACTGATTATGAAAGAGTCAGATGTTCTTGGAATTATTAGTTAACATTAGTCATTAATTGGAGGAATAGAATTATGGCAAAAGAAGTTATTTTTGGAGCAGATGCTAGAACAAAAATGCTCAATGGAGTAAATATCTTAGCAAATGCAGTGAAAGTTACATTAGGTCCAAAAGGTCGTAATGTTGTTATTGATAAATCATTTGGTGCACCTAGAATTACTAAAGATGGTGTGACTGTAGCTAAAGAAATTGAGTTAGAAGATAAATTTGAAAACATGGGTGCTCAAATGGTTAAAGAAGTAGCATCCAAAACCAATGATGAAGCTGGCGATGGAACTACAACCGCAACAGTTTTAGCTCAAAGTATTGTAACTGAGGGTACAAAATTTGTTGCTGCTGGTATGAATCCTATGGATGTTAAACGTGGTATTGATCAAGCGGTTCAGGTTGTTCTTGAAGATCTAAATAAAAGATCAAAGAAAGTTAAAACTAATGATGAAGTTGCTCAAGTAGGAACTATATCTGCGAATGGTGAAGCTGAAATTGGTGACATGATTGCTGAGGCAATGCAAAAAGTTGGTAATGAAGGCGTTATTACCGTCGAGGAAGCTAAAAGCCTTGATTCAGAACTTGAAGTTGTTGAAGGTATGCAATTTGATAGGGGTTATTTATCACCTTACTTCATAACTAATGCTGATAAAATGATTGCAGAACAAGAGGATCCACTTATCCTTTTACATGAGTCTAAATTATCAAGTCTTCAATCAATGTTACCAATTCTAGAATCTGTAGCTCAATCAAGTAGGCCGTTATTAATAATTGCTGAAGATATTGAGGGTGAAGCATTAGCTACTCTTGTTGTTAACAGATTAAGAGGTGGATTGAAAGTTGCAGCCGTAAAAGCACCTGGTTTTGGTGATAGAAGAAAAGCTATGCTAGAAGATATCGCAATTTTAACTGGTGGACAGGTAATATCTGAAGATCTTGGTATTAAACTTGAGAATGTTACTTTAGATATGCTTGGTACTGCTAAAAGAGTTTCTATCACAAAAGATGATACAACAATCGTTGATGGTTCAGGCAAGAAAAAAGATATCGAAGCAAGAGTAAGTCAAATAAGAAGACAAATTGAAGAAACAACATCTGATTATGATAAAGAAAAACTTCAAGAGCGTCTTGCTAAACTTGCTGGTGGTGTTGCCGTTATTAAAGTTGGTGGAGCCACAGAAGTTGAAGTTAAAGAGAGAAAAGATAGAGTTGACGATGCATTAAATGCAACTAGAGCAGCAGTTGAGCAAGGTATTGTTCCTGGTGGAGGTACAGCTCTTCTTCTGGCTACAAAAGCTCTTGATAAGCTTAAAATGAAAAATGAAGATGAAAATGCTGGTCTTAAAATTGTCAGACGTGCAATTGAAGCGCCGATAAGGCAAATTGCTGAAAATGCAGGAGTTGAAGGTTCTATCGTTGTTTCAAAAGTTTTAGGTTCTACAAAACCTAATTGGGGTTTTGATGCTCAGAACGAAGCATATGTTGATCTTATCAAATCAGGTATCGTTGATCCATCAAAAGTTGTTAAAACAGCTTTGATTGATGCCTCTTCAATAGCTGGATTAGTAATTACCAGTGAAGCACAAATTGCTGATAAACCTGAGCCTGCTGGTGCAGCTGCACCTGCAATGCCTGATATGGGCGGCATGGGCGGCATGGGCGGCATGGGTGGTATGGGCGGCATGATGTAGTCCAAAACATTCATATGAATTTGAAAAAGGCCGTCTATAAAGATGGCCTTTTTTTATATACAATTGATAGAATTTTTTAAAAGATTCCAAGAATTTGACTCCTGATTATAGATAAACTCAGGTCGATTTGTTCTTACTGGTCCATATCCTCTACTTGTTAAATAATAAGTACAAGATGGTACCATTGAAATTGGTGTAATTAATGAAACACTCTCTCCAATATTTGGAGAACCATTTACAAATGAAGAATTAAACTCTCTAAATAGATTAATTTCTAAATCTTTATCTTCTTTAGTGTAATCGAAAAATAATTCAGCATTTCCTAAAGCTTCAGATCTTGCTGAAATTATTCTTAAAAATTTTTCTACAGGCTTAAGATCAATATCTTTCCAAATATCATTTGCACTAGAAAAAATGCATACTTCACTTTTTAACATCACCCCGTCTTCTAAAACTTTTAAATTATTAGCCTCAATAGTTTGACCTGTTTCTGTTATATCAACAATTATTTCCGCGGTACCAGCTGCAGGAGCTCCTTCAGTAGCCCCCGCACTATCAACAAGACGGTAATTATTTATACCATTTCTTTGAAAAAAGTTTCTTGTAATATTTGAAAACTTTGTCGCCACTCTCATTCTTCTATTGTTATAGGATCTAAATTCTGATGATACTTCTGATAAATCTCTAATATTTTCTACATCTATCCAATGGTCAGGAACAGCGATCACAACATTAGCTTTTCCAAAACCCAATCTCGATAATAAAATTACTTCTTTAGATGCGGTTGTTTTACCCTCCTCAATTAAATCAATACCGGTAATACCCATATGAATGTTACCCTTAAGTAACTCGCTCGAAATCTCAGAAGCAGAGAGATAAATAATTTCTATTTTTTCTATGCCCTTGATAAATCCTGAATATGTTCTCTGACCTCCAGATCTTTTAAGAATAATCCCGGAAGACTCAAAAAATTTGTTCATTTGTTCATAAAGCCTACCTTTTGAGGGTAATGCTAGTAGAATGGAGCTCATGTTAATTTCTCCAATGATATTATTTTTTCAAGCCTATCTAAATTTATAGCAGCACCTACTGCAGGAATATCATTTTTATCGCTGACAGAATTAATCAAATCATCATACCTTCCGCCTCCAGCAATATTTTGGTTATTTTTTAAATTACTGGAATTAAAATCAAAGAGAAAACCTGTGTAGTATTCAACCATCCTTCCCTTTTCTAGCGATAAAATAGAATTTTCAAGATCAACTTTTAAGTCAATCATCATTTCTATTCTTGCTGACATAGAGTCAATTTGCGAATTCAATCTACTATCAATATTTTTAGACAAAGCCTTTAATTTTTTTATAGCTTGTAATGGCTTCTCAGAAATGGATAAAAATTCTTTTATCAAATTTGCAGTGCTTTTTGGTAGCGGTTCAGTTTTAACTTCTTGAGATTTTTTAATCAATCTTTGAGTAATTTCTTTTATACTCCTACCTACAGGGGATTGATTTTCTAATAAACCAATTGTGTCTCTGATGAAGATTTCGGCTGTATCATCATCTAAGCTTGAAATCTTTTGGAATAATTGATTGTTAATTCTTTTCTTAATTGTCAGCTCTTCTAAAAGTATTTTAAAATTTTTATCATTCCAAAATTTTGTCTTTAACTGATCCTTCCATATTTCGGGTATATCAAGAACATCTATTAGAATTAAAAATAAAGAAACATCACCAAAAATTATGTTAAGATTTTTAATTCCTGATTGTTTAATAGATTTATAAGTTCTGTAGAAAACCTCAATTTCATTTTCAATACAACTCTCGCCACCAATGATCTCAAGACCAGCCTGACTAAACTCATTTGGTTCATTGGAGGAGTGGTTTTGAAATTGAAATACTTTTCCATGATATGCATAGTTTTTTTTAATACCATCAAAACCATTATTTAAATAATGTATACAGGTTGGAATTGTTAGATCTGGTCTTAGACAAAGTCTAGAACCAGCAGGGTCAGAGAATATGTATAATTTATCCGCAATATTTTCACCCAATCTATCAAGAACCTTGTCTGCAGAGACTAAAACAGGTGGATCTATTAATTCAAAGTCATCTTCAGTTAAATTCTCAATAACTTTTATTGAAATCTCGCTTAAAATCTCTAAAGGTCTGGTATCAACAGCTGGTAAATTTTTAGATAATTCTCCAAAGATTTTACCATCAATTTTAATACCTCTTTCATTGCATAAAGTTGCAATTTTATAATGCAATCGATCTGGAAAACCTTTTTTTCTGTAATTAGAAACAGCAGAAAGGTTTACAT
>Ga0208749_1000477_pt1 | contig 9773 bp, 10 predicted proteins | sample Knorr_S15_td_DCM_FD_185601 | JGI IMG/M metagenome (GOLD analysis project Ga0208749, IMG submission 185601) | Marine microbial communities from Southern Atlantic Ocean transect - Knorr_S15_td_DCM_ad_63m_LV_B (SPAdes) (version 2) | ecosystem: Environmental > Aquatic > Marine > Oceanic | place... | reverse complement strand
TTTGAATACCCCGCAAATGGTCCTGCAACCTCTGCAGAAGCGTCTACAGTTAAGAAGTATGCATATGTACCATTAGGGAATTCAGGGGTCTTACAGAAGCGTCCATTGAACTCATCTAGATCACCTTTACCAACAAACTTATAATCTTCAATAAACATACCAGAACCATAACTTGGTGGTCTGATACCAGACACATCAACTCTTAGTTCATAACTGGTTTCCATCCTCTTGACAGCACCACCCTCTCTATCTGCATATCCATAAGGACCATAAATTGGGAATCCGTCAAATGCCCATCCTATGATAGGAGAATGGTATTTGTTTGTATTAGTTTCGTTTAATATATCTGCTCTATAAATTATACTTCCATCAAGATCAATTGAAGTTGATAGAACCTTTCTTCTGAGTTCTCTAGGAGCAAATGCATGGGTATACTCAATCTCGTTACTAGAATCAAGTGAGAGTGCCAATACACCATCATCTTGAGGTACTTCACCCGTTAACATTAACTTTTGAACTAAGTTAATAGTCCAAGATTTAATTTTAGCATTAAATTTAGCACCACTACCAGTTGATACAACTGTTAGAGATGTATTAGTGTTTTTATATCCAAATCCATTATTAATAATCTTTACATCAACAAGTTTACCTCCAACAATGATTGGATTTAAGATTGCACCATTACCTTCACCTTCAATTTCAATAATTGGTGGTGAATTGTATCCAGAACCTTGATTATTGATAATAATGTCAATAATTTTACCTTCAGATGATACAAGTGGACTTACTTGTGCATTTTCACCGTTTATAAGAGTAATTACTGGTTGTCTATTGTAATTAAGGATCTCATTATCACCATAATTTTCACCAGAATTACTTAATGATATAGATTCTATATCTCCAGTAAATACAGGATTAATTTTTGCTCTAAAATCTTGTCCAGCAAAAGTACCAACACCAATTGGACCTTCAATCTTTACTTCAATTGGAGTGTATACTAATTTGTGAATTCCTGTTCCAGTATCAGAATAGTTAAGGAATCTATCATTAATATAATAGTAATCATCACCAAGACTATCACCAGTACTAACAATTCTTCTCTCAGCAAGTCTAACATTATCTTTATCTAAAACTTTAACCAAATATTGTGTAGTTGAAGCAACACCAACAGGAAAAGAACCACCCTCATTGATGAATTGAACAAGTTCCCTATCTTTAAGTTTATGATCAACAATATGGAGTTTATTATCAAATATATCTACCTTATTAGGTTGGAAATATAGAGTTTTGTTCCTATAATCATAACCAGCATTAACAACTTCAATAGAAGATATTACCTTCTTTTTATCAAAGGATTCTATAATTTGTAGACCAGAACCATATGTAGTTATCCCTACAGTATTAATTCCAGCAATAGCATCATCTACATTAGTGTGAAGTTTAATTGATGATTCATCTACAAGACTAGCAAAATAGATTGCTTGATTGGTTAATCCACCTAATGATGTTTGATCATCAGAATTGTATATAACCTTTTCTTGAGGTCTTAATTTGTGGAATGTAGAAAAACCAATTACATTATTTGCAAGATCTACATCAATATACTCTTCACCTGCATTAAAAGTAATTCTATGAACAACTTCAGATACATTACATTGTGCTTCTGCACCAGTACCTTGACCACCAGTAATAGTTACCTTTGGTACTATGGTATAGTCAAAACCTGTTTCAATTACATCTATTCTCTTTAAAGATCCATTAATATTACAAACACCAGTAGCACCAACACCAATATTAGTAGTTCCTGCTCCAATACCATCTACAATATGTAATGCTGGTGGATTAATTACATCATAATTAGAATCACCAGATGAAGTAACCTCAATCTCATCAATTTGACCATAATATACTAAATCACTAGATTTATAGTTTGTTAATTCAACTCCATTAACAAACATACCAACTTGTCCAGGTGCAGTATCAACTTGTACACCACCTATTTTTGGTCTACTGAATTTTCTAATAAGATCCTGTCTTTTAAGGGATTTTCCTCTAAAATCAAGTAACTCAAGTTTATTATTTGATACTGTACCAAAAACTCTTACAAAAATACCATTTCTAATATTTGATTTACTGGTAGCAAGACTAATTGTACTTGCATTGACCTTTTTAATGAAATATTGTCCTTCAGGTATATTAAGTGGAATATTATTATTAGCACTATACCAAATAGGATCACCACTAAAGAATGGATTTGATCCAATATTTAATTGATCTCCATTAAACTGTCCACTAAACAACATTGATAGTGGTTTTGGATCTATTGGAGTATTAAAGTAATCTGGTAAAGATGGTGATACTGCAAATGTATCTCCATCGTCATTAATATACATGTTCTGCATATTTGCAGACATATTTGCTAATTCTGGAAGATTAACAGCAGCAACTTTTGATATTCCACGTCTAATAATGTATTTTACATTTACTAGAGGAATATTGGCAGGTAAGTTAACATCAAAACTCTTATCATCCGCAACACCAAGAACACTAACGTCATAAACAGTGCCATCATTAGCAGTTAGTGTACCAATGTCACCTAAAGTGAATACATGAGAATCAAATGTCTCTACTCTGTATTGAGCAGCACCATTAATGTTATTTGTTAATTTTATAAGTCCAGCAACATCATATTCTGGAGTAATATTTAAAATCCAACTCTTAAGAAGTTGTGCCTCAGAATCATGACCAAGGGAAACGATTTCTACTTGATCTCCCTCTTGATAGTAATTAGATGCTTCTCTATCAAATGTTAATTGACCAAGAACACCACTTATCTTTACTCTTATCTCATCTCCAATAGTGTTAACAGCATATGCATAGTCTGGTGTTTCAATAGTAGCATCAACAGGAATAGGAATTGGAGTACTTAAACCAAAAAATTGAGTAGATGACTTAGATGTATATGGAATTTCATAAGAAACTCCACTTACAGTAACTGTTAATGTACCACTATCAGGAAAACTAATAGTAGAATCAACATCAATCCAAACTTGATTTAAACCTACTGCTGCAGTAACTTTAGTTTTAGGATGTACTGAGAATTTAAACTGTTCAAGATCTGGGTTATAATCTAAACTTAATCTGAAATATGATACTCCATCTTTAATTATTTCTTCTACAGCAGTAATAGAACCAGTTGCTTTTACAATATTAGGTGTCTCATCCTGGAAAAGAGTTCTATTTACTAAGTCATTTGGATCTCCTTGTAATTCTTTAACAACTAGATCTCTAACAATTCTATAATCTGCATCAGATGCTTGTAGCAAAAAGTCTCTTGGTTTGACAATTGATACGTCAACACCAAAGATAACCTTAAAGAGTATATCAAAAGATGATGTAGAACCTTTAGATGAATAAAAATCCTTTAATCTAGAGACAATATTCTTTTCGTTTACTGCATCAAAGAATTTAACTTCTTCAAAACCAGGTGTATATTGCCTCTTAAACTTCTTGTAAAACTCAAATAGGAATAATGCATGTAAATTATAAACAACAGCACCAGAGGCGTGTGTAGACACCCCTGTTTGACTAAAAATAAGACTATCGTCCTCTTGACCCTTATAAGAGGTTATTCCACTAAATCCTCTTGAACAATTAACAAAAGAGACAGGAGTTTTTGATTCGTAACTGATAATTTCACTGTCAATTTGTATTAAACCATTATTGGCAGGAAATCCTTGTGTATTTTCTACTTCTATAGTTTCAGAGAACAAATCACTAGAAGAAGTAGCAGTTGTTGTATAGACTAATTCTGATAAATTCTCTAATCTTACATATTGATCAATATTATTAAGAATATCAGCTGGACCTGCAGGAGATTCCAAAGATCCATAATAGGACCTAAGAAATCCCTGAAATTCGGGGAAATTCTCTTTTACAAAATCGGGAAGATGGTCCTGTACTAAATGACGGACTTTAACTCTATTATGCATATTCCTATAGTCTTACGTAATCCCCATTAAGGTAGCTAGACGATACTATATATCCCGATCCTGATAGCTCTGCTCCAGAGGAGATTGAATCGGAAACCATTGTTAATGCTGAAGATTCTGAACTCAATTGTAGGTATAAATCCTGCTTTCCAAGAATGTCATTAGACTTTGGTAAGGCAGAAAATTCAATAATCTCATCTCCAGACACTTTTTTAGAAGTTGATATGATATTAACTGCGTTAATTAAGATCTCACCCTTTATGTAGTCAATAGTACCTACATTTTTTCTTACAACTACAGGTTGTTGTTTAGCATCAAGTCTAATCATAACCATAGTTCCTGTTAAGAAGTCTGAATTAGGTACATCAGTAAAGTAAATTGTTCCTGTTAATCCACTAATACCAACACCAGATGTCTTGATATTGTATCCTGCAGTATTCTTAATATGGAATTCATTACCAAAACATACTTCATATTCAGCAAATTGGTTCATTAAGACCCTAAGATCTCTTCTCATTTGCACATTTGTGATGTTTGAGGTAATTGCACTACCAGAATCATCAATTAATTTAAGGAATTTACTATATTTGAACCTTGAACCGTACTTATTTAAGTCTGTAGACTTACTGTACTTCTCAATATTTGTAGAAATTGTCTTTTTCAATGATGCTGCGTCACCAGTATTAGCATTATAATAGACAGCAGACTCATACTCTATGTACAAGTACTTCAAATCAATAAACTCTGGGATAATTCCTGCAACTGCATACTTTTTAAGAGCAATTTTTAAATTATCTTTGATGTTATTTGGTAAATATGTACCATTTTTAGGTTTAACAGTGATGTAAACCTTACCAAATTGAGGAGGAATTAACTCTTCACCACCAAAAACAGATACAGATTCAGTCTCAGGGAAGATTTGAGGTAAAATGGTTTCATAATCAGTAGCAGTTACCGCTCTATTCTGGGAAGCATATACTCTAGGAGCAAATTTCTTAATAGAAGAGATGGTTTCAATCGCAGTACCACCACCAGATGCCTCATCAGCAGTCACAATAGGTGAAGATACCTTAACAGAGTTACCATTATTATCAAATAAACGTCCTACAAAGGTAAAATCAGACACTCCATTAGCAGTTTGTGCCGATGTAGTGATATAAGAGCAAATAATATAGTTACCATCTTGTAATTTACGTCCAAAAACACCATCACCAAAGAAAATTTCATATTTTTGGTCTTGAATTTCGTTCAAAAAGAAGACATCTTGAGTTGCATCAACTTCAGTGATGTTATTGACGTACTTATACTTCCTACTAATGGAACTTGTCTTCGATTCTCTTACGTCTATTCTCAATAAGGTGGTATCTATAGCATTGTTATTGAGAATGAACCTCTGATCCTTGTTTAAACTGTCATATGTGAAGGATTCAGTAAGGTATATACCCTCATAAATGTCAATTTCCGAAAAAGTAGCAATTCCACCCGATACAGGGACTGTTATGTCCTCTGGGATGGAGAATGTGAATGATTGAGTACCAAAATTAGATGAACTAGTACATACAATACCCTTTCTAAGAGTCAATGTAATAGGATTAGTACCTAATTGTGCTGTAGATATAAAAAACGATACTTTTGCTCTTGCAGATATAGGTGATCGGGGTATATAACCAACATTTCTTGCTAATGAGACGACATTTTCTCTTAAAGTCGCCGCATCAATAAACACCTCGTTCGCTAACATGTTAGCATTATAGGAAGAGATGTAAGTATTGTATGCTAAAGTGTCCAGAAGGATAGAGAAGTTCGACCCATCAAAATCAAAGTCTGTAAAGTCACTATTTGTCCTTAAATAACTTTTAATTTGACTTTTTATCTGGTCAAAATCTAAATTTGAAAAATTTACTAACGCCATTATTTACCTAGTAGGAAGCAACACGAATTCTAACTGTTGCGGTTGTGCATCAATTCCAACTATAAGGTAGATTAAGGTTACATTCATTGCATTACCCCTAAAATCGGGTTCTACCTTGACTGTATCTACTTCTACTCGTGGTTCATAATTTTCTATTACGGTTTCAATCTCTCTTCTTAAGTTATCTGCTGTAAAAGTGTCAATTGTCTCAAAAAGAAGTCTGTTAACCGCACAACCTAGATCAGGATTGAATATCTTTTCACCCTGTATAGTAAGTACAAGATTCTGAACGGAACGTGCAATAGCAGACTCATTCTTAAGTACCAAAAGGTCTTTAGTAATGGGATTCCTTTTTAAAGACAAACTAATATCTTTAAATCCAATGCTGGACCGCTCTAGAGGCATGATATTTATTAATTATTAATTATTATTTAGCGACTTACCAATCAGTTCCTACTTCAGTAGGATCATATAGTTCCTCTTTACGTAAATTTCGATTGCGTTTAGCAGTCTTATCCAATAACTTATCTGAATCTGTTTCAGTTAAGAGACCGCTATCTTTAGCAGTATAATCAGGGTTTACCCAAATATCCATGAGTTCGAGGGGGTTGGTCGTACTATATTTATACGGTTTCCGACCAATACCCTTTTCTTAACTTCCAGTCAGCATACATTTGACCAAATATCATTCCTTCGTGTGATTTTATATCCGCACCATCGAGGAGTTCTATCTGTCTTTTAGATAGTTCTCCCTTCCGCATATTTTTGTATTCTTCTGGAAAACGAGCGATTGCGGCGGTTACGTCTTTTGAGTTCATCTCCCTTGTCCTTTATATCTCTTCTTGGCACTATTTCGAGACGTTGCGGCATATTTTGTATGCTTGCCTCTTCCTTGACGAGTTTTTTTCGGGGTAGTCTCTACAAATTGAAACGATCCGAATTGTCCTGATTTAGTCTTGACGGGCATTACTATCTCCGTTGTGGTTGTACATCAATTTTGTCTGGGTCTATATTGTTTACTGAGTCCGAGAAAAAGCGGTCAGCAAGGTCTTGTAGAACCTCACCTAACTCATCCTCGGTGAGGCACTGATAAAGTACCTCATTGTCATAGTATAAGTTATATAAGGTTCCTGCGTTCATTAGATAACCCTTGTCTTCTCGTGACCGACTCTGATACGAGGATCGCACCAAGTCTCAACGTCTGCTTCTTTGGCATCTAGACAGAATGAGACATCTTCGCCACACATGTCTTGTACTTTGCCAGATTCAAAGACTTGCATCTTAGGAGCAAACCAAGGATATTCGAGACGCTCAAAGACACCCTTACGAATCATAACCCAACCGAATCCTGTGTAATCGACAGTAAATGGTTTGCGACGTTTGCCCATAGACTCTACAGTCTCATGATTCATAACTCCACCGTTCTTACGGAAGTCATCTTCATCTAACCAGTGAGCAACTGAAGTAGTATGCCCATCTTCAGTAGCATACCAACCAGCGACAATCTCCTTCTCTGCCTGAGCGATACCGTCCTTGTCTGGTCCAGGTACTGCGAGATCGCATAATTGCCAGAACTTATTAGTGTCAAATACTATGTCACTATCAATCCATAACTGATAGTCATACTTAAGTTTACCATCCCAAGGTATCTGCTTAGGACCACGTAATACATTTGCTCCGAGACACTTGCAACGTGCAAAGTTAACCATAGATGAGTAATCCTGTGATATCTGAATACTCATCTGATTTTGCACAAGGTCAAAACAGAGTTGTACAAAACTCTTTAAGAACTGATACGAGCAACCTCTACCTGGTAAGCAAAATACTATTGCTTTACCTCTCATACGTTCTTTGATCTCATCGTAATTCCAATCTTCTGCTTTTTTCTTAGTGGGTGCAGCAGCCTTCACCGTAAAACCTTTTGCCATTGTGGATAATTACCTTCAAGTCAATTTTAACTGTATAATCCTTATTTGTCAATAAGAACCTTCTGTAAGTTCATCGTTTATCTCTTCATCTAATTCCTCATAGTCTAACTTATCTGGATGATCTTTTATTTCTTTCTCCCAGTGTTTATGGAATGCCTCTTCAGACACACAGGGGGCGATACATGTTTCTTCGTCGTAGATATGATAGATTTTTTCAGTCATAAGAAGGAGTTATAAGTTCTCAGAACACATAGTATATATCGACCCTTTTGGGAGGATTTTTTCCCTGAGAATTTTTCTATATGCATTATAACACACTCTCGAATTGTCACCTCTGTAGGTTAGGGTCTCTATCCCTTTTTAAACGCCCCGTCACGGCCGCTTCGCTAATCGGCACAACCCCTTAAACGACTGCCGCACACGTCTACTGTTAATAGGCATGTCGCACGAATGACCTACTACGCATAGACAATAAAAAACCCCTGATTGCTCAGGGGTGATAATTGACCAATACTCTCAGTCAATGCTTACGCCATAACCAGAGAAGCGATACGATCTCTTTTTCTGATTTGACTAATTGACCAGAGATGCCTTCTACCTTTTTTACGAGTAGCGGTTAATACTCCAGCGTCTTCAAGATCTACCATGAATCCATGAATAGTGCCTTTGTGACGAACTGGGTCTAATCCCATTGTGCGAACTAATTCGCTACAAGTTAGTTGACCATGTTTGATTAGACCTGATCTAATTTTGCAGCGAATGATTGATGATAACATAGCGTCCTATGTGATTGGTTTACCCTTTTATTATAGTCAATAAAAAACCCCCTTAGTGGGGGATAGTGCCTTATGTTAACAATTTGTTATATAAGGTTTTTATGTATCCTGCGATAGGCAACCCATGTAATTGCTTGAATTTCCGATGCTGTTAGGATTTCGCCTGTCTCACTTTCGGTAATAGCACTGATTTCCATTGCCGCCTTTCTGTAATCGTCTTGAATGAGTTTATAAGTTTTCGGGGTCATGTTTGGCACGTCCCTTAATGTTGTTACTGTCCCATTCCATACGTTGTAAGAATGACCATCAATAGTGCAATCGGTTGTTTTCCCGTTAGTGCTTATGTTGGCATAAAACGATTTTGTCTTTTGCCCTGATAGAATCGCTTTAAGCGTTTCATCATCACTTGCATTTTGAGTGATAATTGCAATCGCTTTTTCCTTTTGCTTACCATAAGTGCTAGGTTTGCAATCGTTCAAATCAAGGTCATAAGCGTTTGCCCTTAGCATCATTTCAGCATCTTCTACGTTTCTATTCCATTTGTTGCTTGGACTTAAAGCACTGATAACGGCACTTACTGTATTAGAGTGAACGTCGTATTTCTTACCTAAAGTGCAAGCGATAGAATAAGCGTCAGAATACCAATTTTTGCCTTTGACTCTATCTACCTTAGATGAACTAAAGTACATAGCGATTATAGAATCAATGTTTCTAATCATTGGTTTGTATCTAACTATATTAATGATACCATTTCACATACCCCTTTCAATATGTAAAATAGCATCTTCACATTATTGTAACAATCGTCCCTTGAATATCATAATCAATTTCATTGGGGTCATACCCATTACGGGAACATGCTTCTAATACAATTTCATTAAGCGTCTCACGCTCATTAGAATTTAATAAGTCGTAAATGTCGAATTGCATGGTAAATTGGGGGGGGGGAGGAGTCGTCGTATTCCCCCAAAGGGGGGACTCTTGCTGTTAGCAAGAGTAATGATCAGCGATCTGATTTTCGTAATATGCCTCAGCATGTGCTACTTGGTCATTTACAGCATTTTCATATTGCTCTTTTGATAGTGGGAACATGTGTAGATCTAAATCATCTAATAGGTCTAATACGTTCCATTCATCAAGGATCAATTCGCCGTAGTAAAAAGAA
>Ga0208749_1000476_pt1 | contig 9792 bp, 24 predicted proteins | sample Knorr_S15_td_DCM_FD_185601 | JGI IMG/M metagenome (GOLD analysis project Ga0208749, IMG submission 185601) | Marine microbial communities from Southern Atlantic Ocean transect - Knorr_S15_td_DCM_ad_63m_LV_B (SPAdes) (version 2) | ecosystem: Environmental > Aquatic > Marine > Oceanic | place... | reverse complement strand
TTTATACTAAGTATGGTGATGGTGGGGTTGACATTGCTCCAATTGCCGATCTTTACAAAACGGAAGTCTGGGAACTCGGAGAATATCTCGAAGTAGACCAGCGTATTGTTGATGCAGATCCTACAGATGGTCTATGGAAAGACTCTCGTAGTGATGAAGATCAACTTGGTGCAACGTATGCACAATTAGAAGAAGCAATGGAGACAGGCACAGGCCCTGCTGTTGAAGTTCTTAAGAAATTCAACACACAGAACAAACATAAAATGGAACCTATCCCTACATTTAAACTATGAAGATCGGATTAATAGGAGCAGGAAGATTAGGTATCTGTCTTGCTCTTTTGATTGAACAAGAAAATTATCATGTCATTGCATCTGATATGCGTGAAGATTATATCAAAGATCTTCAGAATAAAAAGATCAATACTACTGAACCACAAGTTGAAGAGATTTTAGAACACTCTATAAACTTAGAATTTACTACAGACAATAGAAAAGTAATTAGGGAATCTGATATAATTTTTACTTTAGTTCAAACTCCATCTTTAGAAGATGGTAGTTATGATGTGAGTGCTGTATGGGAAGTAGTCGAAGATATTAAAAAGGAGATGGGTGGTATTGCTAACTATCCAAAAAGTTTTGTTGTTGGTTGCACTACAAATCCTGGTGATTGTGATCAGTTTAAAGATGCACTACCCGAAAGTGTAGATGTATATTACAATCCAGAGTTTATTGCACAAGGATCTATTATAGATGATCTTCGTCATGCTGATATGGTGTTACTAGGTGGTCAAGGGAAACACTCTAAAGAATTAGAACATCTTTACCATAGAATCCAAAATGGATTTAAGGCTGCTAATGTGAATACAATGAGTGCAAAGGCTGCAGAACTCACAAAGATCGCAGTTAATTGTTATCTCACTACTAAGATTACATATGCCAATCAAGTTGGTCAGGTAATGATTCGAGATGGTATGGAAGATGAAGTATCAACAGTTCTCAAAGCAATAGGTGGTGATAGTAGAATAGGAACAAAGTATCTTAACTATGGATATGGTTTTGGAGGCCCTTGTTTCCCTAGAGACAATCGTGCATTTGCTGCATATGCAAGTAAAGCAGGTGTAGAAACTCCGCTAGGTGCTACAACAGATAAGTTTAATGATGAACATACAAAATTCTTATACGAGTATTATGTGAATAAAAATGAAAGACATCTTCCATATGTTTTTCATTACTTGACTTACAAACAAGGAGTAGATATCCTTACAGAAAGTAGACCACACGATTTAGCTACATCACTTTTGGATTCTGGATATGATGTATATTGTTTAGATCCTACTGTTAAAGATAAGGTGGATTCTAGAATTAAATTTTCTGATTTTCCTACTATGGATAATGTTCTTTACGTTAACTTATGAATTTAGATTATACAGAAAAGAATAAGTCTGCCTATAAGTTAAAAGGTATAGGCCCGATTTACTGTATCAATCTTGATGGTCAACCAGAGAGATGGGAGTATATGGAAACTCAGTTTAAATACTGGGAGATAGAAAACTATGAAAGAATATCTGCATATGATGGTCGTGAAGATGATCTAAGTGATATTCTTGTTGGTAAATATCCAGAGAACATGTCTGGTGGTGAGATCGGATGCACGACATCACATCTCAGGGCAATGAAACATTACTTGGAAACAAGTGATAGCCCTTATGCTGTGATGATGGAAGATGATTGTAGTCTAGATCTAGTTCAGTTCTGGAACTTTACATGGAAAGACTTCTATACAAGTTTTCCATATGACTATGATGTTGTTCAGATTGCCATTATATGCACAGGAGATATTCATACTCGATTACATAAGAGATTTGTAAATGATTTCTCTACTGCATGCTATATCATCAGTAGATCTCATGCAGAGAAGTTAGTTAGATTTCATTGTAGAAAAGATAAGTATAAACTTGATCAAGGTGTCAAACCAAGAGCAGTTGCAGATGATTTAGTCTATAACTCTGGTAATACATTTGCTATTCCTCTATTAGTATACAGATATGAACTTGGTTCTAGCATACACCCAGAACACATTGGTGCATTCCATAAAGGAAATTATGATGCCCTGACAAACTTCTGGGCACAGAATGGATCTAACATAGATATCCGTGATTATATGAACTATGATCCTTATTTGGGTAGGATAACCGAAAACTCAGCTGCCCAACAGTGACGGCCAGTAAATTGACTGTAACATGTTGACACGTTTTTAAGGTTCTGATATACTAAATAAATTCAACTGTCACATGTGACAGTTTGGTTAAGTCGAAGGGCCCGAAAGATCGTACCCCTGCGTCGAATGTTAAAACTATCCTCTGTCGGGGATGGTATCATCCGCAGGGATTACTCTGCGAGAAAATAAAAAATACAAATGTCTATTAAGTCTAAAATTGCAGCTCTTGCTGCCTCTCCGTTCCTATTCGCTGGTGCTGCTTTTGCAGGCCCATATGTCAATGTAGAGACAAACTCTAACTGGACAGGAGATGATTACACATCTACTTCTACAGAACTACAACTTGGATATGAAGGAAGCAACTGGTATGTATCTGGTGGCCCTATCGTATCTTCACCTGACAATGGTGAGTCTTCAACAGACTTCATCGGTTATGTTGGTGGATCTTTAGATCTAACTGAGTCAGTTGGTGCATATGGAGAAATCTCTCTACTTACAGATGAGACTGCAGATAATGCATACACAGTTAAAGTTGGTGCTAAGTATACTTTCTAAGTTTTAGTAACAACCTAATCAAGGCCTCTACATAGTAGGGGTCTTTTTTTATGTAATGAATTTACTTAAGCATCCATTGTTTCAGATCAATATAATATTAGTTTGTTCTCTTGTGTTCATAGAGTTGTTACACGTTAATTATCACAGAACAGCACCACCTTGCCCTGTGCAGCAAATAGAAATGGAAGATGATTGGTAAGTAACTGTAACATAATTGTTACAACAAATACAGAAAGCAGGTAGAAATACCTGCTTTTTTAGTATTTTCTGATATTTTTGTAAAGTTTTGTTGACAAAACTTTAGATTTCCTATATAATTATGTTACGTTACTTAATAAAACTTAAATGACTGTTACAACAGAATCAGGTGGAAGACAAAACGCTTTCCCAAATGAAACAAGACCTTACATTGACGAAAGTGCTTCCTATGAGGGCTATCCTCAGAACGCTGAGAAAGTGAATGGTCGTTGGGCGATGATCGGTTTCGTTGCACTTATCGGTGCATATGCCACCACAGGTCAAATTATTCCAGGTATCTTCTAATGCAAGGTAATTACTGGAAAGTAGCAGAACAAATGAATGGTAGACTTGCCATGATGGGTTTGTTCGCAGCCGTAATCAATTACGGGTTCACTGGTTGGATAATACCAGGTATCTTCTAAGGAGACTTAGATGAAATTTCAATCACAATTCACAATTCAAAAAGGAACTAATCTCATGACACCAGAAGCAGAAAGATTTAACGGTTGGGCAGCAATGCTTGGCTTCGTAGCAGCAGTAGGAGCATACGCTACAACAGGAAACATTATTCCAGGTATATTCTAAATGAAAAAAGATATTGAAAGAGAAAAAGTAGTTGCTGAAAAACTTAACGGCAGACTAGCAATGCTTGGTATCATCGCAGGAATCGGTGCTTACTTAACAACAGGTCAACTCATCCCAGGCTTTGTATAATGAAAAACAAAGACATTTTCGAGCAAGCAATTGGTAGACCCGCTATGATGGGATTTGTTCTATTATGTGGTGTTTACCTAACAACAGGTCAACTTATACCAGGTATCGTATAATGAATAGACATCCAGTGCCATTTAAAGTTGTGCCATACATTTTTATGTTGGCACTTGGAACTAGCACATTTACTAGTGTGTTTGCATAAAACTTTACAAAACTAAATAAATACTGTAACATAAATTTACATGGGAGAACTTCAAGCAATATCCGAGATATCACCATTCACAGCCATCATGTGGTGCTTTTACCCAATCGGGATACTAGTTCTAGCAGAATTAGTTCTTAGAGCAAACGATGATGACGATGATGATTTTCAAGGAGGAAAAGGTGTTAGAGCAGCACAACCTGTTTACGCACCATCAGGAGCTTGATGGATTTTTCTCACCCATATTGGAAATATGCTGAACGTATCAATGGTCGTTTAGCAATGCTAGGAGTATTAATTCTATGCCTCAAATCACTTTTCTAGTTGTAGTAGCAACTTACGTTGCCTTAAATGCAGGGCAATACGTCTATTCATAAAAATCAAATAGCTGAGGAGCACAAGCACAAATGACTCAATTCTTATTAAAGAACGCAGGATACCTGCCGATCTTTGAATTTATATTCTTTCTGACTGTAGGAATTACAGCAGGTTCTTTAGGTTTATTGGCATGAGCCCAACTCAAATTTTACCGATGTTTTTGATGATATTATCAGGAACAATTATGATCACAACACTCTTCGTTGTGATGATGGATGCAATGGAAACATAAATCAATGGGATTAGTAACAAATACGTCAATGATATTGGGTGAAGTAGTATTAGCATTTGCAGTATTTCTATTCATGATGTATAATATGAGAGATTAGTATATTCTAGAATCATGCAAAAAATTGTAAACGCAATTGCTATCGCATCGGGTGCGGTATCTCTTGCTGTTGTTGGTCTAGGTGGATATGTCTTCATTCGTAAGGATGCCATCATAGATAACGTGAAAAGTAAAGTAATGGAATCAGTTCTACCTGGTGGAATTGGTAATCTAGGTGGTGGAGCACTTGGTGGATTAGACATACCTTCTCTTGGAGCACCAACACCTGATGCACCATCAAGACAGGCAGATCAAGCAGCACCTTCATTTCCAACATCACCCTTCTAATGGTTAAGATCAATATATAAATTAGATATATATTGATTTCATGGCTGAAGAAGTAAAAAAGGAAGAGGTCAAAAAGAAAGGCCCTCTAGAGAAATTAAAAGAATTTTCTCATGACAAAGAAGAGCAGATGGAAATCTTCTCAACTTTCGTGAGACTTGGTATTTTGATTTGGTCTGGAGGGATTTTAACTTTGAACTATGTGGCCATACCAAACTTCCCACAAAAGAATATTGATCCGACATTTATCGCTTCAGTATTTACAGGAGTTCTGGCCAGCTTCGGCATTCAAACTGCTAAGAATAAAAATGCAGCTAATGGTGGTAGCGGTGCAAACATATCTAAGAAAGATATGGAGATGCTTATAGACAAAGCAACTCAAGCAGCACCTGCACAGACAATAAGGTTAGAGCAAGCACCAATGGTTATTGCACCAGGTACAACACCAAGTAAAAAGGTATAAGTTTATTCTCTAACAAGGTGTGTAAATCGACACATGATCGCGTAAAAATACTCACTTAGTATAATATATAATTATTGTACTGGAGTTGAAAAGAATCATGGCCCATTACACTATAGGTTATCATGACCTGAATAATAACCATTACGAAATCTGTGAATACGCAGATGACGCATACAACGCAATAAAACAAGCAAAAGAGGATTTGCCCGATATGAAGGCAAGTCCTCTTTCTTGTGAGTATTGTTTAAAGGAGGATTAACTATGGCATATACTGTCACTGCCATTGACACTGAGGGAACTAGCACTACTTTTGAGTGCGAAGAGGATGAATACATCCTTGATAAAATGGAGGAAGAGGGTATCGAAGCACCTTATTCCTGTAAAGCAGGTGCATGTTCAACTTGTGCAGGAAAAATTATAGAAGGAACCGTAAATCAAGAAGACCAATCTTTCTTAGATGAAGATCAACTTGAAGCAGGTTTTGTTTTAACTTGTGTTGCTTACCCCACATCTGATCTTACAATTGAGTTGGGTAAGGAAGAAGAACTTTATTAAGTATAAATACTTATAGATATAAAAAAGGTATGAAAGAGTTTATTCATTGGGCTAATAGATGCATGGTAGTAACATTACTTCTTGTATCTTGTATATTTTTAGGTGGTAAAGCATATGCTGTAGAAATACAGATGGGTTCTGGAGGTATGTTGGTCTTTGAACCTAGTGAGGTAACAGTAAAGGTAGGAGAGACTGTCACTTTTGTAAACAATGAACTACCTCCACATAATATGATGGTTGCAGATCATCCAGAGTACTCTCACTCTGATCTAGCATTCGTTGCGGGTGAATCATTTGATGTTACTTTTGACAAAGCAGGAGATTACAAATTCCAATGTGATCCTCATGCAGGAGCAGGAATGGTGGGAACCATACATGTTGAATGATGACGGAATACGAAAAGAGAGCACTTGATCCTTGTTGGCAACACAAACAAAAGTGCATCTGTATGTTTACATTAGACTCACATAACACAAGTTACTTTTACAAAAAAGAAGATGGCACATATTATTGGCAGCACTGTCGTAAGGATGCTGATGATGATGTCTTTGTAGATGCTGATGGTATTCAATTAGATCTATTTGGTGATCCTATATTAAGTAAAGAGTTTATTATGAAGTCTATATTATGACAGTAGTTCATAGTGTAAATATTATGGTGTTTATACTGCTAGTTGCAGTTTCTTTTGTAATCTATGCTATACTAACTTATGATGACTAAATTTTTATTGCTACCATTAATACTAGTTGGATGCACAGCACCAGTTACAGATCCTCCTGCACATGCTTGTAGTTTGCCATTAGATGGCTCACCTGCAAACTGCCCAGATTCTTTTGACGATATAAAACTACCAAGAAAAGAATTAAAAGGAGAAGTTGATATATGGAATGTAAATCAATTACATCAAATGCAGTTTTTATTCCTACAAAATAAAAGAATAGAGCAAGCAGAAAACAATTTGACCCAACCATCTGATGCTATAAATAGTGCACTAGAAGAATTTTGGGAGGTTCAAGATGGGAGCGATGGTTCCACCAAGCAGGAAAAGCTGCTATAATTTTAGAGTAACGGAGATAAATCGTGTTGTTGACGGGGATACTATTGATGTCACCATTGATCTTGGGTTTGATCTATACAAGAAAGAAAGAGTTAGAGTTGGGATTAGATGCTACAAACTGGATGAAGAAGAACTTGGAGGAGACAATTGCAGGTGATGAAGAACTTACTATTAGAACCGAACTGGTCGGTGGCATGGGTAAGTATGGTAGGTTGCTTGGTTGGTTATATGTTGGCGATGATAATGTATCACTTAATGAAAAAATGATCGGTGAAGGATACGCTTGGCCATATGATGGTGGCACTAAACAGAAAAATTTTGAAGAACTACGAGAACTTCGTAGATCTCGTGGCACATTACAGGAGGGTTAATTATGTTTTCAGTATTAAACGTAGTAGAAGCATGGAATGAAATCACATGGGGTGAAGCAATTCCATTTGTGCTTGTATTGATAGGTCTTTACTGGGTAAAGGTAAAGATAGATTCAACAGTCGGTATCAATAAAAAACAAGCTAAACAATTAAAAAGGGTGATAAGAGAAGCAATTGATGAATCGGAATTAATTGATAAAATAAAATGAAAAACATTTACAATATCATGTCAGCAACCTCGTTTGCTGGTGTTCTCTTTATGATCTTAATGCTTGCGTATGTGAATATTACAAAAGCAAGTAGAGAAGAAAGAAATAGACAGTATATACAGAGTGTTGTTGACAAAGCAGTGCTTGAACAGATAGTAGAGAGAATGCCTTTACAAACTGGTAAGGTAGCACAGTAATGTCTATACCACATGTTCATGTAGATGATGTTGGTAGTGTTCAGATACGAAATGTAACTGTTCCAAACTATCATGTTCATCAACCGAACGTGAATCATTTGACTCCACCTGTCGTGGTGAATATTGGTAATCCAATTATTGATATGCCTGGTTGTGTCAAAGCACACCAAGATAATCAATATCATAAGAGTGGATTACCTGTGGATAGGAATCTTGTAGAAGATGATCCTGATAAGGCTATGATTGTCTGTGATGCGACTATACCATCATATTCTCCAATGAATTATGAACCAGAACAATTAACAATCGTAAGAGAAGCACCAGTTCCATCTGTTCCACCACCACCTGATACACCACAACCTGACGTAACACCACCACAGATACCACCAACAGAAGAAGAGACTGAGTGCCCTGCACCTAATCAACCACGAGTAGGTGATCTAACACAGGATGGTAGTGAGAAGGTAGTAGGTCATGAACTACAAGGAACTACTTGTGTAGTTTTATATGAACCAACCACAGCAGTCGAAAAATTCTTACCTTCTACAAATCAGGTGAGTGTGACTGCTGCCATTGCAGTTGTGGCTACAGCATCTGCTGCTGCAACACCATTATTATTGAGAGTAATTAAACCTATAATTAAAAAAGCAACTGACTTTGTAAAGAAAAAACTAGGAAAGAAACCATATAAACCTTCCCGTAGTGAAATTGAAGCTAATCGATATCGCCAATCGAAAGGGTTAGATCCTTTAAATTTTGAGAAGATGAAGAAGAAGTAGGAGGGGTAGGTGTAATCGTATGTGTATGATCTGGTAGTGTGCCTGGTGGATTTATTAACTTAACATCAGCACATACAGCAGCATACTGAGATTGTGGATGAAAAACTATTCCCTTCTGCATAAGTTCACCACAATTTTTCAAACGAGCCAATTCAAAGTCTAATCGCTTGTTCGCATATATCTGATTTTGTAAATTTATTTGTGTCTGAACTGCTTCCTTACATTGATCTTGTAGTTTCTTATCTAATGGTTTAGACCATGTAGCAGAGAGACCTACAGATAAGTTATATGAATCTTGTTGCCCTGTTCTTGTAGGAACATAGTAGAGTATATTACCAGGATTATCGATCTGACCGTCATCATTGGCATCATGAACATCATACACTGGATCCATATATGTGTGTTCAAATGGTCGCTTGAAACTGCCCGTTCCAGTGACATACGGTGTGACGTTCATGGTAGGGCCTTGGCATGCGATCCCGTTACCATATTGGTTAGTTATATATGGGCCCTGTAAAACTTGTATAGCTTGGTTCGTTACTGAGCCTGAACTATTTGCAATAGGGTTTGCTGTAGCACTGACTCCTCCTACATCTGCTGCATATGCAGGGGTTGAAACCACAGTTGTCGCAAATATTAAACATAATCGTTTGGCTATTGTGTGAAGGTTGACGTTGTATCTGTTACGCTTTGTATAGTTGTCGTACGCTGAATTATTGTGTGATTTGAGAGGCCTGGGCCAAGATAACTTTCCGTGAATTGGAAGTTGCCCACCCCACCGTTTGTTTGTGTAAAGTTTGGTCTTTGCTCTAGGTTCAAACCATTCCATGTCGAAGTCACTCCATCTAATGTCACTGATGTGTTGTTAACTGATCCTGTTCCTGTTGGTGTTAGAGATCCATCTGCTGTTACGTTTGTACCCGTTACCGAATACTGCCAGCCCGTATTATAATCCATACTATTTATGGTCTCCGTCACAGTGGAAGTTGTCGTGGTATTTGAGGTCATTGAGCCCTGTGTAAAATTTGGTACCACAGGCACTGCTATGACTGGGTTTATAGCACCACTCATAGCCACGAGAAGGAATAACTTATATGTATTCCTCATGATTACTAGTCAAAAATAGTAACTTCACTAACGAACTGACCTGTTACAGTTGAACCAGATCCTGATCCAGCACTTCCACCTGCAAGAGTTACAGTATGTGCATTAGTTATAAGGCCTGGAGCAGCAGTTCCT
>Ga0208749_1000475_pt1 | contig 9795 bp, 12 predicted proteins | sample Knorr_S15_td_DCM_FD_185601 | JGI IMG/M metagenome (GOLD analysis project Ga0208749, IMG submission 185601) | Marine microbial communities from Southern Atlantic Ocean transect - Knorr_S15_td_DCM_ad_63m_LV_B (SPAdes) (version 2) | ecosystem: Environmental > Aquatic > Marine > Oceanic | place... | reverse complement strand
AGTCAAAAAAAGTTGGCATTTTTTTACTATCAAAAATTTGCCTGCTATAAATTTCATCGCTTAAAATTGCAACATGAGGAAATTTTTTTAATCCTTCGGCCAACTTGTCTATTTTATCTTTTCCTGTAAAGGCTCCGGTTGGATTATTTGGATTATTTATAATTATTAATCGAGTTTTTTCATTAATTAAGGATAATACTTTCTCAGGATTTATTGAAAGATCTTTATTTTCAAGCATATTAATTGGAACTGCTTTTGCACCAGTATAATTAATCATTGATTCATAAATTGGAAAACCTGGATCTGGATAAATTATTTCTGCACCCGGCTCCCCAAATAAAGTTATTGCATAATACATAGTAGGTTTGCCGCCAGGCATAATAATTACTCTTTCTGAATTAATATCTACATTATAAAGTTTTTTAATTTTTCTAGTAACAGCTTCTCTACACTCAATTATTCCATTCGGTAAAACATACCCATGATGGCCATCATCTAATGCCTTTTTTGTAGCATCTACTACATGTTTTGGAGATTTAAAGTCTGGCTGGCCTAAGCTTAAGTGAATGATTTTTTTCCCCTCAGCTTCTAATTTTTTTGCTTCCGCTAATATTTTAAATGCAGACTCTGTTCCTAATCTTTCAAGATTTTTTGCAAGTCTCATTTTTTATTTTCTGAAAATAAGTTTTGAACTATCTAATTCACTGATATTTTTGCATCCCATCAATATCATATTTCTATTTATTTCATCGTGTAAATTTTGTAATACCTTTTCAACCCCTGCTTGACCGCCTGCACTTAAACCAAATAAAAACATTCTACCAAAACTACATGCTTTAGCTCCCGCAGCTAATGCTTTTAAAACATGAGTTCCTCTTCTAACTCCACCATCTAATATTATTTCTAATTTATCTCCGACAGCATCTGAAATTTCCTTCAATTGATCAAAGGGAGATCTAGATCCGTCCAATTGTCTTCCACCATGATTTGATATCATAATTGCTGTACAGCCTATATCGATTGCTCTTTTTGCGTCTTCAATTGACATAACTCCTTTTAAAGCAAATGGCCCATCCCATTTTTTTACAATATATTCCGCATCTTTCCAATTCATTGATGGGTCATACTGTTCGTTAACATATTGTATAACTGAAGTTGTGATATTTGTTCCCTTGTCAGTTTTTTTTGAAACATTAGATAGTTCAAACTTTTCATGAGTTAAATAATCAAAAACCCACTTAGGATGAAGTGCAAAACTCATTAGACTTTGAAGTGTTAATTTTGGTGGTGTAGTAAAACCTGTTCTATGATCTCTTTCTCTATTTCCAGCAACAAGTGTATCAACCGTAAGGCACATTCCATCAAATCCCGCTCTTTTGCTTCTTTCAATTAAATCATCTGTTATCGATTTGTCTTTATGAACATAAAGTTGAAATAATTTTGGACCACTAGATATGTTAGATATTTCTTCTATAGTTGTATTTGCCATAGATGACATGCTATAAAATGTACCAAATTTTTCTGCAGCCCTTGCTGAAGCTTTATCACCTTCATGATGATATAATCTTTGCATAGCAGTTGGTGATAGAAAAACTGGTAAATTAATTTTTTTTCCAAAAATTGTTGTTGATAAATCTGGTTTACCTACATTTGCAAGTACATTTGGAATTAAATCACAATTTTTGAATGAATCTGTATTTCTTTTTAATGTAATCTCATCATCTGCTCCTCCATCTATGTAGTGAAAAATTGGAGATGGTAATTTTTTTTTCGCAAGATATCTAAAATCTTCAAAATTATAACAATTCTTAATGCTCATTTAATAAATTAAATATTTCTAAATCTTAAATTATTTCTATTAAGGTCGCCTATTTTATTACATCCCATAAGTTTCATGTCTCTCTCTAACTCAGCCTTATACTTTCCTAAAGCTCTTTCAACGCCAGCTTGGCCAGCTGCAGCTAAAGCGTAGAGATATAATCGGCCACCAGCACAAGCTTTGGCTCCTATAGATAAAGCCTTTAGCATGTGAGTGCCTCTTTGAAATCCACCTTCACAAATAACATCTATTTTATCACCAACTGCATCAACTATTTCTTGTAATTGATCAAATGGAGATCTTGAACCATCTAATTGTCTTCCTCCATGATTTGAAACCATTATACCAGTACATCCAATATCAACTGCTTTTTTGGCATCTTCAACACTCATAACCCCTTTAAGGGCAAAATGACCACCCCATTGGGAACATAATTTTTCAGCATCATTCCAATTCATAGATTGATCCAACATAGTAGAAAAATAGTTGCCAATAGAAGTATTGGTACTAGTACCTTCTTTCACATAATCCTGAAGATGAGGTAATTCAAACTTGCCTCTTGTTAAATAGTTTATTCCCCACATTGGCTTAGTGGCAAAACTAAATAAACTTGATAGTGTTAGTTTTGGGGGAGATGTAAAACCAGTCCTTAAATCTCTTTCACGATTTCCTCCCGTTATTGTATCTACTGTTAAAGCCATGACATCAAATTTAGCTGCTTTAGCTCTTTCCAGACAAGAGTCATTTAACCCCCTGTCTTTATGGAAGTAAAACTGGAACATTTTTGGAGTATCAATCATTGAAGATATTTCTTCTACGCTTACTGTAGCTAAAGCAGAAACACCAAACATAGTATTAAATTTTTGAGCTGCTTTTCCAACTGCTCTTTCTCCATCATAATGAAAAAGTCTTTGCAAAGCTGTTGGCGCACAATAGAAAGGAAGATCTAATTTTTTTCCAAAAATAGTAGTAGATAAATCTATATTCTCTACACCTCTTAATACATTTGGAATTAAATCAACATCATTAAATGCAGAAGTATTACGTCTATATGTAATTTCATCATCTGCTGCCCCATCTATGTAATGAAAAATTGGAGAAGGTAATTTTTTTTTAGCTAATTTTCTAAAGTCATAAAAGTTATGACAATCGGTTAATTTCATCTTTATTTAATATTTTTTTATAAAATTAATCATATAACTATTAGCTCCAGGATTTTTATCTCCTAAACTAGCGTTTGATATATGATTATAGGACATTCCAATTTCGCTATTACTTGATAATTCATAAGTAATTTGAATTTCTGTTTTAAATTCAATTACATGGCCAAGATCTTTTCCATCGCCCTCACTATATAAACCTGGGGTAAAACTTGGAGTAAAAGTCAATGCACCTGATTTGTTAGGAATTTGAAACCCTGTATAAATATAACCAGCATTATCTGCAGTAATAAACGCACCAGTTACTGGTTGTAAAGTTCCTAAAAAACTTTCTCTATATAAATTTTCATTTATATGTTGAATTCCAAATAAATTTGATTTTTTACCATCGTCACTAAAATCAAACATACCTGTATAAAAATTCCATTTATTTCCTGTGTCAGCATTTGCCGATGTTATAACAACAAAAATAAAAAAAGTTTTTAATAACGTTTTCATAAATTAATTTTTTTATTACTTTATAGATACTTTTCTGATAATTAAAATACCGCCAAATATAAACAAAATCAAAGGAATTGCCCAAAGTAAAATAGTGTTTTGGCTAATTTCCGGTTCATAAACTATCCATTCACCATATTTATTTTTAAAAAAAGCATATATTTCTTTCTCATTTTTTCCTTCATTTATTTTTTTATCAATTAATATTTTCATACTTAAAGCAAAATCAGATTGCGAGTCATATACAGATTGCCCTTGACAAATCAAACATCTCAAATTTTTTGAAATCTTATCAACCTGTTGTGAATTATCAGCATTTAAATTATTTAAGAAAATTAATGTAAAGCTGAAAATATAAAATATTAATTTAATTTTTTTCATATTTTATAATCTCAATTATCTCTTTAAGTTTTATATCATCTAAAGGACCAACATATTTTTTTACTACAATTTTATTATTAATTAAGTAAGTTTCTGGAACACCTATAGCTCCTAATTCAATTGATTTGGTCCCGTCTAGATCTACTAAAACTTCATGATATGGATTTCCTAAATCAGATAAAAATTCAATTGCATTTGATTTTTTATCTTTATAATTAATTCCAATAATATCTATTTTATTTAAATTTCTTAATTTTAATAAATAAGCATGTTCATCTCTGCATGGCAAACACCACGATGCCCAAATATTAATTATTGAAAAACTATTATTATTAATTAATTCTTCTAATATAATTTCTTTTTGATCGTTAAGATTTTTAAAAACTAAACTAGTCTCAATTTTATTTAAATTTTTTTCTGGAAAATAATTATTTGGTTTTTCTAATCCCTTATAAAATATAAAAAAAACAAATAAGCTAAACAATATAATAATTATAAACTTTATATTTTTATTCATTTTTTTTTAAATAACTTAAAATACCACCAACAGATATAAGTATTATGGAAAACCAAATCCACATCATTAATGGTTTAAACTGATATCGAACATTATAATAACCATCATCTTTTATGACATTAAATACTAAAAAATTATCTGAATAAATATTTGAATTTATAGCCGCCTCACTTGTTAAAGTTCTTGGTTGATTATAAATCCTTACTTCTGGATTCAAACTTATAATATTTTTTTCATCAGATATTTTAAAGTTTGCTACTAAAGATTTGTAATTATTTTTTTCTATAATTTTTATATTTTCAAATTTTATTATTTTATTTAAAAATTTTCTTTCATCTCCAACTTTCATATTAGAAGAAAATTCTTTAGCAAAAGTTGCATTAAATAAAATACTAAGAATAAATAAACTAAAACCAAAATGAGATATTTTTTGCGATAAGGTTGATTTCTTTGAAAAGAAATCTTTTATTGTTAAAAAAAATAAAAAAAAACCTAAAGCAAATAAAGGCAAAATAAGCAAGTAAGAGATTCCGTACAATTTTACTAATAAGAAGGAAATTGCAATTGATAAAATAAATAACATAAGTTGATTAAAGTTAATTTTACTTAAGCTATCTTTAATCCATTTTAATTTTGGTCCCACGGCCATAAATAACAAAAATGGTATTAAAAAAGGAACTATTAATTTCTGATAAAACGGAGGTCCAATTGAAATTTTTGACCCATTAATAACTTCTAAAAATATTGGATATATTGTTCCGATTAAAACAACTGAAAGAAAAAACATCATAAACCAATTATTAACCATGATTGCTGTTTCTTTACTTACTAAAAAAGTCTTAGTTAATTTTTTTAATAATTTTTTTTGAAATATAAAAAATATAAATATGGCTAATAAAACCAATACAAGCAAAAAACATAAAATAAATATCCCTCTCGATGGATCATTTGCAAAAGTATGTATGGAATTTAATATGCCCGATCTAACTAAAAAAGTTCCACCCATACTTAATGAAAACGTGGCTATAGATAAAATGATTGTCCAAGATTGATAAATATTTCTTTTTTCAAGAACTATAATTGTATGAAATAATGCAGTTAAACAAAACCAAGGCATTAAAGATACATTTTCTACTGGATCCCAAAACCAAAAGCCTCCCCAGCCAAGTTCATAGTAAGCCCAAATTGAACCTAACAAAATTCCAATAGTTAAAAATATCCAAGAAATAACTATCCATTTTTTTATATGTTTGGCCCAAATTTTATTTACCATTCCACAAACTAAAGCAGCTAATGCTGAAGAAAAAATTATAGATGTACCAACATAACCTAGATACAAAATAGGTGGGTGAATTGCTAATGCTGGATCTTGTAAAATTGGATTTAAGCCTGTACCTTCTTTTGGAATTGGAAATAAATGTAAAAAAGGATTTGAAGTAAAAAGAATAAATAATAAAAATCCAATTATAATCAATTCCTGAAATAATACAGTTAATATTCTATATTTATTTAGTAACTTTTTCGAACTAATAAAAAAGATAAATAAAAAAATTGTTAAAACCAATAACCATAAAAGCAAACTTCCTTCATGGTTTCCCCAGGACCCTGAAATTTTATAAAATAAGGGTTTAGTTGTATGTGAATTATTATAAACAGTTTCATTGCTAAAATCAGAAACAATAAAAGCATAAATTAAGCTAAAAAAACTTATAAGAACCATTAAAGATTGGACTGATAATACTGAAAATATTTTACCATCTAAATTTTTAGATTTATTCCTAATTACATTAGATGATTGAAATATTAAAAAAATAGAAGCAAATAATGCAATGAATAGAGAATAATTACCTATTTGATTGATCACTGTTTGTTATCCTTCAAAGCTTCGTTAACTTCAGGAGGCATATAATTTTCATCATGTTTTGCTAAAATTTTTACTGCCTTTAAATAAGATCTATCTTTTAAAAATCCCTCAGCAACAACTCCTTTACCTTCTTCGAATAAGTTTGGCACAGAACCTTCAAAACTTACCAATAATTCATTTTTAAAATCAGTTATTATAAAGTTAATTTCAGAATCATTTGTTTTAATTGAACTTTTTTTAACCATACCACCAACTCTGATTTTTTTATTTCCTAATTCAGATAAATTTTTTATTTCAGATGGAGATTTAAAATATACAACATTTTCCTCTAAAGCTTTGATAACAAGAAAAATAGTTAGTATTGCAGATAGAAAAATTAATAATATAAAAAAAGCCCGTAATTTAACTTTCTTACCATACATGAAAAGAAAACTTAAATTTTAGAGACAGAAGTATTTGGCAACAATTCTCTGTAAGTTTCTTGTTTTTTTGCTAACTCAACTTTTTCAGATGATAAATTTTTAAATTTTGCATCAAATTTTTTCTGTTCTTTGATTAACTGAATTTTAATTGCTGAGTATAAGATAAAAAAACCAATTAAAGTAAATATAAATGATGACCAAACATATGCTCCATAGCCATTCATAAATAATATTTCATTTATCATAATCTATCTAATCCTTTGTTCTTAATTTTTATCAGTTCTGTATTATATTTCATTAAAAATATCAAAAGTGAAAATAGAGCAAATGCCGCAGTCATTATGGCCAAAGGAACAAGCATTGAAGAGTGAATTGTAGTCTCTTTAAGCAAATTAACCGATGCAGGCTGATGCAAAGTTGACCACCAATCTACTGAAAACTTAATGATTGGAACGTTGATTAAGCCAATTATTGCTATAATTGAACTCACCTTTATTGCTTTGTCGTTATCTTCAGTAACTCTCCAAGATAAAATATACATAAGGTAAAATATTGCTAATAATAACATAGAAGTAATTCTTGCGTCCCAAGCCCACCAAGTACCCCATGTGGGCCTGCCCCATATAGATCCTGTAACAAGAGCAATAATATTAAATAACAATCCAGAAGGTGCTAAGCTTTTTGTAATTAATGAAAAATTTTTATTTTTAAAAATCAATATCCCAAATGATAAAATTGAAATTAAAGAAAATATTCCTAATGAAATCCAAGCTGACGGAACATGTACATACATAATACGCACTGAGTCACTTTGTTTGTAATCTTCAGGTGATAATATCAAGGCCTCAAACAATCCAATTAATAAAACAATTATAAAAAGAGCAAAAACAAATTTTCGCAATCTGTTGATTATAAATAATGTATTATTTGGATTAAAATAATTTAACATTACTTTTTATAACATAAATTTTTGTGATTAAAATTTTTAGATAACTATTCCGATCAAGAATACAGAGGGAGATAAAAAAAGAAGAATAAGTATCCTTGATCAGAATATAAATAATAATAAATAACTGTTGTGACAAAGATTTGTATTAATTGTGTTTAAAAGTAGGCTAGTTTAATTAGATGGCTTAAAATAGCTTGAACCTTTTCTCCCTGAAAAAATTTCATTAATCAAAGGATGCTTTATTGGCTCATCAGAGTCATCGGTTAATAAGTTCTGTTCAGATACATATGCCTCATATGTAATTTCATCATTTTCAGCTAAGAGATGATAAAATGGTTGATCTTTTCTTGGCCTAACATTCTTAGGTATAGACTGGTACCATTCTTCTGAATTATTAAATTCAAAATCAACATCATAAATAACTCCTCTAAAATCAAAGTGTTTATGTTTTACAATATCACCTATTGAGAATTTTGCTTTTTGAATACTCACATCTTAAATATGGATATTTGAAAAAAAAAATCAATAAAAAAAATATGATTGTTTTATTAATCTGCTAATATGTAGCAGTGAATAAATCTTTTTTAAAATTTGTTACAGATATTGGCCCATTAGTAATATTTTTTTTCTTTTATTATAATAACGACAAAAATTTAAAAGTCGCAATACCTCCACTCATAGTTGCAACTATCGTCGCAGTATTAATTGTTTGGATTCTTGAGAAAAAAATCCCAATGATACCTTTGCTGAGTGGAATACTAATTACATTGTTTGGAGGTCTTACAATTTATTTTGATAATCCAATCTTTATATACATGAAGCCAACTATAATTAATATTTTATTTGGACTAGCATTAATGTTTGGAAAATTTTTTACTCAAGAGCCAGTTCTTAAAAAAATTTTAGGAAAATCCTTGCCTTTAAGGGATGAGGGATGGAAAATTTTAAACAATAGATGGATGTATTTCTTTTTTGGTCTAGCTGTTTTAAATGAATTAATTTGGAGAACACAATCTGAAGAATTTTGGGTTAATTTTAAAGTTTGGGGAATGTTGCCAATAACATTTACATTTACAGCTTTTCAAATTGGATTAATAAATAAATACAAGTTAAATGAATAGAAATTTAAAGCTTGTAGTAAATAATGTTTCAAAAGATGAAAAACAAAAATATTTTTTTGAAAAAAAAGAACTTAAAATAATTCTTGATTTGTATGCTAAAATGGTTTCTGAAGGATCTTGGAAAGATTATGGCCTTTCTATTTCTAGTAAGCAAGTAAGTTTTATGGTTTTTAAAAATGCAGCAGAAAATGCCATATATAAAATTTGTAAGAATTTTAAACCATCAAACAAAAATCTTAAATATTTAATTACTGATACAAATGGAAAAATTTTAAAAAATTCTTACGAACTAAAAAGTCTTTTAAAAATTACAGATTGGAAAAGATTGTAGAAATAAATTATCTTCTTTGACCAAACAATCTTAACAACATTATAAATAAATTTATAAAATCTAAATATAATGTTAGAGCACCCATAACAGCTTTTTTACCCATTAATTCACCTGTGTCTGAAGCTGCATACATATTTTTAATTTTTTGGGTATCATAAGCTGTAAGTCCTACAAATATTAAAACGCCTATGATCGAGATTGCAAAATACATCATTGATGATTTTAAAAATATATTAACCAATGATGCAATTATAATTCCGATTAATCCCATCATTAAAAAAGATCCAAATTTAGTTAAATCTCTTTTAGTAGTATAACCATAAATACTCATTGCTCCAAAAGTTGCGGATGAAATAAAAAATACTCTAGTTACACTTAATCCTGTATAAACTAGTAGTATCGAAGAAAGCGATAAACCCATTAAAGCAGCAAAAACCCAAAATGTAGTTTGTGCTTTTGATGCACTCATTTTATTAATTCCAAAACTCATATAAAAAACAATTCCTAATGGAGCCAACATCACAACCCACTTCATTCCAGACAAATAAATTGTATTTCCAAATTCAGTAAGGGCAACTATTGATCCATTTGCATCTGTTACAACAGACATTTTAAATGAAAGTAGTGCTATAATTCCTGTTAGTAATACTCCAGTTGCCATATAATTATAAACTTTAAGCATGTAGGCTCTTAAGCCTTCATCCATAACGACTGTGGTTTTTTGAGCTTCTTT
>Ga0208749_1000472_pt1 | contig 9830 bp, 10 predicted proteins | sample Knorr_S15_td_DCM_FD_185601 | JGI IMG/M metagenome (GOLD analysis project Ga0208749, IMG submission 185601) | Marine microbial communities from Southern Atlantic Ocean transect - Knorr_S15_td_DCM_ad_63m_LV_B (SPAdes) (version 2) | ecosystem: Environmental > Aquatic > Marine > Oceanic | place... | reverse complement strand
ATCATCCTCTTCGATTTGCCTCCCTACAGTGACTCCATCTATTGCAACGGCGACCTCCGCCCCCTGTCTTGCTTCCTTCATAGAATCTTGACCAGAACGGATGGATTTGATTTGTCCAACCCGCTCGCCATTCTTCAGTAAACGTTGACCTACGTGGATTCTTCCAGCCAGTACTCTAACTCCAACTACCGCAGGTTTTGAGACACGGAAAGTATGGTCTGGAAGTAATAGAATCCGACCTGGATATACGACTTGTTCACGACTAGCTTCTTCTAGTTCGCGAGTACGCTTTTCTACCCATTCTTCTCGCTGTTCGAGAATGTGATAAATGATGTCGGATCCAAGAAATTTGACGTCATTTTCTGATTTTTCGATGTCTTCTTCTGCATCCGGTAGGATTTCTGTTGCGAAGGCTAGGATGATTCTGTGAAGCGGGTCAGCCGAGTTCTCTGCAGTTCTAACATCTCGACGGTTCACTTTACCGATACTTGCATGTCGAATCGGAACCTCGACCGCTCGAAGTTCCTTGGCTAGAGCCTCTAATCCACCAACAGTATCGGCCTTGATAGTCACGCCTTCTTCATCTAATTCGACTGAAAGGTTGGCTTCTGCATCGGCAAGCGCTATCGCTTCTTCGCGCTCAGTGTCGTTTGATACGACCCTAAGGGTAGTTCCGGCGAGAACACCATCCAAACTAGGAGCTGAGATTTTCAGTCCAGAAGCAGCATGTGCTGCTTCGGTATCGTCCCAGCGATTACCGGCGTCTCGCATTTCCGACATACCGCGTGGTGCAAACATTCCACGTACGTGCGTAGAGATTCCACCTTCGTCTGTAACTAGAACAATCTCGTCTCCCTTTTCCACTGAGCCACGATAGAGGATTACATCCAGTGTCTTTCCAAGACCTCTCTCTTCTTTCATTTCTAGAACGGTACCTTCACCAGCACCTTTGATATCGGTTAATTTGTCTTCCAAATATCTCTCGGCAAGACCGATTACAACAGCTAATAGATCTTGGATACCTTCTCCTTCACGGGCCGAAATTGGAACAAGAGCGATTTCTTGTGTGAAATCCTGAACTTTTGAGTACATTTCTATGTTGAATCCATGTTCCGCAAACTTACCTACCAAGTCCCAGTATCTTTGCTCAAACAAGGCTTGAGCATCCTTAGTTTGGTCTCTAACCGCCTCGGCCATCGAGCGTCCGTGAACCGAATCCCAACCATGGATTCGATCGACTTTGTTGGCCGCGATTACGAAAGGTGTCTTTGCTTGCTTTAGGATTCGTATAGATTCGATAGTTTGCGGTCGGACACCTTCCATCACATCGACCATTAAGATTGCAATATCTGCTAACGCACCACCGCGCGAGCGAAGTGTGGAAAATGAGTGATGTCCTGGTGTATCAATGAAAAGCAAGCCAGGGGAATCAAACGACTTGCCGCCAAGAAGAGGTGCACACAATTCGTTTAGGAGGTCCGCAGGAACTTCTGTTGCACCGATGTGTTGAGTGATTCCACCAGCCTCTCTATCCATTACACTGGCTTGTCGGCCAGACCCCAATCCTCGAATGTGGTCTAGAAGCGAGGTTTTACCGTGATCTACATGCCCTAAAACAGAGACAATTGGTTGGCGGCGTCCGGACATTTCAAACACCTCATGCTCAATCCTCAGTCAAGTTGTAATTTCACTCGTAAATCTGGCTCTCTGCATCACGAGTCCACTCAATGACACCATCTGGGAACCATAGTCCCAATTCGAATGCAGCGGTGTCTTCACCGTCTGAGCCGTGGATTATGTTGTGACCAATATCCATTGCGAAATCTCCGCGAATAGTTCCAGGAGCGGCCTCGCGCCCATTGGTTGGTCCGATGATGTTTCTAGCCACCGAAATGGCATCGACACCAGTCCAAGCCATAGCAACTACTGGACCAGATGTGATAAATTCGATTAGACCGGAGTAAAATGGGCGCTCGGAGTGAACTGCATAATGACTCTCAGCAAGCTCCAGAGAAGGTGTTAGTTGACGTAGACCAACAAGGCGCAGTCCCTTGTTTTCGAAGCGTTGGATGATGTTTCCAACTAGGCCTCTTTGTACTCCATCTGGCTTTACCATTACGAACGTCGTCTGCATTCCCATGGTGCGGGCGACCCTCCCCTCCTTTTTCAATCAAATGTAGTAAAAATACTTCAGAGATGTCAGAGAATCATAGATTTTAGTGAATAATTACAGTAATCAGTTTTAGAATAATTTCACTTTCATCGCATACCTCTCCTCATTATTGAAATACCGCGATATTCGGGGAGTCTTGTATGGCAGACAATCCTGTGCAGGATAACCTATCATCAGTCATCCAAATTGATGATAGTATCAAGCATCTGGATAGTTTGAAAATTCAATTTCAATGTATTTACCTAGATCCACCATTTGACCTCGGTCGAACGTTCAAGTATTCCGCAGTTCTTGATGGCCCCGAATTTCAAGATACTTGGAATGGAGACGAATACGCTGTATGGCTAGATCAACTTCTAGGCCAATGTAAGAAAGTTCTCGCAAAAGACGGCACTCTGTTTCTACACATGAGCGCCGGTCAGAGCTTGGTTCCCGAGATGGTGTTGAACAAGCACTTCTCGAAAGTAGAGAAGATTTTCTGGCAGAAAGCACATGGCAAAAATACCGTCAAAACAAAACTTGGTGCTGTAGTTGACATCATCTTCATGGCGAGTGGAAACAAACGCAAGTTCAACCTGATGTATTCCCCATTGGATGATTATTATTTGGAGAACTCGTACAAGAATAAGGATGACCGCGGCTTCTATGCCCTTGGTGCAATAAAGCATGATAAGACCAGAAAATCAGCTCACCACTACACAGTTGAGGACCCAAAAACAGGCAAGCTGTACAAGTCCGAGGAAGTCGCACCATATGGTTGGAGACTAGCCGAAGAAGAGATGAAGAGAATGGTAGAGGAAAACCGAATCCACTTCCCGAAGAAGGAAGGAGCTACTCTCTACAAGAAGCTGTACAAAGATGAGGTCAAAGGTGTACCACTCTCAGACATGTGGACAGACATTCATTACATCACTCGAACCGATCAAGACAAGCGCTACTACCCCACACAGAAGCCATTCAAACTTCTTCGCCGAATTATTGCGATTGCAAGCGACCCCGGAGATTGGGTTCTAGACCCATGTGCAGGAAGTGGTACAACCGGAGCCGCGGCTTTGTCTTTAGGAAGAAATGCATACATGATAGACATCAATCCTGATTCAGAATCTATCATTAACGAACGTCTAGCCAAAGCGCAAGCTGATGGAATCATCCCAATCGAAGATGATACCAATGGGGCGAGCTCAAAAAAAAACAAGAAGAAGCCCAAGAAAACTAAACCCGATCCAAATCAATCAACATTGTCAGGATTTACTGCCGCCTCGAAATCCTGACTATGTCTGTTTTTTTGCCCATTCGGCCCCTTTCTCGACGACACGGTCAACATCCCACTGACCATTGACGCGACGCTTCAAGTCACGAACTTCTTGCTCGTAATTTCCATTTCTGATTGATGTTAGAATTCTATTCTCCAAATGTGCTTTCAGCTTTCTTTCAATTGTTGGGATACTATCTTGTTCATCAATAACATGATGATAATCGGGCCCAATAAGCTCTAGAATTTCTCTATAATTCATGTCAGGTTCTATTTGATCGGTTTTCTTGATATTGCACGTTCCACACAATGGTTGTAGATTTGTAGCATCATGAATACCACCTGCCCGAAGAGGTACGATGTGATCCATATGCATTCTCCTGCCGGGGAGAGCGCCTTTGCAGTTTCCAAACTTCACAGAAAGATGCCAGCCTTCACATTCAACGTAGTCCTGGCTCCTCAACAATTCGGCTTTTCTCGCCCATGAATCCCAATCACCACCTGCCAGCCATTCTTTTTCTCTCAAACCTTGAGCTAGCCTGGTCATAGGTTCACATTCGATACACACATTGTGTAACCCCTTCTCCATATTTCTACTAATTCGGAAAGCACTGGGGTCTTCCCAGTGTTTACCGTAGGAACATTCCATCTCAGGCCCTACAGTATCTCTGTACCATTGACGTATGTCCTCATCATCCATTGTGCTACCATCAGCATTTTCCCATTGACTGCGCGCCTTCTGTTTTCGTAATTCCCGATATACTTTGTAACAAACTTTGCAATATCCTTGGAGATCCCATACTCCATTCTTTTTTAGAAAATCAAACTCTTCAATGGGTATATTGGGATTCGGAAAGTCTGGATTGAGTTTGTCATGAGAATTTTTATCGTAACCAAGAGCATTGTATTGACCTCGGCCATAGAATGGACAATTTTTCGTATCACCTCGTCGAGACCGAATACTCTCATAAATTTCCTCAGCATCACGATGCTGCGTTCGCCCCAGATTTCCCGAAACCTTCCTTTTGCGCCGCATCAGTCATCACCCCGATTCCATCCACTGGGCATTAGTTCATCCCATAGTTCCCAGTCGCCGCCGTTGCATTTTGGACAAGCAAGAGGGGGAGAAACGCAAGGATTAGGTCCGGCTTGTAGAATAATTTCAGCAAACCCTCTCCCTCCGCATAATTTGCAAACCTCGGGCTGCAAATCACTCGTCACATATTTTTCTCACTTTTTCCTTTATTGAACCCTTTCCAATCGAATTTTCTTTCTCACATCACTCAATGGCTGTATTGAAGGACGATGACTCATGCGGCTGAATAATGGGAGAAGACTGCTGTGACCACGACCATGGCCCAGAGGGCCATGTACATGTAGGTCAACATGTGACAAAACCCCCGGTCTTGGAGGCGGAGTTAGTCCTCGAAGACGATTCCCCGGAAATTCCTTCTAGCGAGATACCCCCTGTAGGAGAGGTCATCGGGGAATTACTAGATTCAGCAGGAATAGACAAGCGAGGTTTAGCACTAGCCGCTGGTGCATTAGCCGTTGTTGGAATTCTCTTAGCAGTCATACTTCAATCTGTAATTTTCGATGAAATTGTTGACGAGGTTAAACAAGAACTCGGAATATACGAGAGAGTTCCAGTATGGGAACGAAGTGAGTGGCCATACATCACAGACCAACCATATTCCTTCGTCATGGAATTCGGCCCATACAATCTGAAGGAAACAGAAAATGATTGGAACTCAAGCCATCACTTCGTTGAATTCGATTTACCTCTTTCAGAAGGAGGTGCTGCTCCGAATGGTAAGGTCAGCCTAGGACTTTGGCTTCCGGATGTTCCGGAAGGAGTCAAAGTACCTGTAATCGCAGAATTCGGCCCTTATTTCGATGAAGCTTCGGTTCAAACTGGTCCGGTTGAACAACCAGGAACTTGGCTTGGTAGCATGATTATTGATCAAATATTACCACATGGATACGCCTTTGCTCAAGTTTCAGTAATGGGTACTGGCCGTTCAAATCACTGTATGGATTTGATGGGTAATGCCGAGCAATTAGGAGTTGACGCAGCGGTTACGTGGCTTGGCACTCAGGACTGGTCGAACGGCCGCGTAGCCATGATTGGCAAGTCATACGATGGCTCAACTCCTTGGCAAGCTGCAACATTCGGTAATGAACACCTTGCGACAATTGTTCCAATTTCAGGGCTCATTGGTGTTATGGAGTTGATGTGGAAGAATGGTTCCTCTGAGGCCCGAGCACCAATCATGCACAATGGAGTGTATGGTTCGTATGGAATAGATGGAGATACAGAAGATATTGGCAATATGTGTCCAGACTACATCATCGGCCCGGGAACCGGTGTTGCTGCTTGGATGTGGGGTGGTGAAGCAGCAGGCACTTATTGGAAGGAACGATATTTCCTAGACCGAGTTTTAGCTAATTACGAAGGTTCGGTCTACTTAATCCAAGGGATGCATGACTGGAATGTCGATCCACACATGGCGGTTCCAGTAATCAATCAACTCAAAGATGCGGGAATCGAAGCCAAAGGCCTGTTTGGACAATGGGATCATGATTATCCCGACCGACCCGATTACCACTTCGATAGGTCGGGAGAAGGCCGAGGTCGCGAGGGGTACCCTCAGATGACTCGCTTCGATTGGATGCAAGATCTTCTCGAGTGGTTCGATTACTATCTTCTAGACAAGGGAGAGAAACCAGGTCTATGGGTTGAGATTCAAACGAACCAAGGGCAGTGGCGTCTTGAAGACAGATATCCTCCAGAAGGAATGACAACCCTTACCCTTGACCTGGGTGGTTCTTTGATGAATGTTGCAGGCACCACTACGATTCTTCCAAACGGAGCCACAGGGCCTGTCTATGAGACCGAACCTCTGGAACAAGACGTTTGGATTGCTGGACTTCCAAGACTTCACATCGACGTATCCACCGCAACAGTTGGTGGACAAATTTACGCATTACTAGAAGACTGTAACGAGAATGGCTCATGCATCCACATTGGTCATGCAATCATGGACCTGCGCTATCATGAAGGTGGGACAGATGAGCAAACATGGTTGCCAGTAATTGAGACAATCAACGCTAAGATGGAATTTTTCACTTTGGATGCTCAAGTCTCCGCTGGTCACACGATAAAACTCAGCCTAGCCAGCACCGGAGAGGATTATCTTCCGGCTTCTACTAGTTCTGTTGTAACCATTCAAGAGGGGGCCGGCTCAAATCTTCTGCTAGATTTAATCGATCCTAGTGAGAAAGTTCTCTTTGACCCACCAAAGTGTACACACAATGCATGTACTGATTGGACAAACCAAACGATGTGAAAATTAAGCGATTTTCTTCACGTTGACGGCGTTAGGTCCTTTAGGTCCTTCACCGATCTCATATTCGACAGTGTCACCGTCATTGATTTCTCCTTCCACCTGACTTTTGTGGACAAAGAGGTCCTCTCCATCTTCTTGTTCTATGAATCCATAACCCTTCATTGCGTTGAACCACTTCACTGTGCCTTCTGCCATGTTCCGTAGCGGAAAACCATACTACTTGATGTAGTCGGCTAAGAATTCTACATCAAGGGCAGTATTTACTTGATTCCGCCCTTTTCGAATCTTCGGGTCCACTTTAATCGACGCGGATTACGCTTGAGTTTCAAGTGGTTCTTGCGCGCCTTGCTATCCTTGAACCAAAAGACAGTACCGTCTCGCTTGATGAACATCATACCGGTGCCCGGTTCGATTTCTTCATGGGTGAAATTACAGACTCTTCGTTCTGGCATTTCAATCACCTCATCGAGCGTTTAGGCGCCTTGCCTCACGTCCCGTATCCTTCAGCATCAGAATGTCGCCGATCCTTACTGGACCGACTACATTGCGAGTAATGATGCGACCAACGTCGCGCGGGTTGGGGGCGTCGTTTACGCGTACTTTGACTTGCGTTGCCTCACCAGTCATACCGGTGCGACCTACGATTTCTACGACCTCTGCTGGCCATGCATCGACTTCTGCCATTTCACTTCCTCCGTTTTTATCGATTCAGTGACTTCAGGCCGACAGGGTCTCGAAGTGTCCTTTGACTTCGTTGAAGCGCTCAGCGCCATCCTTGCTAACATCCATGACTGCGATTGCAGCGGTGCGTGTGCCTGCTGGCATTCCTGCTGCCTCCGCCAGGTATGCTTGATCTTCTACGTAGATGAATGGAATTTCCTTTTCTTTGCAAATCATAGGAATATGTGCTAGAAGCTCACCAGGATTGACATTTTCCGCCATAACTACCATCTGCGCTGTTCCGCGCTCAGCAACCTTGGTCACCTCGTTAGCGCCTCTCTTTATTGCGCCGCGGCCGTCCTTTCCTAGTGACTTTACCATCTCGTAGACTTGCTCTTGAACGTCTTGTGGGGTCTCATATGCTATGTGTACACTCATTGGATTCACTCCTCATGTGGGGTAGTCCGGCGCACGGCGTGGCTCATATAAACGCAGCGTATTACCTTCGGTAATGGTTAGGTGCCCTCAATCATTGAACACAAACGAACAGATGACGGTTTTTTCGGCGGTTCACTAAATCCAAAACACGCGTTAATTTCGAAATTTGAGGTATCTCCTAAATCTACCCCCTCACATGACGCAGAGGCATGTTTAATTTTTGAAAGAGAATAGATACAGTACCATTCCCTTAATCCATTACAGGTAAATCCATGTGTACTGGTTCCAAAGAATGCTTTTGCTACCCATTGCTCCACTGTGGAGATGAACCATCTTGGTCTTCGTATAGGAAGTCCTATTCCTCTATTCCATCGTAAAGAGACATTCAATGGTGGGGCAATGATATCGATTCCTCTTGTTAGATGCTTTACTTCTATAGACACGATGTGGATTTCTTCAAAGTTGTACAAAGAAGATACGTAATCAGCATGCTCCTGAGTCGGAGTAAGCAGTACCCGGGTACCATCTGGTTTGGCCCACATCACATTTGTGAAAGAACCGAGTGGGGATTCCTTCCAATCTCCAATTACAATTCGGTCACCGCTGGCGAAACCTGATGATGAAATCCTTCCTTCAAAGAAATCCATACTTATCCCATAAGATTCTTGAGGCCACGAGCGAGAGCAGGAGCTGAACTTACCACTGCCCTCGGGTTGGGCAGAGAATCTGTACTGTGAACTCCATCTACGTGATTAGAGAGTCGAGAAATAGCGCCAGCAGTGAACAAACCGTGGGTACATGCGGCATGAACTTCTGTAGCTCCTTGTCTATGAAGGGCATCACTAGCTCGGCAAATCGTACCACCAGTGCTAATCATATCATCAACAATCGCGACAATCTTACCGCTGACATCTAGATTCTTTGGCGTATGTTCGATTGTATGGGCGTCAATTCTAGTCTTTTCGAGATAACTGAAATCCCATCCGCCAATTGTCGCCACTTCGGTAGCTCGATCTATAGCTCCCTTGTCTGGGCTCAAGATAAAATCTGGATTGACTTCATTGGATAGCCTAGAGGCAATCTCTGGCATTGCGCTAACAAATTCAACAGGCACGGATAGGTCTTCTAGGATTGCAGGCGCATGAAGGTCGAGAATAGCGATTCCATCACAACAGCGTGCTAGCATCTCTCCAATTACGCGCGCGCTTACAGGCTCACCAGGGGAGAATCTCTTGTCTTGTCGGGAGTATCCAAAGTATGGTATCGCCAAAAAGATGCCAGGACCGACATCGGGGAGGCTTTGTGGCTCCTCATTCTTGTAATTTGAAAGGTCTCCTGTTCTTACAGAAGCAATAGCTTCCAAAAGCAGAATAGTTTCAAGCACACCTGAGTCAGGATAAGTGTTTGATACTAATACAACAGGCTCTCTACGCACCGAATCTATGGATTTAGATGGCACTCTAACATAACCCTCTCCATCTGGGAATCTTCGACTGATTAATTCGACATGTTCCATATCCAATAACGGAGCCAAAGCCTCTGCAATTGCTCGGCCTGAGGAACCACTCACAACCGGCATGAGTGAACTGCGGGAGTAGCGAGTCCTTGATGACTTCTCCGATTGGCTATCACCAGCAATAAAGCCAGATGGGCATCTTCAAAATGGGTACGCTTCTCGCAAGTTTGCTCAAGGGCGTGTAGCTTAGCTTGGCTGGAGCACCCGGCTGATAACCGGGAGGCCGCAGGTTCAAATCCTGCCATGCCCACCAATTCAACTTCCTTGATGGAAGTGTATTGAGGTAATTTTTACTCTGAATCTCCATTTAGTTGCAGATAACTGGGTAAAGTGACTAATCTTTTGACAGTACAGCGTAGAATCAACTCATCCAAGAAGGCGGTAGTTCTGGCTAATTGTTTGACAGGTATGATCAGTTGCCCTGGCAATCCAAACTTCCTT
>Ga0208749_1000470_pt1 | contig 9844 bp, 13 predicted proteins | sample Knorr_S15_td_DCM_FD_185601 | JGI IMG/M metagenome (GOLD analysis project Ga0208749, IMG submission 185601) | Marine microbial communities from Southern Atlantic Ocean transect - Knorr_S15_td_DCM_ad_63m_LV_B (SPAdes) (version 2) | ecosystem: Environmental > Aquatic > Marine > Oceanic | place... | reverse complement strand
GATAATCATTTTGCAGAGTTAAAAGAAGCAGAACTTATGCAAGAAAGATTAGGACTTGTTGCAACTGCTGATCCTTATATTGGTAAATACTATTCTGTTGATTATATCCGTCGTAAGATTTTACGTCAAACAGATCAAGAAATTGTTGATGAGAACGCATTAATGACTGTTGAAAAAGAAGCTGGTATTATCCCACCAACTGAACAAGAATTAATGGTAGCTCAAGATATTTTAGGTCAAGAACAAACAAATAAACAAAATTTAGGAAAAACTCAAACAGAGGGTGGTAAAGAAAGCATTAATACTGCTAATACTGATGATCCTGAGTCTCCAGGCACGCCAGATCTTAAAGGTGGCGAGATATAAATAAAACATAGGTATAGGATTTTTATCTAATGGATGAATTAATGAATTTAATTATTGCGGATGAATCTCCATCTGATATCAGTGATTCAATAAAAACTGCTTTATTTGCGAAGGCTGGTGAAAGAGTCGATGCACTTAAATCACCCGTTGCAAATGCAATGTTAGGTTATGAAGTTGAAGCTGAAGATGATGTGGAAGCGGAAGCAGATACAGTTGGTGAGCTTGATAATGATGAAGAATACGAAGAGGAAGAGTAATGGCACATCAACCTGTTGGCGCTGGATTTAGTTTTGCTACGAATCAAACTAGTGCAGGCCAAGCATTTACAGTTCAATCAGATACTCTACGAGTTGTTGCAAAAGGTGCTGGACAACATGTAGCGATAGGTACAACTGGGCCTGCAACAACAGCTGACTACTACGTTCCAGCTGGAGGATCTGCAACCTTAAACATAGGAAGAGTTAGTTCGATTCCAATTGAAGGAATTGCAAAAGGAGCTAATACAGTTATTACACTTGCTGAAGGAATGGGAAATCCATTCAAAGTTGATGATGTAGTTGTAGTATCTGGTATCACTGGTGTAACTGGATTTAATACAACCGCAAGAGTTGTTTCAGTTCAAGAAGCTAGAGGTAGAGGTTTTGCACAGTTTGGAGCAAAACTTACAATAGGTCATGACAGTCGTGCTCTTAATTCCGACAACGCAGTCACGACCACCGCAGCAGCAAGAAGAGAACTCACAGTTTCAGCAGTAACTGATCATACAACAGGTGGTCAATTATTCGCACAACAAGTTCAAATATCAGGAGCGCAATAATGAAACTCATTACAGAAGAAATAGAACAGGTTGAAGTTATTGTTGAAAATCGCAACGGTAAGAAGAATCTGTATATTGAAGGAGTATTCCTTCAAAGTGAAATGAAGAATCGTAATGGTAGAATGTATCCAAAATCTACACTCGCTCGAGAAGTTGGAAGATACAACGAAAACTTTGTAGAGAAAGGTAGAGCTCTTGGTGAGTTAGGTCATCCAGATGGCCCGACTGTCAATCTTGACAGAGTATCACATAAAATTGTTTCTCTTAAAGAAAGCGGAAATAATTTTATAGGAAAAGCAAAGATTCTTAGCACTCCAATGGGTAAGATCGCATCTAATTTATTAGGTGAGGGTGTTAAACTTGGTGTTTCATCAAGAGGTGTAGGATCTTTAAATAAAACTAATGAGGGATACAGTGTGGTAGGAGAAGATTTTACTCTTGCTACTGCTGCTGATATCGTTGCTGATCCTTCTGCTCCAGATGCTTTTGTAGATGGAATTATGGAAGGAAAAGATTGGGTATGGGATGGTGGCATACTTCGTGAAAGACTTGCAACTAAAACATACAAACAGATCAACACTCTAGTTGATCAAAACAAACTAGACGAAAAGAAATTAAGCGTCTTTGAAGATTTCTTAGCAAATCTTTAAATATATAAATAAAAACAGATTATACACAAGGTAATTCGGAGAGTTCAAATGTCCCGTGGGAAAAATTTACAAGAAATGGAGAACGCCGTAACCGCTGGTGCTAAACCCGCTGAGCCCATGCAAACCATGGCAGGCGTGAGTTATGAGGATCTCGGTGGCCCAACTCCAGAAAACAACAAACCAGATGACGATTCTAATAAATTAAAGGATCCAGCTGGTGAGGGTTCTTATGCAGCAAATCTTAAATCAGTAAAAGGCGTTATGGCTAAATCACAAAAAGAAGCAGTGGAAACTGAAGAAGAAGTGATCGCTGAAGATGAGATTGCAGAAGAGGAAGTGGTTGCTGAGGAAGAAGTAACTGAAGAAGAAGTTACTGAACTCCCAGAGATTACCGATGAAGTTGATATCGATGATGATGTCAATGCACTTCTCGGTGGTCAGGAACTTTCCGAAGAGTTTAGAGAGAAAGCTAAGACAATTTTCGAGGCTGCTCTAAAATCTAAAGTTACCGAACTTAGAGAAGCCATGGATGCTCACTACGAAGCAAAGCTCGTAGAAGAGGTCGAAGGTATGAAAGACGAACTCATTGAGCGTGTCGATTCTTACTTAGAATACGTCGCTGATGAGTGGTTACAAGAAAACGCACTACAAGTAGAGCGTGGTCTTAGAACCGAAATGACCGAATCATTCCTAAGTGGAATGCGAGGTCTTTTTGAAGAACATTATGTATCAATCCCTGATGATAAATATGATGTCGTTGAGAATATGGTAGAAAAACTTGACGAAATGGAATCAAAACTCAACGAGCAGATCGAGAAAAATATTACTATCACAAAGAGTCTCTCAGAGGCAACAGCTGGTGGTATCCTTTCCGATGTTTCTGAAGGCTTATCAAGCACTCAGAAAGAGAAGCTCGCTTCACTTGCCGAAGGTGTTGAGTTTGAAAGTGAAGAATCTTATGCGGAGAAATTAAGTACTCTTAAAGAGTCATACTTTAAATCTGCTCCCAAAAGAAGTGAGTCTGAAGTGTTAAACGAAGAGGCTGCAACTCCAGATGTTTCTGGTAGTATGGCGGCATACATCCAGGCACTATCACACGCCACTAAGAATTGAATCTCAACTTGTTAATTAATCAAACGTACAACTATTAGGTAAAACGCAAATGTTCAACAATGCAGAACAATTGCAAGAGAAGTGGAAGCCACTCTTAGAACATGATGGAATTGATAGCATCAAGGACAATCATAGAAAAGCGGTTACTGCTGTCTTGCTTGAGAACCAAGAAAGATTTTTATCAGAGGAAAGATCATTCCTCTCAGAAGCACCAACAGTAAATACAAACACTGGTGCAAACGCTGGTTTTAGTGCTGGCGCTACAGCAACTGGCCCTGTTGCTGGTTTTGACCCTGTTCTTATTTCATTGATCAGAAGAGCAATGCCAAACTTGGTCGCATATGACCTTGCTGGTGTTCAACCAATGAATGCTCCAACAGGACTTATTTTCGCAATGAGATCCAGATTTGTTGATGGCACAAATGCTAACAACATGCTTGGAACAGAGGCATTATTCAACGAACCAGATTCAGCATTCTCAGGACAAAACCAAGAGAATACTTATACAAATGGTTTTGGATCTGTTACAACTGGTTTAGGTACAACTGCTCAGTCAGGTACTAACCCAGGCGCACTTAATCCTTCAACAAACGCAACTCAAGTTGCTTATGATGTTGGTCAAGGTATGCGTACAGATGACGCAGAATCACTCGGAGATACCGATAAGGCCTTCAACGAAATGGCTTTCTCAATCGAGAAGGTTACTGTGACTGCGAAGTCAAGAGCTCTAAAGGCAGAGTACAGTTTAGAATTAGCTCAAGACCTTAAGGCAATCCACGGATTGAACGCTGAGGCTGAGTTAGCAAACATTCTATCAACTGAGATTCTTGCTGAGATCAACAGAGAAGTTATCAGAACAATCTACAAGACTGCTGAGACTGGTGCTCAGGTTAATGTAGCATCTGCTGGTACATTCAACTTAGACGTTGATTCAAATGGTAGATGGTCTGTTGAGAAGTTCAAAGGACTTCTATTCCAGATCGAAAGAGATGCAAACGCTATTGCACAAAGAACTCGTCGTGGAAAGGGTAACATCATCCTTTGCTCTGCTGACGTTGCTTCTGCACTAACAATGGCTGGTGTTCTAGATTACACCCCTGCTCTTAACGCTAACTTAAACGTAGACGACACAGGAAATACATTTGCTGGTGTTATCAACGGTAAGTATAGAGTGTACATCGATCCATTCGCTGCAAACAGTGCTGCAACTCAGTACTACGTTATCGGATACAAAGGTACTTCACCTTACGATGCTGGTCTATTCTATTGTCCTTACGTTCCACTACAGATGGTTAGAGCCGTTGGTCAGGATACATTCCAACCAAAAATTGGCTTTAAGACTCGTTACGGAATGGTTGAGAACCCATTCTCACAAGGTACAACACAAGGATCAGGAACACTTACTGTTAACGCTAACCGTTACTACAGAAGAGTATCTGTTACAAACCTTATGTAAGTCATATTGCATATTTTTTACGGAGACCCGAAAGGGTCTCTTTTTTTGTGTCTAAATAGTAACATGGATGATCAAAAAGCAGCAAAAATTATTATCAAAAGATCAAAGAAAAATCCAATTCTGTATTCACCCGCTGAGATTCTTTATGCTAGAAGAATCAAAAAACTGCAAAAAAAGATAGATGACTGATTCTGTATCACCCTTTGACAAACAAATTGCCAACAGGAACTACATGTCTCCTCTTGGTTTTAAGTTAATTCTAACTAAAACACCAAAGGTTGATTTTCTTTGCCAATCTGCGAACATACCTCAAATAAGCATGGGAACTGCAATTCAACCCACTTATTTGAAGGATATTCCTGTGCCTGGCGATAAAGTTTTGTATGATGATTTGACCGTTCGTTTTTTAGTAGATGAAAAGATGGAAAACTATCTTGCAATCTACAAGTGGATAACTGGTCTAGGATATCCAGAATCTCTAGGACAGTATCAACAACTTAAAAAAGATGATATCAGAACTGATGCTAGTGTTAGTGACGAAGCTGATCCTCTTTATTTTCAATATTCAGATGCTACGTTACAAGTTTTAAGCAGTAACTATAAACCAAGCATTCATGTGAATTTTAAAGATGCGTTTCCGATTGCACTTTCAACATTAGATTTTGATGTATCTCAACGTGACTACAATTTCTTTACCGCATCAGTGACTTTCAAATATACAATATATGATATTACTGACCCTAGTGGTAATCGATTAGATAATTTTCCACAAAAATAATTTTACATGATAAATCTTGATAAGATTCAGTCCATGTGGCAAGAGGACTGTAAGATTGATATTGACAATATGCACGAAGAATCGATTAAGGTTCCTCAACTGCATTCCAAATATCATGAGATATTAAATAATTTAATTTTATTACGAACTAAAGCTCAGAAGATACAAAAGAGTGTTCGTCATGAAAGATATGAATACTATTCTGGTAAGGCAGATCCAGAGGTGTATGAAAAAGAACCATTTCCAAAGAAAGTTAGAGATAAAGACGCACTGATTAGATACATGGATGCTGATAATCGAGTATCAGACGCAAATTTAAAAGTTGAATATTATGATGTAATGATAAATTATACAGAAAGTATTCTTAAACAGATATCAAATCGAACATATCAAATTAAAAATTCAATTGAATGGCATAAATTCCAAGCTGGATTTACATGACCCACTTAATTATCAAAAAGAAGAATGAAGTCTTTATTACGATAGACTCTGAACAACATGTGTATCATGAGCTTTCCGATCATTTTACATTTGAAGTTCCTGGCGCCAAGTTTATGCCACAGTATCGTAATAAGTATTGGGATGGAAAAATAAGACTTTATGATATGAGAAAGAATGAGATCTATACTGGTCTTGTAGATCGAGTAATATCATTTTGCAATCGTAAGGGATATACCTATGAATTTGAGGGTAGTAAATTCTATGGTTTGCCACTTGAAGAGAATGAAATGATATCTCCAGAGGGTGTGACCGATTATGTAAAGAGTATATCTAAACATAAACCTAGACCATATCAAATCATGGGTATTCATGATGCACTGAGACATAATCGTAAGTTACTATTATCACCAACTGCATCTGGTAAGTCATTGATGATATATGCTATCACAAGATATCATGTTGAACATAAACGTAGAATATTAATCGTAGTTCCAACCACATCTCTTGTTGAGCAGATGTATAAAGACTTTGAAGATTATGGATGGGATGTTGAAAAATATTGTCATCGTGTCTATGCTGGAAGAGATAAAACCAGTGATTATGAAGTTACAATTACTACATGGCAATCAATTTATAAACTAGATCGAAAATATTTTGATCACTTTGATGTAGTGATTGGTGATGAAGCACATTTATTTAAGTCAAAATCTCTCGTCAGTATCATGACAAAGATGCTTGATTGTAAATATCGATATGGATTTACAGGAACACTTGATGGAACGCAAACACATAAATGGGTGTTAGAAGGATTGTTTGGGCCAACCTATAAAATAATTCGCACAGACGAATTAATGAAGAAAGGATATCTATCAAAACTAAATATCAAAGTTCTAACTCTCAAACATCCAGCAAGAAAGTTTGAAAACTATGAAGATGAAATACAATATCTAATCACACATACACAGAGAAATAACTTTATTAAGAATCTTACTCTTGATCAAAAGGGCAACACTCTTATTTTATATACAAGAGTTGAGTCACATGGACTTCCTCTATTTGATCTCATAAATAGTTGCAAGGAAGAAAACAGAAAATGTTTCTTTGTTCATGGAGGCGTAGATACTGAGGATCGAGAAGAAGTTCGGACAATCACAGAAAAAGAAGATAATGCAATCATTATCGCATCATATGGAACTTTCTCAACTGGTATTAATATTCGTAATTTACATAACGTTATTTTTGCATCACCTAATAAATCAAAAATTAGAAATTTACAAAGTATAGGAAGAGTTTTAAGAAAAGGTGATAACAAAATAAAAGCAACTCTTTTTGATATTGCTGATGATATTACATACGGAACTTCAAAAAATTATACATTAAATCATATGATGGAAAGAGTTAAAATTTATAATGAAGAAAACTTTAATTATGAGATGCTTACGATACCTTTAAAAAAATGTCAAATAAATTTCTAGCAGTTATAAAACTCAACACAGGGGAGGAAGTTATTGCAAAGATCGAACCTTCACCAGAATTTGATGTTATAGCATTAGACTGTCCAGCAATGATCGGACACTCATCTTTTTCTCGAAAGCCTGGAATTAGTATTATTAAAATTGAACCTTGGATTAAGACAGGTCGAGAAAGAACATATATAGTGGAGATGAGTAACGTTATCACTACATGTGAGATTACTGATAAAGAAGTTATCTCTGCTTATAATAATTTTGTAAGAGCATACTTTGAGAATGATGTTCCTAAGATTGAACCAAAGTCAAAACCCAAGATGACAAAAGAAATGGGTTATATATCTAATGTCAAGGATGCTCGTAAAAGCCTAGAGAATATCTTTAAGAATAGCTAATCTCTCCCTTTGAACCCTTACAGAGTTATTGTAATACTTTTAAAGGGTATTGTCAAGCGTTGTAAAATAGTGTATAATAATGTTATGAATGATAAACATTATCAACACATTTCATGGCAAGAAAAAGATCGGAACATTATGTAAATAACAAAGAGTTCCTCGCCGCTATTGTAGAATATAAGGACAAAGTTGCCCTAGCTGCAGAGAGAGGCGAAGCAAAACCTCGTATTACAAATTATCTTGGAGAATGTTTTCTCAAGATTGCAACTCATTTATCTTTTAAACCTAATTTTGTAAATTATATGTTTAAAGATGACATGGTATGTGATGGTATTGAAAACTGTGTTCAATATATTAATAACTTTAATCCAGAAAAATCTAAGAATCCATTTGCTTACTTTACACAAATTATACATTATGCATTTCTTCGTAGAATACAAAAAGAAAAGAAACAATTAGAAATTAAAACTAAAATTATTGAGAGATCTGGTTATGAAGAAGTCTTTACTGTTGATGGTGACATGACAGGCACTAGTTCTGATTATAATCAAATCAAAGACTCTGTACAAACAAGAATGAACTATCAGTAAAGGTTTAAAATGATTAATGATTTCCTAGACAATCTTGCTGCACATCAATATCAAAAGATGCATCAGAAAAGGAAAAAAAGAGAAGAGACTGTGGATGACATGGCAATGATCGATGATCAATATGCCCATCACTTCCGTAAGTATGATGATGAAGAATCTAAATGAAAATTGCTATTATTACAGACCAACATTTTGGTGCTAGAAAAAACTCTAAATTGTTTCATGATTATTTTTTAAAATTTTACGAAGACATATTCTTTCCAACTTTAATTAAAGAAGGCATCACAACTATTGTTGATATGGGTGATACTTTTGATAGTCGTAAAGGTGTGGATTTTGTATCACTTGAATGGGCAAAAAATAATTATTATGATAAATTAGCAGAATTGGGAATTGATATTCATACAATCATAGGTAATCACACGGCATATTATAAAAATACGAATGATCTTACAGGTGTTGGTTTATTTTTAAGAGAGTATGATAATGTAAAAATATATTCAGAAGCTGAAGAAGTTATAATAGATAAAACAAAATTATTATTTGTGCCTTGGATTAATTCTGAAAATGAAGAGAGAACATTAGAAGTTATAGAACAAAGTGATTCTCCATGTGTCATGGGACATCTTGAACTGAATGGTTTTATGGCAACTCGTGGTCATTACATGGAACATGGCATGGACTCAAAAGTGTTTGATAAGTTTGATCGAGTATTTACTGGACATTATCACATGAGATCAAATCAAGGAAATGTATTTTATCTAGGCAATCCATATGAAATGTATTGGAATGATGTTAATGATCGAAAACGTGGATTTCATTTATTTGATACAGATACTTTAGAACATACACCAGTTAACAATCCATATCAGTTATTTCATAATTTATATTATGAAGATACGCCACATCAAATGTTGGACATCACCAAGTATAATCAAAAGATAGTCAAGGTGATTGTTCGTAAAAAGTCAGATCCAAAACAATTTGAAAAGTATATTGATAAACTTTATTCTTCTAATTTAGCAGAACTTAAGATTGTTGAAAACTTTGACTTTACAGAAGGAGAAGAATTTGAAGCAGAAGAATCTGAAGACACAATTTCTTTGTTAAATAGATATATACAAGAATCTGAAGTAGATTTAGATAAATTTACAATTACTAATATACTTCAAGATGTTTACAAGGAGGCTTGTGAGGTTGAGTAATGTTTATCTTAGCGGTTAAAGGTTTTGAAGATGAGGGTGCTTTTTCTATTGAAGATGATAATGGTGGAAAAGTTCTTTTGATGTTTGAAGAAGAAGATGATGCAGATAGATATGCTGAATTAGTATCGATGGAAGATGATTATCCAGAAATGAGTGTGATAGAAATAGATGATGATGTAGCAATAAGGGCTTGCGAAATACATGATTACATGTATAATATAATTAGACCAGACGATATCGTGGTTCCTCCAAAGAATGATTTGTTTCAAAAAGATAAAATGGCGTAACTTGCTTTCCACTGGAAATCAATGGACAGAAATTGACCTTAATAAAAAATCGAATACAGTAATTATTGGAACAAATGGTGCTGGTAAATCTACCATGCTAGATGCATTGACTTTTGTTCTGTTTAATAAACCATTTCGTAAAATTAATAAATCTCAACTTGTAAATGCTACAAATGAGAAAGACTGTGTAGTTGAATTAGATTTTCAAATCGGTTCAGTTGATTGGTTTATTCGTAGAGGCATCAAACCAAATGTGTTTGAGATTCATCGTAACGGA
>Ga0208749_1000469_pt1 | contig 9851 bp, 10 predicted proteins | sample Knorr_S15_td_DCM_FD_185601 | JGI IMG/M metagenome (GOLD analysis project Ga0208749, IMG submission 185601) | Marine microbial communities from Southern Atlantic Ocean transect - Knorr_S15_td_DCM_ad_63m_LV_B (SPAdes) (version 2) | ecosystem: Environmental > Aquatic > Marine > Oceanic | place... | reverse complement strand
AACCACTTCAAAGTCAAATCAGGCTCAAAAGGTTGCGCGAGGGTCTCCCAAGGAGAATATATTTCAGATATTTGCTTTGCTTCTTCGATTCGTAATTTGATTAACTCTTTAAAGAAAGGGAGGAATATATCAAAATCTGATTTTCTCTTGGCTTCTTGCCAGCTTTCATAACCTTTAGATTTTACTTTAGCTAATGACTCAACTAATTTAGGATCTAAATTTCTTTGTCTATTATATTCTTTTTCTAATAATTCAATATTTCTTTTTTTTTCCTGAAAAATTTGTGAATTCTTAAAATTCTTTTCAGAATCTAACAGTTCTATGCTTGCAGATTTAATAAAATTTGCAAACTCTTCTGAAGAATTTCTTTGATGCAAGATTTTTGCAATGTATGTAAGTTGCTCGGATCTCCACGAAGCTCCTTTCTTTGGCATCCCTGTATTTTGATCCCAATAAAGTGTATTCTGAATTGAACCTAATATTTGAGTTTCTTTAAGATAAGCTCCAAGCTTATTCCATTCAATTTCAGCCAAAAATCAATAGTTTAATTGTTCTTTATCTTAAGATAAAATTTTTCAAGTCAGTAAAAAATTTATCCAACTATTTGGATAATAGAATATTAATTATTATGGTTCTTATTTTTTATGGAACAAATATTTGCAAAATTAAAATTCATAACCGAAGGTGAAGGTTTTATTGATATTACAAATGACCTGAATCTCTTTATTAGAGAGAATGATTTTCATTCAGGAATTTTCAATTTAACCTTACTACACACAAGTTGTAGTTTAACTATTAATGAAAATGCAGATCCCAATGTCCTTAAGGACTTAAAAAAATACATGCAATCCATAGTCCCTTATGATTGTTATACATCTTTATCAAAAAATAGTGAAAAAATTTATTATGAACACTATCAAGAAGGTTCTGACGATATGCCCGCTCATATCAAAACTTCTTTAACAAATACCACGTTATCTTTAAGTTTTCAAAAAAGTAGAATTATACTTGGTACCTGGCAGGCAATTTATTTATGGGAGCAAGATTTAATAGAAAAGAAAGAAGTATAAGTGTTCATATAATTGGTGAAAAAAACTAAAAATTTTTATAATTAAATATAGATGGAAGTGAATTTTTAATGAAACCTTATCTACTACAAAATGGAGAACTGAAAGAATTATTTGCAAAAATACCTGGATGGGAAATCAAGTCTAATCTTATAGAGAGAAAATTTAATTTCTCAAATTTTATAGAAGCATTTTCTTTTATGACTCAGATAGCCTTAATTTGCGAAAAATACAACCACCATCCAAACTGGGAGAATGTCTATTCAAAAGTAATAATTAAATTAACTACCCATGATTTAGGAGGGATATCAAATCTAGATCAAACTATTGCCACAGAAATTAATAGTATTTATGATAACTAAGTTGAAAATAATAATGATTAAATAAAAAATTATTACTATGTCCCAAAAATTATTACCTGTTACAATTATTAGCGGCTTTTTAGGTTCCGGCAAAACTACACTTCTTAATCATATTTTAAAAAATCAAATCGGAATAAAAACAGCTGTTTTAGTTAATGAATTTGGGGAGATTGGAATTGATAATGAATTAATAATAGAAAGTTCAGAAGATATGATCGAATTAAATAATGGATGTATATGTTGCACTATTAATGGTGAATTATTAAATACAGTATCTAAAGTTTTAGAAAGACCTGAAAAAATAGATTACTTAATTGTTGAGACAACTGGTCTTGCAGATCCATTGCCAGTAGCAATGACTTTTGCGGCAGGGAATCTTAGAGAAAAGGTAAGATTAGATTCAATAATTACTCTTATTGATGCAGAAAATTTTAATTTTGATATAGAAAAATCTAATGTCGCATACTCTCAAATTTTATATGGAGATATATTACTGCTTAATAAATGTGATTTAGTCAATGAAGGACACTTAAAGAAAATAGAAAATCATATAAATGAGATAAAAAAAGAACCAAGAATATTAAGATCAATAAATAGTGAAGTTGGATTACAAACAATCATGAGCGTAGGCCTATTCGAGACAGACACTTTTCAATTTCAAGACAACAAAAAGAATATTAGTAATAAATCTCATGATCACTCTTCTCATTCTCATGATCACTCTTCTCATTCTCATGATCACTCTTCTCATTCTCATGATCACTCTTCTCATTCTCATGATTTAAGCAATAATATTGAGGGTTTTACATCAGTTTCTTTTAAGTCATCTGAGCCTTTTTCTTTAAGAAAATTTCAATATTTCTTGGATAATCAAATATCAAAAAATGTTTTTAGAGCTAAGGGTATCTTATGGTTTAAAGAAAGCGAAAGAAAACATATTTTTCATCTATCTGGGAAACGTTTTTCTCTTGATGATGAAGAATGGACAAAGGTGAAATCAAATAAAATTGTTTTAATAGGAAAAGATCTAGATCATCAAACTATTAAGAATCAACTTGATTCTTGTAGATTTAATTCAGTTGAGAGCACATAATAGAAATTATTAAGTTTTTTGCAAATTCTAATTACAGAGATTAAGAAAAAAATAACTAATTTAAAGCCACTAGATATCGCTTCTTTTATAGTTGCAATAATTGTAATAATACCAATTGCAAATTTCCTTATTGAAGGTTTCAGTTTTATCTTGGGTGGAAATTTTTCATTAGGTATTGCAGGTAGCAAAGAGATTTCAGGCACAATAAAACTATTAGTACTTACAAGCTTATTTGGAGGTGGATTGGGTACATTAAATGGATGGTTGCTATCAAACTGCGAATTCAGTTTTAGAAAGACCCTAAGAGTTTGTCAACTTATTCCATTAGCAATACCTGCATATCTAGTAACAATAGTTTTGCAAGATATAGGGAGTATTTATGGTCTTCAAATTACTGGTTTATGGTGGGGTGTCCTTATACTTTCTATTTCTACTTATCCTTATGTATTCATTTTAGCTAACGAAAGTTTTAATAAATTTGGAGCAAATCAAATCAATGCAAGTAGAGGATTAGGAGTTGGACCTTGGGTTAGTTTTTTCAGGATCGCAATACCAATGGCACTTCCTGCTCTAATAACGGGTATAAGTTTAATGTGTATGGAAGTCATGAATGACTTGGGTACAGTGATGAGGTTAAATATTTCTTGTATTTCCACAGGTATATACGAAAATTGGGAATATGAGGGCAATCTACAAAGCGCTACCGGATTATCCTTAATTGCATTGCTAATAGTTTTTGCTCTAATTTTATTTGAGAAATTTTCACGCAGAAAAACCAAACGTTGGAGTGATAATCCAGCATTAACAGATTCTCAAGGGTGGGAATTAAAAAAACATCGGGCTTTCCTTGCGATAATTGTTACTTTATTTCCACCTATTTTTTCTATTGGCATTCCATGTTTCTGGGTTCTATTAAATATCGATCAGCTTCATAAAGGATTAACAATGGAATTGCTCAGTATAACATTGAAGACTATTTGTTTAGGCCTTATTACTGCACTTATAACAATAGTATTTGCTCTAATTATTTCATTAGCCAATCGTCAAAATAAAAATTTATTCTTAAAATTAATAACTTATCCAGCAGGGATAGGATACGCAATCCCAGGATCAGTATTAGCTATAACTTTAATAACTATTTCCACTTCACAATTTACATTTATTGCTGTTTGCCTACTCATTTGGGGTTATTTAGTTAGATTCCTTACCATTTCAAAAGGTTCGATTGACTCTGCTCTAGAGAGGATTTCTCCTAGTCTTGATGAAGCTGCAAATGGATTAGGCTCAAATTGGTTTAGTATTATAAAAAGGGTTCATCTACCATTGCTCAAGGGTCCAATATTTGTAGGTTCACTTTTAGTATTTGTAGACACGATTAAGGAATTACCAATATCATTTATTTATAGACCATTTAATTTCGATACTTTATCTGTAAGAATATATCAATATGCAGGAGATGAACGCATTGCAGAAGCCATACTGCCAGTAATGATAATTATTGTTTTAGGACTTATAGCATCAAGTACACTTATTCCATCTTTAGAGAAAAAGAACTAAATTTTCTTCAAAATTTTTCTGAATAAATAAGGAAAGCTTAATAACAAATCTACTGAAGTAGAGATTATTCTATACAAAACCAAACTATCCAGCATAGGATCTAAAGGGATAGTTCTGCCAGGGAATAAAAGGAAACACGCTTCAAAAACACCAAATCCACTAGGAGCTAATGGAACAATTAAACCAACAGCCCAGGACAAAGAAAAAATGATTAATAGAAAAAATATCTCATTATGGTTAACTGAATAAAATTTACTAACGCAAACAAAAAATCCCATGAATTTTGACAAAATAAATCCGATTTCAAACAAGAATGCCTTCATAGGGAAAAAAGAAATTATCTTTATTGTTTGTTTAAATTGATACTGTGAATTCGGAAGTTTCAGAACCCCAACAGCTTTACTTTTTAGTGATTCTAAGCTTCTTAAAATAAAGTAAATCAATTTCCTATTTAAAAAAATTAAAGGCACAACTAAAAACAAATAAATAGGAGAAAAAATTACGCCTATAGAGGCAAATAAAAACGAAGCACACAACATAAAGTAGGGTTCTATGAGTGTTGAATAAAAAGCAAGCTGAGGACTACTTATATTTTTTACGAAATTAAATCTTTCAACGAAATGCCAAATCCCTCCAGGGACATATTTAAGAACATTTGTTAGAACATAAAAAGAAACTAAATTTCTTTTGATATCCCCCCCCCCAAACCATGAAACTATACTTTTCCATGCGAAAGCATTTAAGTAGACACTTAATATGCAAAATAATAATGACAAAAATATAATATTCCTATCTTTTTCAAAAGATATATTGAAAAAAATTTGATCATTTCTAGAAAAAAAATAAATACAAAAATATGACAAACCTATTAGAAAAAAAATTTTCTTTAAAAAGCCAAAATTAATCTTTTTTAGAAATTCAGAAAATCTAGTATAAATTTTTAATTTCATTTCCAGTTTTCAAAAGCTTTAAAATTGCTAATTGAATCTTGCACAATTTTTCTTATTTCCTCTGATGTTTTATTATTCTCAAACATTAATCTCAAAATCTCATCATTTTCAGGTTTCATACTTATAGAACCATTAGGTTTCAAGGTCTGTTTAACCTTAACCTTTCCAAAAGTTGTTAAACACTCTCCTCTCCTTCTAACTAATATCCACCTAGATTGAATTCTTTCTCGTATACCAATCGTATTTGAATAATTTAACCATAATTCCCTAAAATACTTTTTCTTCTCTAAGGGTACTATTGCCTCGACAGAAAATCCAATTCTGTTTTTTTTCATGTTAATGACATGAGAAGAAACATCATATGCACCCTCATTCCTTAGTTTATGTATAAAGTTGGCAATATCTTCTGGTGTTTGATCATCAATCCAGGCTTCTTGAACAGCAATCTTTTCAAATCTTGGATTATCTTTTTTATCTTCAGAATTTTTGTCGAAAGAATTAATTTCCAAAATTCTCACTAAATTAGGAAATGGGCATTGCATATTACCCATACCAACTCCGTAGGATTTAATAGAGTACTTATTTGGGTATTTATAAGAATCTACTAAATTAGTAATTAATGCAATCCCAGTTGGGGTAGATAATTCACCCTCAAATGAATCAAAGTTTGATGCAACCCTAATATTTGTTTTACTTAATAACTCGATTACAGCAGGAGAAGGAATTGATAGTTTTCCATGATCTGTTTCCACAAAACCTTTTCCAAGATTTGGTTCATTACAATAAATCTTTTTAGGATTTAGGTAATTTATAGCTGCGCAAACACCTATAATATCTACCAACGAATCAATAGCACCGATCTCGTGAAAATGAACTTCATCAGGATTGATTCCGTGTACTTTCCCCTCTGCAATTGCTAACGATTCAAAAACTTTATAGATTATTTTCTTTAACTTTGTGTTCAAACTATTTTTGGAAATAAGTTCTTTAATGCTTTTCCAATTTCGTTTTTTAATTGGATCAATTTTTTCTAGCTCAACCTTAATAGCTCTAATTGAACAACTGTTCGATTCTTTAAATTTTAAAGAATATAATTTTTCTAACCCAAGATCAAAAAGTGGCTTTTCAATGACAGTTTTAGGGACCCCAAAGTCATAAAAAGCTCCCAACAACATATCTCCAGACACACCAGGGGAACATTCAATTAAAATTTCATCCATAAATCCTAAGGTTCTAGAGCCAAATAAAATTTACAGTAAAGATAAACAATCAATGTTAAAATTATTCTTTTTTAGATAAAAATTCTTCAACAACTTCGTATTTGATCATTCGTAAAGTAGTCCCCTCTCTTATCACATCCAAACTCAAAAAGTTTCTCAAAATATCAAGAGAAAGTTCCCCTCCGATAACAAGCTTAAAATTCTTGTTTTTTAATTTATTTGATTTATGCGAGGAACAAATTTTAATGATAAACTCTTTATTCTGAGTATTTACATATACTAACTCTCCCCTTATAGAGAAATAATTATCGCTTAAATTCAACTCCTCCAAGACTTCTAAAGTATTTTTTTTCGAGTTTTCATTTCCAATTTCGTTTAATTCGTAAGGATCCCAAATACCTGAAATTTGTAAGTGTAAGTTTTGAGTATTTTTATTTTTTGGATAAACAATCCAAAAATAACTTTTTTTTAAGTTAATGTATTTTTTTATCAAAGATAGTGCTTTACCAAGTACTACAGTTTCTATTTCTTGCCCTTGTTTATCAATTAAAGTCCCTCGATTCAATTGATCTTTATCATGAGGAGTATAAACACCATTAACTATTCCTATTGCTCTGTACTGCAATTTATTAGTAACTTTTTGGATAGGATTTTTAATCATATTTAAATTAGAAACTTTTAAAAAAAGAACTATTACATTAAAGTTTTTCTTTTTTATCAATCATAGTAAAAGACTTTAACGCATCATCGATAGCATCAGATGGCAACGTTGCATCATTCAAACTATTAGCTCTTCTAATCATTTCAACAATTTCAAATGGATTATTTGGCAACAAGGTGTTGTTTTCGTCAAATTTTGTTGAGCTGTCAATTTTCATTTCTTCTAGATATGACTCTTCTGCATTTAATAATTCTGTACTAAAGCTAACTAATGCAATAAACAAAATGAAAATAGATTTTGGATTTCTAAATTTTTTTAAAAAAGACCTTTTCATTTTGTTTGATTTCAAAATAATTTATTATAAAGAATTATCTGTTAACTTGATTCTACATAATTTGATCAAAATTGTTAATAGCAACTTGGAATGTAAATTCTGTCAGGACAAGACTTTCACAAATAATAAATTGGATTAATCAAGTTAATCCAGATATTCTTTGTCTTCAGGAAACAAAAGTTATAGATAATGATTTCCCAATTAAGCCTTTTGAGGAATTAGGGTACGAAGTAATCGCTTCTGGACAAAAATCTTACAATGGAGTTGCAATAATAACTAAAATTGCACCTGAAAATGTAAATAAAGGATTTAGCGGCTATTTAGGGAATCAGAATGATTTAAACAAATTTGAAGATCAGAAAAGATTAATTACTGCTGATATAAACGGAGTAAAAATTATAAATGTTTATGTACCAAATGGATCTGCTTTAAATTCTGAAAAGTTTGACTATAAAATTAATTGGTTAAATTGTTTATCTTCATTTTTAGATAAGCAAGAAAAAAAAGGGGAATTAGTTTGCCTTCTTGGTGATTTCAATATTGCTCCATCTAAAAATGATATTCATGACCCTCAAAGATATGAGGGTGGAATAATGGCTTCTGAGATTGAACGAAATGCACTTAACAATGTTCTTAAAGAAAGACTAATAGATTCTTTTCGGGTTTATGAAAAGAATCCTGGCCACTGGAGTTGGTGGGATTACCGTAATAATGGATATGAATTAAATAAAGGTTGGAGAATAGATCATATCTATATAAGTAAAACACTTACATCGAAACTTAAGAGCTGTGTAATAGACAGTAATCCAAGAGAAAATGTACAACCCAGTGATCATGCTCCTGTAATGATTAATCTGGATTTAGATAATCCAAATGAAGATTACTTTGATGAAGAAGAGGATTTTTTCGAAATATAATTTATTGAAATATCAACCTTCTGGAACCTTGAAAAAGGTTATCACATAAAGAGTTTTCCGAATTAATGATGCCTTATATCAATTTTTCCTCACAATTAATTATTTACAATCCGAACTATCGCATTAAAAATATCATAATGTAGAATCTCATCGTGAATTGAAAAAATTTTTACTTATTTCTAATTTAGAACATGATGAAATTTTCCTCAAAGCTCCAATTATTTAAACTGTGACTGAAATATTAAATAACACCCAATCACAAGAAGTATTCTCCGCTGCTCAAGAGTTAATGCCAGGTGGAGTAAGCTCACCGGTAAGAGCTTTTAAGTCTGTAGGTGGTCAACCAATAGTTTTTGACAGAGTTAAAGGTCCTTTCGCATGGGATATTGATGGCAACAGATATATTGACTACATAGGTAGTTGGGGGCCAGCTATATGTGGTCACGCGCATCCCGAAGTGACTACAGCCTTGCAAGAAGCAATTGAAAAAGGAACAAGTTTCGGGGCTCCATGTGTACTAGAAAACAAGCTCGCCGAGATGGTTATAGACGCTGTTCCTTCGGTAGAAATGGTGAGATTTGTTAATAGCGGCACAGAAGCATGTATGGCGGTTCTCAGGCTAATGAGAGCATTTACGGGGAGAGATAAAGTAATTAAATTTGACGGTTGTTATCACGGTCATGCGGACATGTTTTTGGTAAAAGCTGGTTCAGGTGTAGCTACTTTAGGCCTACCAGATTCACCTGGAGTACCAAGAACAACTACGGCCAACACTCTTACTGCACCTTACAATGATCTTGAGGCAGTAAAAAAATTATTTTCTGAGAATCCTGATGCTATATCGGGAGTTATTCTTGAACCTATTGTTGGCAATGCTGGATTTATCACCCCTGAGCCAGGATTCTTAGAAGGATTAAGAGAATTAACAACTGAGAATGGATCTTTGTTAGTTTTTGATGAAGTCATGACTGGCTTCAGAATTAGCTATGGAGGAGCTCAAGAAAAATTTGGAGTCACTCCTGATTTAACTACTTTAGGTAAAGTAATTGGTGGAGGATTACCTGTTGGAGCCTATGGGGGTAAAAAAGAAATTATGTCTATGGTTGCCCCATCAGGACCTGTTTACCAAGCAGGTACCTTAAGTGGAAATCCTCTTGCAATGACAGCAGGTATTAAAACTCTTGAATTGCTTAAACAAGAAGGGACTTACGAGAAGCTAGATTCAATAACCTCCAGATTAATTGAAGGAATTATTCAATCTGCAGAAAATAATGGTATTGCAATTAATGGTGGCAGTGTAAGTGCTATGTTTGGATTTTTCCTATGTGATGGTCCAGTAAGAAATTTTGAAGACGCAAAAAGTAATGATGCGGAACTATTTGGAAAATTACACAGAGAAATGCTTAAAAGAGGTGTTTACTTAGCACCAAGCCCATTCGAAGCAGGTTTTACATCATTAGCCCACAGTGAAGAAGAAATTGATAAAACAATAGAGGTCTTTGACCAATCATTCAACGCTATTAAAAGTTAATAGTAATTATTTTATTGAACAAAATTGTTAGTAAAAAAAAGAACTCTTTAAATGATTAAAGAGTTCAAAAAAATATTAACTTGTAATCAAATTAATATTTTTTGAAACACGTTATATTGTTTCATCTCCTTCCCCCCCCTACTATTACAGGAGGAGTAC
>Ga0208749_1000467_pt1 | contig 9878 bp, 12 predicted proteins | sample Knorr_S15_td_DCM_FD_185601 | JGI IMG/M metagenome (GOLD analysis project Ga0208749, IMG submission 185601) | Marine microbial communities from Southern Atlantic Ocean transect - Knorr_S15_td_DCM_ad_63m_LV_B (SPAdes) (version 2) | ecosystem: Environmental > Aquatic > Marine > Oceanic | place... | reverse complement strand
GGTCGTGATGACCCCACGCTGAGGCGACTTCAGGGTTTTGCTCGAAACTGGGGCTATCACCAGCTGGTGGTCCTCAATCTGTTCGGGAGGATCTCAGCATCCCCAACGGCTTTGCGTCGTTGCAGTGATCCCGTGGGGCAGCATTCCGACCACGTGCTGACGCGCTGGTTTGAGAGATGGTCCCGCTCACCCACCTGCGACCTCTGGTTGGGTTGGGGTGCGTCGGGCTCCCTGCACTGCCGTGACCAGCAGGTGCTGATGATGCTCGCCACGGCTCTGGCTGTGCGCCTGCAGGGGGCTTCTCCACTCGTGATCGGAACCACCCGCAGCGGGCAACCTCGTCACCCGCTCTATGTGGCTGCGGGGAGCCAGCTTTTCCCCTGGGCCTGTACGGTTCGCTGATGACACGCACCCCTCGCCGCTACAAGATTTCGCTTCATCTCTCGGGAGGTCAAACAGAGGTGGTGCATTTCCCGACTCTCGAGACATTCCAAGAGTGGTATCAGGGTCTGGTTAACGGCGGGAGTGGTCAGGCTTTCGTCAACATCCCACTCGGCGATCTCGAAGGGGAATATCTGGTGATCCGTCCGGAAGCGATCATCGGCGTGCGTGTGGAACCGCAATTCGCATCCATCGATGACGCCTGAGAGGCTCGGACTGCTCTGGGGCATCACGGTGTTTGCCGGGGCCGGTGCGCGATTGCTCGCCGCCCTGTCAGGACTGCCAGGGGTGGTGCTGTTGCTGTTGTCAGGACTGCTGATCGGACGTTCTGGCCTCGGCCTTGTGGAGCCTCTGGACCTGGGAGAGGGGCTCGAGACAACCGTTGGCCTGCTTGTCAGTCTCGTTCTGTTTGATGGAGGGCTGAATCTGCGCTTGCCCGGCGACACCATCAAGGCGACCGTGCTGCGGATTTCCGTGCTGCGTTTGTTGCTGTCGCTGGGTGCGGGAATCCTGGCAGCGCATTGGCTGGCCGGACTGGGATGGTCCGTAGCTGCCGTCTACAGCGCCATCGTGTTGGGAACGGGGCCCACGGTGGTCACGCCAATCGTGCAACAGATCCGCCTGGCTCCTCCCCTTGGGGATGTTCTCGAAGCGGAGGGACTGGTGCTCGAGCCTGTGGGAGCCGTTCTGGCGCTGCTGCTGCTTGAGCTGTTGCTTGGCGATCTCTACGGCTGGAGAGGTCTTGCGATTGGTCTGCTGTCGCGCCTCGGTGGTGGGGTACTGATCGGAGTTGCGGTTGGATGGCTGCTGGCGGAGCTGTTGAGACGTTTGCCTTCAGAGCATGCCGTGGGCTTACGGCTGCAGTTGACCCTTGGCGTTCTGTTTCTGATGTTTGCCATTTGCGAATGGCTGTTACCCGAGTCCGGTTTGCCGGCATCAGTCGCTGCAGGCGTTGTGGTGGGCCGTCGTCCCTCAACACAGGCGGCACAGCTCGACGAGCTGATCCGCGAATTGGCCAGATTGGCGATCACGATGCTGTTCCCGCTGCTGGCGGCTGATGTGTCGTGGGCTGAACTCAGTCCGCTGGGTTGGGGTGGTATCAGTTGTGTTCTGGTGCTGATGCTGCTGGTGCGTCCGGCGGCAGTGGGCGTGGCCACGATTGGCTTGCCATTGGACTGGCGCCAACGCCTGTTCATGGGATGGCTGGCGCCGCGAGGAATTGTCACGGCCGCCGTGGCATCCCTGTTTTCGATTCGTCTTGAGCAGGCCGGGATTCTCGGCGCAGGACGACTTCAGGGTCTGGTGTTCCTCACGATCCTGATGACTGTGGGATTCCAGGGTCTGACAGCCCAACCCCTGGCACGCGTTTTGGGTTTGATTCAATCCGAGCCTGAGGCGTCAGGTGAGGCAGCGCTTGAGCCGGGGCAGGTCTTGCCCGATCCTGGCCAGCAATGACCAGGTCGTGATCAGATCCGGCCCCTGGAGACGGCCCAGTAGAGCAGCACGCAACGATTTCATCAAAACGCCCTTTTTTACGCCGGCTTTGTTTGCGGCATCTGCAAGCAGTGACTGAGCCTCTGCGGTGTCACTGCCGTCCCATGGATCACTCTCCAGTGATTCCAAAAGCTGACCGATCGCGACCTTGGCTCCATCGGCTTCCAGTTGCTTGAGGCCATCGTCCTCAAGCTCAGGGCAAACAAAAAAGGGTTGTGCCTGGTCAATGCCGTCTTTCAGCAGGGTGAGAGAAGGGCCGAGCAGTTCGCATAAAGCCAGGCCCCAGCTCACGTCCTCAGGCAGGTTCCATCCCTGCTCTCTCCAGAGCGGCGAGATGTCATCCAGCAGTTGCTGCGGTGTGAGGCCATGCAGAACCTGTGCATTGAGCCAGTTGAGCTTGTCCCAGTCGAAACGCGCACCTGCTTTGTTCACTCGATCGAAGCTGAACACCTCGGCTGCCTGCGGGAGGGTGAAGCGTTCCTCCATGCCTTCGGGAACGGACCAGCCCAGCAGGGTCATGTAGTTGGCGATCGCTTCCGCCGTGTAACCCATGGACCGGAAATCATTGATCGATGTGACGCCGTCACGCTTGGAGAGTTTGCGTCCCTCGGCATTGAGGATCAGCGGGGTGTGGGCAAAGACCGGCGCGGCTAGCTCGAGAGCCTGGTAAAGCAGAAGTTGCTTGGCGGTGTTGGCAATATGGTCCTCGCCTCGGATCACATGCGTGATCGCCATGGACGCGTCATCGACCACCACCACAAGGTTGTAGAGAGGGTCTCCGATCTGATCGGCTGGAGCACGTCGGGCAATGACCATGTCACCGCCGAGATCAGCTCCGCGCCAATGCATTGGCCCTCGGACAAGGTCACGCCACTGAATCTCTTCACTGTCGTCGATCCGGAAGCGGATCACCGCTTCACGGCCCTCGGCTTGGAACGACGCCTCCTGCTCGGCCGTGAGCTGCCGATGTCGATTGTCGTAGCGAGGTGCTTTGTTCTCAGCTTTCTGGGCCTCTCGCATGCTTGCGAGCTCCTCTTCGCTGGCGTAACAGCGATAGGCGAGGCCGCGGTCGAGCAACAGCTGGATGGCAGCGCGATGCTCGTTGACCCGCTCGCTCTGAATCGTGGGATCTTCATCCCAGTCGATGCCTAGCCATGCCAGTCCATCGAGGATGTTCGCGGTGAATTCCGGCTTGGAGCGCTCCTTGTCAGTGTCCTCAATTCTCAGCAGGAACTGACCCTTCTGGTGTCGCGCGAACAACCAGTTGAAGACCGCTGTTCTCGCCGTTCCAATGTGGAGAGTGCCCGTTGGACTTGGGGCCAGACGAACACGCACCATTGCGGGGCTCGGGATGAAGAACGGGACCGACGGGATTCGAACCCGCAACTTCCGCCGTGACAGGGCGGTGCTCTAACCGGTTGAACTACGGTCCCAGATCGGATTCAGATCGACGGTGCTCGTCCGTTGGAATCTGATCTGTGTCGCTCGCGCGACATCGAAAGTATCGACTGTTGCCCTGCCCTCCGTCAATAAGCGCGTTGGTCGGGTTCTGAACAACTGGCTTCAGAACCCACCACGCCTGGATTGCCACCAGCCGTTGCGATGCGTTCGTGTTTCAGATTCCGCTCAATGGATCCCTCGTGTCGATGGCATGCAGAGCATGGGTTCTTTTTCAAGCTCTGGCAGCGTTCTGAATCGGACTTGAATCTTTGCTCAACCACCAACAACGATTCGTGCCGACAGCACACCCGCGGACGCCATAAAAAACCGGTGGCAGCAGCCACCGGCCTCAGTGATCCCATGAAGGGATGAATTCAGCTTGGTCAGGGACGGAAACCTGCAGGCTCAATTAAGCGAACTTGATTGCCACGGGCAGTGAACTCACGGCCCTGGTCGCTTTGCACGACCACACGTCCTCCGGATTTGACGCGAATGACACGGGCACGAACCCAGCCGAGGGCGGCTGATTCGAGGACCTTGACCACATCACCAGGTTGAAGATCCAACTCCATGCTCGAAACTAGGAAACTGCAGAAGGGGCCATCGGACGCGCCGTGGAGGACTTGAACCCCCGACATCAGGTTTTGGAGACCTGCGTTCTACCAACTGAACTAACGGCGCAAGGCGATGGGCCCCTCGACCATCACAAAAGCGATGGCATTGGATTGAACGAGGCCTAAGCCTCAGCGATCGAAGCGCTGCTTCACGCGGGTGGCCTTGCCCACCCGTTCCCGCAGATAGAAAAGCTTCGCCCGACGTACCTTACCGCGGCGCTCCACCTTGATGGAGGCAACTTGAGGACTATGCAGCATAAAGACTCTTTCAACGCCGATGCCCTGAAAGATCCGACGGACCGTGATGGTCTGATTGACCCCGCCGTGACGCTTGGCGATCACCACTCCTTCGTAGGGCTGGACGCGTTCCTTGTTGCCCTCGCTGATGCGAACGCCGACACGAACAGTGTCCCCGACATAGATGTCGGGAAGGTCGGTTTTCTGCTGCGCTTGCTCAAACTCTCTGATCAGCTCAGCAGGTTTGAGGCGTGCAGCCTTCGTTGCGGCTGGAGCAGCAGTCTTCGGGGACTCGTTCTCAGTGCTTGTGACGTCTGCGCTGTCTTGTGCAGATGTGTCTTTCTGGTCCGCTGCCATCCCAGCTCCGGGTAATCACGCCAAACAACCAGCTTACCCTGCCGGCCCACCGTCTACTGAGCGTTTCTTCCAAGCGTTTCTCCAGGACTGCAGCATCATTCCTCCGCCGGTGATCAACATCCAGAGCACTCCCAGTGCATTGAGAACAACCACGACGGGTTCAAGCTGCGGTCCCAGCCATTCCCCTTCATGCAGGCTCATCAGCCAGTGGGCGCTGTCTCGACTCACTCCGAACCAATCGCGCGCGACCCGGTAGCTCAGACCTGTGATGACTGTGGTCATCAACGGCAGAAGAACCAAAGGCGCCACCCTGCTGTGCCAGCGCCGCAGTCGTGCCATCCAGAGAGCCACCGGCATTAGCTCGTCACCATTGATAGCGTGACAGCAGGACGTCGGGACTGCCCGAAGGAATCACCGATGAACTTGTTCGCTGATCTGCTTGCTTCAACCAAAACCGGCAGCGTGACCGCCACAGGCCCGCGCATCCAGCAGCGTCGGGGAGTGGAGATCAAGTCGGCGAGAGAGCTGAAAATCATGGCCAAGGCCAGTCGCATCGTGGCGACTGTGCTCCGGGAAATCATGGAGATGGTCGAGCCCGGTCAGACCACCGCCGATCTGGATGCCCATGCCGAGCGGCGCATCAGGGAAATGGGAGCAACCCCAAGTTTCAAGGGATACCACGGTTTCCCCGCCAGCATTTGTTCCAGCATCAACGATGAGGTGGTGCACGGCATTCCCAACAACAGAAAGGTGATTCATGCCGGCGATTTGCTCAAAGTGGACACGGGAGCCTTTTACGAGGGCTATCACGGCGACAGCTGCGTCACCATCTGTGTGGGAGAGGTCAGTGATCAAGCGGCAGCCCTCAGCAAGGTGGCTCAGGAATCACTGATGGCCGGATTGGCTCAGATCCGCTCGGGGAACACGCTGCTCGATATCGCTGGAGCCGTTGAGGATCGTGTCCATGAAGGTGGTTTCAGTGTGGTGGAGGACTACACGGGTCATGGTGTTGGCCGCAATCTCCACGAAGAACCTTCCGTGTTCAACTTCCGAACGGACGTTCTGCCGAACGTGAAGTTGCGTCCTGGCATGACCCTGGCTGTGGAACCGATCCTGAACGCCGGCAGCAAAGCCTGTCGCACTCTCAAGGACCGCTGGACTGTGGTCACGCGCGATGGCAGCCTGTCCGCGCAGTGGGAACACACGATTGTCGTGACATCCGACGGATGCGAGATCCTCACGGATCGTGGCGATTAGCCCACAACAGTCGGTTGTAGGTCAACCGTCCCAGCTCAACCAAAGGCATCGCCAGCAAGGTGAGTGGATTGGGGGTCACGATGATCAGTGGCAGTCCCAAGTCGGCTTGCCAAAGAATCTGACCTGCCACGAAATCAGCTGACATCACACCGATCGGATTGAGGTCAGAACGGAACGGACCGAGCACCAGCTTGCGTAGGGTCGGCAGCCTGGTCCGTTGCTGACGCGGTGCACTCCAGCGCAGGCTGACGAGTTGGCCGATCAAGCGCTTGCTCAGTTCATAAGCAGGGCTCAGGGCCGGTTGGATCTCGGCTTCCGATGTGTTCACCCACAGTTCCGGTGGAGATGTGTCTTGCTGGAGGTTCCTCTCCAGCTGCTCAAAGCGCTGCAGAAGCCTCCATTGGCTGAGGGCATTGATCTCAAGTGCGTTGTTCAGGCTCTCGGGGCTCTGGTCGCCCCCGGGGTTGATGCCGTGGTTGAGCACAAGCAGATCGAGCCCCCTCAGGGTGGGATCGAGTTCCTCTTCCTTTCCGCAGTTCCAGCAAACCCACTCCTGTGGTCCGGTCAGACTGTTCAGCTCCGTTGGCTTAGGGCGATGACTCAGAGCAACGACCCAGGCGCCCTTTTGTCTGAGTCGGCGCGTGAGTGCACGACCCAGTTCACCTCCTGCTCCAGTGATTCCCACCCTGCGACCTGACCAGGTCTCTGCCATGGAGCTTGAGTCGGAGGTCCTTCGCAAAGGCTGGGCCATGGCGGTGAACTGGTGCATGCTTGGAACAGCTCGACGGTATGACGTTGTCCAGTCCGTCCAGTGACGCTCAACTGGCGCTGTTCGCTCCTTATTGCGGGGGGCTTCGTCGAGAGCAGTCCCTCAGGCATGCTCTTGAACAACTGCCCCTCGGCCAGTTCGATGGCGAGCGTGTCCGCAGTGGTTCTCAGCCCCATCGATACCTGCTGACCTGGAGTCCTGCCAATGCCCCGCTGCAGACGTGCCGCTGTGAGTTGCGATTTCAGGAACAGGGTGATCAGCTGTATCCGTTCGAATGCCCTGCGCATCAACTGCTCGATTGGCTGATGCAAGTTGTGGAAGCTGGCCGTCAGGATCTGCCGGACAGCTTCTGGCAGTGGTTGTTGCTCGAGCAGATCGAGGAGGATGGTTCCCCTTAAATTGTGGGAATTAACCTCAGATCTCCCTGATGGGCTCAACGCTGCTGATCGGATCCTGTGAACCCTTCAGCGGCAAGTCCGCCCTAGTGCTCGGGATTGCAAGGCATCTGCGCTCGGTCGGCATTCGGGTTCTTTTTGGAAAACCGCTTGCCACAAGTCTGGACTGGGAGTCTGATCAAGGCGTTCTGCCTTCGCCGTTAATCGATGACGATGTCCGTTTCGTCGGAGAGACCCTCGGTCTGCCTCATCAGGACCTGATCCCCTCTCTGCATCTCCTATCTCCCGAGACTGCACAGCAACGGCTTGCGAAGGGAACCTTGGCTGCTGGAGAAGGTCTTGAGCAACTCAGGACCAGTCTTGAGCAGTCAGAAAACAGTGTCACCCTGCTGGAAGCCGCCGGCAATCTCCATGAGGGTTTGCTCTACGGCCTGAGTTTGGTGCAACTGGCCCGCGATCTCGACGCACCGGTGGTGCTCGTGCATCTTTGGGAAGACAGTCGCAGCGTCGATGCGTTGCTGGCGGCCAGTCAGCAGCTCGGTGATCGACTCCGCGGGGTGGTGCTGAACGCAGTCACTCCTGATGATGTGGAAAGCCTGGAACGTGATGTCGTGCCGTCTCTTCAGGCGCTTGGCATCAAGGTTTTTGGTGTGATGCCCCGTTCTCCTCTGCTGCGCAGCGTCACGGTGGGCGAACTCGTGCGTCGGCTCGATGCTCGGGTGATCTGCTGCAAAGAGAAGCTCGATCTGTTGGTGGAGACTCTCAGCATCGGGGCGATGAATGTGAATTCAGCAATGGAGTTCTTCCGCCGCCGCCGCAACATGGCTGTGGTGACAGGAGCAGATCGCACCGATATCCAGCTGGCAGCCCTGGAGGCTTCCACGCAATGTCTGATTTTGACCGGTGCTGGAGATCCACTCCCTCAGTTGATCAGTCGAGCGGATGAACTGGAAGTTCCCCTGCTCAAGGTCGAGCAGGACACACTCGGGACCGTTGAAGTGATCGAGCAGGCGTTCGGTCACGTGCGACTGCATGAAGCGGTGAAAGCGACTTATGCCTTCCGTCTTGTGGAAGAACACTGCCGGCTTGCAGACCTGCTCAGTGCCGTGGGACTGGAACACCTTGTGATTGGCTCAAAGTGATGGTCCCGACAGGGTTCACCGCTGCTAGCGTCTAGGAACGCTCGCAGGTAGTCATTGAGCCGATCCCTTGATCTTCCTGCAATGGACAGGGTCGACACCCTTGCCCAGGAATTGGCCTTGCTCCAAGACAAGGGAGCACGGAGGATTGCCATCCTCGGAAGTCGTCATGTTCCCGTGGTCGCCATCCACCTGATTGAGCTGATCGCCCGATCGCTTGCTCAGGAAGGCCACTCTCTCGTCACATCAGGTGCGCAGGGGGTCAATGCAGCCGTGATTCGAGGCGTCCTGGCTGTGGATGCCTCCAAGCTCACGGTGCTTCTGCCGCAGAGTCTGAGTCGCCAAGGGCCAGAGATCCGTGATCAGTTGGAGACGGTTCTGCACCTGATTGAAAAGCCCGAACACGACGATCTGCCCTTGCCGATGGCCAGCAGCCTCTGCAACCAGGACATCATCAGTCGTTGTGACCAACTGATTTGCCTGGCTTTCCATGACAGCGAGACATTGCTTGCCAGCTGTCGCAATGCCGAAGACATGGGCAAGGTGGTCAGCCTGCTCTTTTTTGACTGACGTTCAAGGCGAAGGCGGGGTTGGCAGAACCTGGAGCCTGGTTCCCTCCCTACTGATCACAAGCACGCGCTCTCCGGCCTGCAGAGGAGTCTCGATATCCAGTGAACTGGCAGCCCAGCTCTGGCCATGCCAGCGAACCCTGCCTTCTCCTCCGGGCTGAATCGGGGCCAGGACCTCGGCTGTGTTGTCTTTCAGCAGTCGCCGTCCGGGCCGTGGATTGCGTTGCGCAGACCACCTGCTCAGCCAAAGCGTTCCCAGCACTGTGATGAGACTGAACAGGAAGATCTGAATCCAAACCTGCAGCGGCAGCAAGGCTGTCAGTACGGACACGACAAGACCGGCGAAGACGCCAAACATCAAGCCATCGAAACTGGGCTGCACCAGCTCCACCACCAGCAGAACACCAGCCAACAGCAACCAGATCAAAGGACTCCAAAGAGGTGGCATGTCTGGTGGCTGCTTCCCCTCACTTTGGGGACTAGCGTCGCTTCAGACATCTATTCGTCATGGAAGCGCTGCTGAGCCTGCCTGCACTGATCCTGATCGCACTTCTGGGCAGTGGCAGCATCAAGGTCACCAGCGGAGGCCGCTCGCGTCTCGTCGAGCGGCTTGGCAAGTTCGACCGTGAGTTGCAGCCTGGGCTCTCTGTTGTGATTCCCGTTGTCGAACGGGTGGTGAGTCATGAGTCGCTCAAGGAACGGGTTCTGGATATTCCCCCCCAGCTCTGCATCACGCGAGACAACGTCTCCATCGAGGTCGATGCGGTGGTGTATTGGCAGTTGCTCGAGCATTCCCAGGCGTATTACGCAGTGGACAATCTGCAGGCAGCGATGGTGAATCTGGTGTTGACCCAGATTCGTGCCGAGATGGGCAAGCTGGATCTCGACCAGACCTTCACCACTCGCAGTGAGGTGAATGAGCTTCTGCTGAAGGAGCTTGATGAGGCCACCGATCCATGGGGTGTGAAAGTGACTCGCGTTGAAATGCGCGACATCAATCCTTCGCCGGGCGTTAAGCAAGCGATGGAGGCTCAGATGACTGCCGAACGGGAGAAGCGCGCTGCGATTCTGCGTTCCGAAGGAGAAAAGGAAGCCCAGTTGAATGAGGCGCGTGGCCGTGCTGAGGCTCTCGTGCTTGACGCACGTGCCCAGAAGGAGGCGATTCT
>Ga0208749_1000466_pt1 | contig 9881 bp, 7 predicted proteins | sample Knorr_S15_td_DCM_FD_185601 | JGI IMG/M metagenome (GOLD analysis project Ga0208749, IMG submission 185601) | Marine microbial communities from Southern Atlantic Ocean transect - Knorr_S15_td_DCM_ad_63m_LV_B (SPAdes) (version 2) | ecosystem: Environmental > Aquatic > Marine > Oceanic | place... | reverse complement strand
CCCATAGGTGTCAGGAAAGATTGACTTGCTCCAAACAAAACAAGCATAATTAAAGCATTAGCTTCCATTCCTAGAACAGATCTAAGCTCAATAGCAACGGGGAGAATCAGAGCAACTGAAGCAGCGTTACTAATGAATTGAGTAAGAATAACTGTTGATAGGAAAATTACTATTAGTGCAAAATATAATGGCATTCCATTGAGGGCAAACTTTAAATTATCTGCAATTAAATCATCTAATCCGGTTGATTCCATTGCAACACTAAAACAAGATAATGAACCTAGTAATAAAATAACGTCTAATCTAATTGATTTCTGTATTTCAGCAGGGCGCAAACATCCAAAAGCAACCATAGCAATTACTGCCAAAAGGACTGCACCTACTAATGGAATATTAGAAATCGATGGTAATACAACCATTCCTATTGCTATTGCAATAGCAATAGGTTTTTTTATTAAAACAGGTAAATTATCATCAAATTGATCCAAAACCAATAAATCATTACTAGCCTGAAGACCTCTTATTGAATCTAAAGGAGCTTGTAACAATAAAACATCGCCAGCTCTTAATACAGCCTGGCCCAACCTCTCCTGAACAGTTTGCTGACCTCTTCTTAGCGCTAAAACTGTTGCATTATGACGTTGCCTGAATCTTAGTTCTCGCAAACTTGCACCAGCTAAAGTTGAGCCAGAAGGCAACAAAGCTTCAAAAGTTTTAGTACTCTCTTCAGCTGAGAACAGATTAGCACCTTCAAAAGATCTCTTATTCTCACCCAACAAAATAGTATGTTCTTGCTGCAGCCTCAATAAGTCTGATCTTGTAACACGTATTATTAATCTATCACCAGGTTCAATCTTTCGATCTGCCAATGGCGGAAGAATAACTTCTCCATTTCGTTGCAACTCAAGAACATCGACATCGAATCGTCTTTGTAATCTACTATTTCTAACTGATTGACCAACCAATTCTGATTCAGGAGGGATAGTAACTTCTGTAAAATAAATATTCATATCTCCATTTTTAATAAAATCTTTATCTCTTCCTCTATCCGGCAAAAGCAAATCAGAAACTAGAATCATATAAATTGTGCCAATCAACCAAACGGGAATACCAATTGCAGTTAAGCTAAATAATTCCAAGTTTCCATAACCTAATTGCTGACTAATATCACTAACAAGAAGATTAACTGAGCTTCCTAATAGGGTTAGTGTTCCTCCTAATAACGTTGCAAAAGAGAGAGGCAATAAAACTTTAGATGGTGAAATGTTCCGCCTCGCGCACCAACCTTCAATTAATGGTAATAAAGATGCTACTACTGGTGTATTAGGAACAATCCCTGAAATTGGAGCAATTAAAAAAGCTATTAATGAAATTAATTTCCTAGGTGTTTTAACATTTTCAGAAGAAATCAATTCCCTTACTCTATCTAAGGCTCCACTCTTAAATAAAGCAGATGACACTGCAAATAGACCCATAAGAGTAATTAAAGATGGGCTGCCAAATCCAGCTAAAGCTTTTTCAGGAGTAAGAACACCAGTGGCAATAAATATTCCAACGCATAATAAACCAGTTAATTCAGGAGCAATAGTATTTTTTATAAATAAAATTATTGACATAGCTAAAACTAATACAGTTATTAATGCATCAAAATTATTACTCACAAAAGAAATTAAATTCATATCAAACTTATTTAACTCAATATACCCAAAAACAATATGTCAAAAAAGTTTAATCAGATTTATTATCTTTTTGAAAAAAGTTACTGACTATAAATTCTTTCTGAAATACCCAAGAAGCAGCAGATTTTAAGCTTTTGCCTACATCAGGCAATTTTGAGGCATATATCACTCTTCTCGCTTGAAATGCTAATTTACCTGACAGAGTAAACCCAAGTGCAGAAATTGAGGCTTTACCAATTCCTAAACTGATCATTTCACCATTATCTTGGAATTTAAAAGATAAAAGATCTTTACCCTGAGTTAAAAGTTCTAAATTGCTAGCAAGATGGTTTCCTTCTTGAATGGCAACTTGAGCAGTTAAAGGTAAATCTTCCATCCCTTTAATTATTGATATATCACCAATCGCAAAACAATCAATATTATTTTCTATTTGAAATTTATCATTCACTAAAATTCTTCCATTCATCTTTGATATATCGTTATCAAGATAAGACAAATTAGATTTAACACCAGCAGTCCAGATAACAATATCCTGATCCAAATTCTCTATGCCAGCATTATTAACAAAACTAATTTTTTGTTCAGAAACTTCTTTGACAATAGAATTTAAAAAAACATTTATTTTTCTCATTTCTAAAGCTTTCTCGGCTTCTTCCCGATTAAAAATTTTATTTTTACTTAAAATCTCATGAGATCTTTCAACTATATTAATTTCAAACTGGTCTTTATAAATATCATTAATTTTGCAAGCTATCTCAACACCAGAGGGTCCACCACCAACAATAAATAACTTACGCGGAGAAATACTTTTATTCGATTTTTCTAAAATAGATTTCAACTTGTTTAGATCATTTATATTATTGAAAAAATAACAGTTTTCATCTACGCCTTTAATTGAGAAACCATTAGGGACAGATCCAGTGCAAATTACAAGGTATTGATAACTAATTTTTAAATCATCACTAAATTCAAGAATCTTGTCATTGAATTTGATTTTTGTTAAGCAATTCCTCAAAAAAGTTATCCCTAAATCAGAAAAAATATTTGAAAATTCAGGAGCAAATTCCCACATTCTTATTTCTTTGCTTAAAACCTCATACATTAGAGGTTTAAATATAAATTTTGACTCAGAATCAACTACAATAATTGGCAACGAGGGATTAAGTCTCTTTAAACTCAAAGCAACTGAAATACCCGCAAAACCCGCTCCTACTATTACTATTGGTTTTTGTATTAATTTCATTGGTGAAATATTGTTATACCTAAATGTATTATTAAAATAAACGAATAATATTCAAATTGAGCGAAATAACATTAATCCTATAACCACCTAGCAAAATGATTAAAAAAACACACGAAGAGGTTCTATCTGATTTACGAGAACATAATCAGAAGCTTAAAGATATGAATTCCCAAGAAATGCTTTTATGGGGTTATGAGAATTTTGATAATGAATTTGCAATTACAACAAGCTTTGGAATACAGTCATCTGTTCTTTTAAAAATGGTAAGTGAATCTTCCCTACAAAAAAAAATCAAAATTTTCTGGATAGACACTGGTTACTTGCCAGCAGAAACATATCAGTATGCAGAAAAGCTCATTAACGATTTATCTCTAGAAATAGAGGTCTTACAAAGTGAACTATCTCCAGCTCGAATGGAATCCTTATACGGAAAACTATGGGAAACCAATAAAGCAAGTGATCTAGATAAATACCATGAAATAAGAAAAATCAAACCTTTAGAAAATGGTCTAGAAAAATATAATATTCAATGCTGGGCTAGTGGTGTCAGATCAAGTCAAACTCACAATAGAAATAAAATGAAATTCCTGGATGTAATACGTGAAAGACTCTCCTTAAGGCCGTTATTAAATTGGACAAAAAAAGATATTTTTTATTATATGAAGGAAAATAAATTACCTGATCACCCCCTTTTTCTAAAAGGTTATTCAACTGTGGGAGATTGGCATTCTAGCTCACCTGATGGTACAGACAAGCAAGGTAGAGCTACAAGATTTAGAGGAGTAAAACAAGAATGTGGATTACATACTAATAATTAAATTGATCGTAAGAAAATGGTCGCAAATATAAATTTTTTGTTAGTCGGTAATAGTAGGCTTCATTGGGCAGAATATTGTCAGAATAAATATAGATTCTTTCATACAACAAAAGATTATAAACTCCCAAAAAACATTAATTTAAATAGTCTCATTTGGGCTTCAGTAGGGAAATCTCCCATGTTTCTACTGGAAAAAGAAAATGAAATTAAAACTCATGATATTCAATTATATAATCTACCTGATCATTTTGGCATTGATAGAGCTCTTGCCTGTTTGGCTGCTCTAAATATTTTAGATAACCCTCTTAAGAAGAATTTACTAATCGTGGATTGTGGAACAATATTATCTCTAACAAAACTGAACGCAAACGGATCTATTATCGGCGGACAACTTGCTCCAGGATTTCTAACCCAATTAAAATCAATGGAGTACTTCACCAAAAATCTCACAGTTCCTAAAAAGTATGTAATGCCTGCTGAAGATTTTTTAATTAATACAGAGGATGCAATTTTAAAAGGAGTACTTAACTCTATAATTGGGGTTATTAATTGTTCATTTAATCCATTAAAAGATATTTTAATAACCTGCGGCGGAGATTCTGAATTAATTACCAGCATCTTAAAAGCTAAGAATACAAAAATTATTAATCTACCAAATTTAGTTTTAGAAGGTATGATAATCCACTTCCAACATTCAAAATAAACTACTGTAAACCTAGATCTGTAATTATATGATCAGCCATGATCGCTGCTTTTACCTTTAGATATATTTTTTCAATATTACCTTCAGCATTAATCAAGAAAGTATTTCTCATCATACCCATATATTCCTTTCCCATAAATTTCTTAAGACCATAGCTATCATAATCAGAAGAGACTTTAAAAGGTTCAGGATCAGTTAAAAGAATAAAAGGTAAATTAAATTTTTCTATAAACTTTTTATGAGAAGCAGCATTGTCTTTACTAATACCAAGAACAACAATGTTATTTTTCTTAAGCAAATCATAGTTTTCTTTAAAGTTGCAAGCCTCTTTAGTGCATCCCGGGGTGTTATCTTTTGGATAAAAATATAGTATTATTCTTTTACCTTTGAAATCTTTTAGAGATACTTCTTTCTCAAAAGAATCTTTCAACTTAAATTCTGGTGCTTTATCACCAACCTTAAGAGCCATTGAAATTATTAAATAAGTATGAATATAAAATACCAAAAATATGGTTTTATGAGATTAAAGGTGTACAAGATGTCGCAACCGTAACAGAACTTGAGACTGCAAAAACACTTTCAGCTTGCAGGGCAAGGATCTTTTTAGAAACTAGAGCTTATATAAGACAATCGTTAGCGACAATATTTGATTTAGATCCACTAGACATTCCAATCAATGCTAATCCAGGCGAGCCACCTAAATTACCTATTGAGATGGGGCATATAAGTTTGAGTCATTGTAGAGATGCAATTGTTATAGTTTGGCATAAAAAAAAAATAGGAATAGATATAGAAAGAACAGATCGAAATTTTAACTATAAGAAATTAGCAGACAAATATTTTTTCAATACAAGTAACTTAAACAATAGAAATCCATTAACAAAAACTATGATATTAAATCAATGGTGTGCCGTTGAAGCAGCCATAAAGTGGGATCATGGGAAATTAGCTAAAGATATAAAGCATTGGCAATATTTTCAAACAAATAAAGAGTTAATCCACAAAAAGAAAAACTTACATTTAAAGTTAGCACAAATAAATTTTCATAATTGGACAATAGCTTTAGCTTCTAAAGAAAATAATTCACTAAATCCTAAGATTATTTGTTGCTCAAAAAATTTTTAACTTTCTTTTCTTTTTCGTAATTCTTCAAATTTGCTTTTCTCCCATCCGTAATGACTTGGTTTCCAAAATTTTAAACCTGTTATTCCGTTTGGGAGATATTCTTGTTCTGTCCAATGACCTTGATAGTTATGTGGATTCTTATAATTATTAGAATTATTTTTTAAATGACTTGGAACTGTAGAAATATTTATAGACTTAATTTTTTCTATTGCTTTAAAAATAGCTTTAGTACTATTACTCTTTGGAGAAAGAGCTAGATATAAAGAAGCTTGTGAAAGAAAAAACAAACCTTCAGGAAAACCTACTCGATCAAAAGCATCACAGCAAGATTGGACAACAACAATAGCATTTGGATCTGCAATCCCAATATCTTCACTGGCAGAAATTAAAAGTCTTCTAAAAATAAAATTGGGATCTTCACCAGCCTCTACCATATTTGCAAGCCAATATAAAGTTGCATCTGGATCAGAACCTCTAATAGATTTTATAAATGCACTTATAACATCATAATGATTTTGTCCTTTTTTATCGTAAACAATATTTTTCTTTTGAATTGAATCTTCAGCAATAGCTAGATTAATAATAATTTGATTAGATTCATTCTCTTTAGTTATTCCTATGCCCAACTCTAAAGCGTTAATTAGGGTTCTAGCATCACCACCGGAGTATTTAATTAAATGACTGATTGCATCTTCTGTGATAAGAATCTTTTTAGAAGCTCTAAGATTTGCATAATGAGTTATTACTTTTTTTATTATTTTCTTCAAATCCTTTTCTTCAAGGGGAAGTAACGTAAAAACACGAGATCTACTAATAAGAGCTTTATTAACTGCAAAAAAAGGATTTTCAGTCGTAGCACCAATAAAAGTAATAGTTCCATTCTCTATTGAAGGTAATAAAGCATCTTGCTGAACTGCAGTAAATCTATGTACCTCATCAATAAACAAAATTGTTTTCCTATTTGTACTTATTAATCTTTCTTTTGCATTTGTAATCTCATTTCGTAATTCTTTAATACTAGATAAAACTGCATTTAATCTTATTAGCTTAGAGCGCGTATAAGCAGAAATAATTTCAATTAATGTAGTCTTCCCCACACCCGGAGGGCCCGAAAAAATGAAATTCCCTACCTTGTCATATAAAATAGCATTTCTCAACAATGAATTATTTTTTAATATTGATTCTTGACCAAAAAAGTCATCCAAATTCTTTGGTCTTAATTTATCTGCTAAAGGAGCATTACTCTCTATTTGATAATTATGTGTAAAAAGATTTTCTGACTGCATAAAATTTAAATCAACCAACAATCATTGATATCTAACTTAGGTAATTACTGTAGGGGTTTCCATTTTAGTCAGTTTAGAGATATTTAATAAATCATCTAGATCATCTATGAGGGGCTTTAAGGCTATTTGAGGATTTAATGATAGATTTTGTTGAGGATTTATAAATTTCTCAAAGTAGAGTCTTAATGTTGCACCCTTGGTTCCAGTTCCCGAAAGGCGTACAATGACTCTTGAGTTATCTTCAAGAATAACTCTTAAACCTTGATTTTCGCTAATAGAATTGTCCACAGGATCTAAATATGAAAAATTATCTGCATCTTTAACTGAAGTACTAGCAAAATTTGTTCCTTTCAAAGTTGGCAATATAGAAGATAAATTATCAAAGATTTGATTAGCAATGTTAGATGGGATTGCCTCATAATCATGTCTCGAATAATAATTTCTACCAAATTTTCTCCAATGATTTTGAATTAGATCACTTACTGAACAATTTTTTTCAGCTAAAATTTGCAACCAATATAAAACTGCCCATAATCCATCTTTCTCCCTGACATGATTACTTCCTGTACCAAAACTTTCCTCTCCACATATAGTAATTAAATTAGAATCTAGAAGATTTCCAAAAAATTTCCATCCAGTTGGCGTCTCAAAACAAGGAATATTTAATGCGCCCGCAACAATATCAACTGCGGAACTTGTAGGCATGGATCTTGCAACACCTGAGATACCTTCTTTATAACCAGGAACACATGCTGTATTAGCAGTAATCACAGCAAGACTATCACTAGGATTCACAAAGCATCCACTTCCCAAAATCATATTTCTATCGCCATCTCCATCACAGGCCGCGCCAAAATTATAAGACTTTTTATTTAACAATAAATCAGCTAAATGAGCCGCATAAGTAAGATTTGGATCAGGATGTAACCCACCAAAATCTTTTAATGGATTACCATTCATAACACAATCTTGCTCAAGACCCATTTTTTCAATAAAAATATTTTTTGCATATGGGCCAGTAACAGCATTCATTGCATCAAAAATTAACGAGAAGTCTTTTTTCAAAAAATCACTAATCTGATCGAAATCGAAAATTTTTTCCATTAAGGCCGAATAATCTTTCAATCCATCAATAATGTTTAAAGAAGTTTCTCCATAATGAAATGATCCATATTTACTAAAATTAGGTAATTTGATTTTGCATATTTTGTAACTAGTCAGTGATTGCGAAGATTTAAATATCTGATTAGTAATTATTTCAGGAGCTGGACCACCATTGCCAATATTTAATTTAACTCCAAAGTCACCATCAATCCCTCCAGGATTATGACTTGCGGACAGAATAATACCTCCAATAGCATTTTCTTTTCTAATCAAATTAGATGTTGCAGGTGTAGATAATAAACCATCTTTTGGTACGATCACTTTTCCTACCTTATGAGCTACGCAGATTTGAACAATTTTTTCTATAGCTTCGATATTTCCATATCTGCCATCTCCTCCAACTACCAAAGTAGAACCTTGTAAATTTTCAAGTGATAGTAATATTGCCTCTATAAATATTTCCAAATAATGTTCTTCTTGGAACTTTAATGTACTTTTTCTTAAACCAGAAGTCCCTGGCTTTTGATCTAAAAAAGGAGAATTTATATTTATAACATTAACTTCAGTCATAATTTTCAGAAACTTAAAAAAATCTAACTAAATTAATGAGGCATTTCGGATGTTCTTAACATAGCGATAAACCAAAGAGAAGAAATCAATAATGCACTCAAGATCCCATAATTAACACCAAACTTTGACCAAACTTTGAAATCGTTATAGGAACTAACAAAGGAAAAGTTATAGCTCCGAATAAAGGGGTAAAAGCAACGATTTTTTTTAGCATTAATTTATTTTATTCAAACCATTCTTTCTGAGCTTTATCATTGTAATTAGTATCGTCCAGTGGAGTGACTCTATCAAATTTCATAGAAATACTTTTTTCTTTCTGACCAGATGAATCAAAAGCCTTAATTTCATATTTTTGAGTCCCATCTCTAAAAGGAACTTGAATTCTAAAAGTTCCGTCCGCAGCAAGTGGAACTTCTTCACCTCCAATTGTTAATTTTGCAGATGGTTCAGTAGCACCATAGACAATTAATTCAGCATCTGCAACAAGCCAAAAAGATCTATTTTTCACTATTCCAACTCCAGATTCATTTACGCCTGAGGACCATTTACCTACACCAGATTCTGTAAGATTCTTATTTAAATCTGTTGAATTCATGTTTTCCATAAATTCCTCAGATCCAACTTTTCTCCTTACAGAAATATTTGTTGCTGCTTGATATAACCTTTCATGCATGCCATTAACTTCCTGATACTGTGAATTTGAAATATCCGGTATGGTTTCAGAAGTAGAATCCAAATTAAAGGGCACGAACTTATCTAAAATTTGCTCAGAAGGATTTGATCCAGGCACATGACTTATTGAAGAAAAGGCTAGAGACATCCAGTTAAAACCATATTTATATCCTAACTCAACTTTGTAGTCCCTATTTGAAAGAGGAATGGGTAAATACCACTCAGTACTATAACTATCAACAGTAATTTCTCTTAAAGTACCTTGATTTAAGTTATTGCCATCAGAACCAGAAGCATCATATAAACGTAAACATAATTTACTTGCACCTAAAGATTGTGCTTTTTCTCTATCAATTTCAGATATTTCCCAAAAAACATAAGCCCAGTCAGGATCACGAGGGAGAAAAACTACTTTTGTTAGAACTTCTCTATCAATTTCAGATATTTCCCAAAAAACATAAGCCCAGTCAGGATCACGAGGGAGAAAAACTACTTTTGTTAGAACTTCTTCAGTGCTATATGAAGATTTAGATTCACTAGAAGATTTAGATTCAATAGAAGATTTAGATTCACTATCACTTAAAGAAGTAGATTTACTAACAACTTTTTTCTTTAATGCAGCACCTTTATTTTGATATTTGAGTATTAAATCAACTAAAACTGCCTTGGTTTTACGACTATA
>Ga0208749_1000465_pt1 | contig 9903 bp, 10 predicted proteins | sample Knorr_S15_td_DCM_FD_185601 | JGI IMG/M metagenome (GOLD analysis project Ga0208749, IMG submission 185601) | Marine microbial communities from Southern Atlantic Ocean transect - Knorr_S15_td_DCM_ad_63m_LV_B (SPAdes) (version 2) | ecosystem: Environmental > Aquatic > Marine > Oceanic | place... | reverse complement strand
TTCTGGCTATATAACAAATGGTACATTAAATACAAACTCAATAATTATGATTGGAAGAAGGCTTTAGAAGAAGAATAGTTTGAAAATAAATAGAGAATTCATAGATTATCGACCTCTCTTAAAGTTATTTTGGGTTTGGCCCGGAGTTTTAATTTCAGTGACAATTTCAAATAAAAAACCGGGCGGTGCCCGGTTCAACTAAATAACAAAAACTGAGCACCTACATCTGTAGAGACCACCAGTTCCAGTTATTTACTTTGTACATAAGACAATATAAACAAATTGGAATCAGGAAGTAAAGCGAGATATGTAAAAACTTTGTTAACTGATATTTATCAAGTAACAGTATTTTTTAGTGCATCCTAATATTGAATTCATGAACGTAATAATTAGTGCTAACAACTTAACAAAAATATATGGAGAAAAAGAAACAAGCGTTACCGCTCTTGACAACATCAATATAAATTTTAACGAAATGCAATTTACTGCAATAATGGGTCCTTCTGGATCAGGAAAATCAACATTACTGCATTGCTTGGCTGGCTTAGACAGACCTTCATCTGGTCAAATTTACCTGAAAGACAGTGACATATCAACGTTGAACGATAAGCAGTTAACAAAAATTAGAAGAGATAGTTTTGGGTTTGTCTTTCAAGCTTTCAACCTTATCCCAACTCTCACAGCGGAGGAAAACATTACACTACCCGCATCTATTGCTGGAAAAAAACCTGACATGGACTGGGTAAAAAAGGTTGTTGAGACTGTTGATATTAGTGATAGATTGACACACAGACCAAATGAACTATCCGGTGGACAACAGCAAAGAGTTGCCGCTGCAAGAGCTATGGCTACAAAGCCAGAAGTTATATTTGCCGATGAACCTTCTGGAAATCTTGATTCGAAGTCTAGTAAAGAACTTCTAGTATTTATGAAGTCAGTTGTTGAGGAGCTCAACCAGACAATAATTATGGTAACTCACGATCCGTATGCTGCTTCATTTGCGAACAGGGTCGTAATGTTAAAAGATGGGAAGATAGCTAGCGATTTAGAAGAGCCAACTCAAGAAGAGATTATTTCAGAGGTCACTGCTCTAAGTGACATCTAATGTTTGGATTTACTAAACGCCCCTTATTTCTTATAGCCTGGAAGAATCTCAGGACTTATCCAGTTAGAATTTTTCTAACAACATCATCAATTATTCTTGGTGTAGCCGTAATTATTGCTTCAAATATATTTTCTGAAAGTAACAAATCAGCATTTGATAATTTATTTACTGGAATATATGAAGGTGTTGACCTAGTAGTTCAACCTATACAAGAAGATTTTGCTCAAGGGTTCAGTGGTGATGGCGGTCAAGGACCTGTTTCTTTTGAAGTAAAAAAAATACCAGATGAAAAAATTCAAGAAATACAGAACCTACCAAGTGTTAAGGCTGCATGGGGTGAGGTTTTAGGATATGCACAGTACATTAAATTTGGCCCCAGAAAAGAATGTCACTCCTTAGTCAAAGAATGTCCAAGAGAAACAATATTAGTTCAGAATGGATTTGCACCTACATTTGGAGCTGCATGGGACAACAATCCTTATGCTGCCCAGTGGTCACTAGTTGAAGGCAAACCTCCAACCAATATAAGAGAAGTTGTTATGGATGTTCTTACTGCTGAAAATCATGGTTTTGTAGTCGGCGATCAAGTCACAGTACTAGCTGGGGCAACACCTGCAACATTTACCATTACGGGTATAGCAGAATTCGCAAATGTTGGATCTCCAGGGGGTGCAACCTTTGCATTGTTTGACTTCTCAACTGCCCAAAAGCTATTAGATTCTAGAGGCAAGGTTGACTTAATTAATGTTGTTGTGGAAAACAATTACGATGTTGATGAAGTTAAAAATCAAATAGCAAATCTAGATAGTGAAAATCTAAATGTTATAAATGCTCAAGAAGCAGCTGCGGAACAAGCTGACTCAATTAAACAAGGTCTTGACTTTTTCAACACAATTCTAAATGTCTTTGCAGGAATAGCTATATTTGTAGGAGCTTTCATTATTCAAAATACGTTTAGAATTCTACTTCTTCAACGAACAAAAGAACTCTCTTTACTAAGAGCACTAGGTACATCTAAGCGACAAATATATAGGTTGGTTATCTCAGAATCTCTTTTTATGTCTGTTGTTGGATCTGGCTTAGGAATTGGTTTAGGAATTGGGCTTGCAGTAGCAGTTAAAGAGGGATTGCAGTATTTTGAATTCGGACTTCCAGAAGGCCCGTTAGTTTTAACGACTGAAGCTGCACTTATTGGTTTAGCAATAGGTATTACAGTAACAATTCTTTCCTCACTACTTCCTGCTAGAAAAGCATCTCAAGTAAGCCCAATGGAAGCAATACGAGACAGCGTCTCGACACCTAAGACAAAATCACTGCTTTTAAGACTAATGTTTGGAACTCTTATCTCAACTGTTGGTTTTGGCATGTTGTTCGGTGTTTTATTTGACTTTTTAGACCTTCCTACTCTCTCCTCTCTTCAGCAAGTAGGATTTGGTGCAGGTATTATTTTTATTGGAATTTCAGTTATAACTCCTTCAATTACAAAACCTTTTGTGTTTGTATTTGAAAAAATTTATAACCTAATATTTGGAATCTTAGGAAAACTAGCAACAGAAAACTCCAAAAGGACACCAAGACGAACAGCTTCTACAGCTTCGGCTTTAATGATTGGCTTAACACTGATATCGCTAGCCAATGTAATTACAACTTCTTTTAAAGCACAGGCTGAAACCTTGATTAGCGAAGTTATTTTAGCTGACTATCAAGTTAGTGCTGCAAATGTTTTTGCATCGCCAGGAATTCCAACCGGACTTTCAGAAGAGTTATTAGAACTTGATGAAGTGACCAAACTATCCCGCACCAGAGCCACTGTTGTTGGCTATAACCAAAGGCCTTTAATCTTAGGGGCTGTAGACGCTACAGTATTTGACCTTGTGAAAACAGATGATATTGAGGGAAGCAGGGAAGGATTCTTAAAGGAAGACACTATTGGAATTTTAAAGCAAACAGCTGAAAGAGAAGATCTATCAGTAGGAGATGAGGTATTACTCACTATTCCTGAAGCTGGTGAGAAGGCTTTTACTGTTTCATATATTTTTGATTGGACAACTCAACCTCCAGCAGAGTTTTTTGTTCTACTTGAAAATAATTCATTCTTCAGTGACGAATCACTTGATACAGAATTGTATTTCAACGTAAGGGAGAAAACACCAGAACTAGAAGAAAAAATTAATACCATTGTTGATGGATATCCTGGGGTTGAGATAAGAGATGAGGATGGTTTAGTTGAGGAAGCTAATAATCAAATCCAGTTACTACTAAATGTAATTTATGGGTTCCTGTCTATTTCAATATTTGTAGCATTATTTGGCATTACGAACACACTATCTTTATCAGTTTATGAGAGAACTAGAGAAATTGGACTCATGAGAGCAATTGGTACATATAGAAAACAAATTAGAAGAATGATCTTTATTGAATCCTCTATTATTGCTATTTTTGGAGCAGCGCTTGGTACCGGTCTTGGAATTTTCTTTGCATGGAGTTTGATTCAAACCTTAGCTGACGAGGGCTTTACAGTCTTTGCTGTATCACTTGAACAGACACTTCTTTGGATTGGTATCTCAATCATTGCTGGTGTAGTTGCAGCAATTTTGCCAGCAATTAGAGCATCAAGGCAAAATATCCTAGAAGCAATCTCTTATGAGTAAATATTTTTAAGACGTAAAATACATTTATGGCTCAAGAAGATATTGTAAAACTGTTATCAGAAATGGTAAAAATAGAATCTATCAGTTCTGATAAAAATCACAGAGATGACGTTGATACATCTGCACAATTTGTAGAAAATCTATTTTCTGATCTTGGACTAAACACACAGGTAATAAAGGTTGCTGGAGGCATGCCAGCGGTTGTTGCACACACTGAATTAGACCCATCTAAGAAAACCGTTTTGCTTTACGCCCACCATGATGTTCAACCTGTTGGGGATTTAGATTTATGGAATACAGATCCATTTGACCCAGTGGTACAAGATGGAAGACTATTTGGAAGAGGTTCTGGTGACAACAAGTCAGGTGTCGTTGTGCATTACAATGTTGTAAAAGAACTCCTCAACGACTTACCAGTAAATATCAAGATATTTATAGAAGGTGAAGAAGAAATTGGTTCCCCTACTATGTCAGATTTTATTGAGCAGAATAGAGACGCCTTAGAAGCAGATGTTATTGTTATTGCAGATTCTGGAAATGTAAAAATTGGAGTTCCAACTGTCACCACAACACTTAGAGGATTAGTTGATGGAATTATTGAAGTAGATCAACCCATGAGACCAATACATTCTGGAGTTGGCGGAGGAGTTGTTCCTGATGCATTCATGGTTTTAAGTAGAATTATTGCTTCTTTTCATAACGAAGAGGGAGAACTCATGATTGAAGGTTTAACCTCCACAGACATGCAAGTAACAGAACTTGAGGAATCTTTTCTTAAAAAAATGCTTGGGTCAGATGACATAAATCTTTTTGACACTGAAAGTATCTCCAAAAGACTCTGGCTAGAACCAGCGCTAGACGTATTAGCCATTGACGCACCAGCAGTTAAAGACGCAGTGAATTTAGTTATTCCTAAAGCTAGTGCAAAAATTAGTTTGAGACTTCCTCCAACAGAAGACCCAGAGCATGCAATGAAAATGCTTGAAGAACATGTGATGAAAAATATTCCGTGGAATGCATCAGTTAAATTTATTCCAAATTCAAAAGGTTCTGGGGTAGTTGCAGATCCTAATAAACCATTTACAACAGAGTTAGTTAATAGTTTTAACTCGATCTGGGACAATGAGACTGCTTACATTGGTGTTGGCGGATCAATACCTTTTGCTAACGATTTTGTCAGAGAGTTTCCCAATGCAGAATTAGTATTAGTCGGTGCTGCTGATGAAGAACTAGGAAATGCCCATGCACCAAATGAAAGTGTCCAAATTGATCACATTGAAATGCTTATAGAAAGTCTTGTTAAAACTTTAAACAATCTATAAAAAAATACTCATCCATTAGGCAATCTCTATAGACTAGTTTTATCTACTAAAGGAGAATGTTGAAAAAATATAATTTGTTCCTACAAGATGATAAAACTCAAGGAAAAATTTCTGCAGTTTTATTGTTTATTGCTTGGGCATATGAAATACCTGAATTTGAAATTGCTATATTAGATAAAGTTATGGCATTTATAGGTGCTGTAGCACTTTCTAATGTAATACTTCTTAGCTATAAGTTAATAGAACACAAAGACCTACCAAGTAATTGGCAGAATGGGATAGCAATGATTGCAGCGATAATGTTAGTTGCTGGTCTGATGGAAGTGGGCTCACCAGAAGAAGATCCAGGCCTCAGAGTGTTTTTCTTTTTCTTTTTAATTACCGTGATTACATATACATCAATTGCAGATGGTGTAATACCTAATGCTTGGAGATACGCTACTGTAATTGGTGCAGTTCCGCTAATGATTGCTCTTGCAGAAGACATCTTTGTAGGCACTGACAACCTATCGATTCTATGGATAGGATACTTAATTTTTACAGTTGCTTTTCCTGCTGGAAATTATATAGCTTGGGATAAATATGAAGCTAAATAAATTGAATAATTAAATATTTGTTTACATAAATTTAACAATAACTTAAGCGGGCAGTGCATAATTTTTGTAAAATTAATATGTAATTTAAGGTAGTTAGGTTACATCAACAATTTAATAAGAGGGAACTTATGGAAGGTAGGTTAACTAATGAAAAAATTTTTCACCCAGCCAATCGGTGATTTAGCAAGACAAAATGCACTGACTTTTCTAGTCATTAATGTGGTATTTATAGGAGTAGAGTTCTCAGGATCAACAGCTTTAGACGCAGTTGATGATTTGTTGAACTTTTTCTGGGGGTTCACATTAGTTTCTATTATTATTGCAGGCTATTATCTTGCAGAGGGGCATGTTCCAGAATATTGGAAAGCAGCTACAACCGTATTAGCTTCAGTTATTATTTTGGGTACGTTTCTTGAAATAACTCTGATTGAAGAAGACGGTTTTTTTCCAATGTACTTTTTCTGGGCTTTTAACTCATTAATTTACACTTTAACCCTAAGAGGAACTGGCATTTTTCGTCCACTATATGAAAACATAACTGTCTTAGGTGCTTTTATCATAACTATTGGTAGTTCAGCAGATATATTTTTTGGTTATGAATTACCAGAAGATTTCCAAATAATTGGACTTGTTGGATGGTTGTTGTTAGTAGTTGGAACAAGTTTAGGAAATTATTTTGCTTGGGGAGATAAAGCAACTTCAGGCACAGAGTAGAAAGGAAAAATATGATTACAGAAAGTGAATCAAGACTTGGCTCAACAATGTCAAAAGTCTTTGTTGTAACGATAATATTATCGTTCGGCATACAGGCATTTTTAATTCCTACAGATCAAGTTGGATATAGTGAGACATGGGGACCAGCCTTGTCAATTTTAAACTTTGTTTTAAGCTTCGCATTTTTATTTGTTCTCTACATTGGAACAAAATTATTTGGTGGAGACGATAATGCATATGTTAACGTAACTGGCACGATGGCTTTTGTCGCACACGTTGTTAATACTATGCCAGCATTTGGTGCCGTTGGACAAGAGAATTCAATAGGTGAAACATTCTTAACAACTAACCAGGTAATTGATGCAACCAGTGCAGCAACATCTGCATGGGGAGTGTTCATAGGAATATTTGGGATAGCTGTTCTAAGGAGTACAAAAGCTAACCTAATTCCAGCCTATGCAAATTATGCAGGGTGGGGAGGAGCCACTTTAGTTATAGTTAGTACACTTGGCTTTGCGTACGGAGTTCTTCCAGAAGTTGTCGGTTTCGTCACACTTGTCTTAGGAGGATTAGTACTTTATCCATTATTTATTTTTGGTTTAGGAAAAGCAATGGAAACAGCCCCAAAAAAATAGGGGTTTAAAACGTAAAGGAAGGAGTTTTATGTTTGTAAGACTAACTCTTGCAGACGTAAAAGAGGGTGAAATGAATAACGCTCTTGAATACGTCAAGAATACAGTAATACCATCTTATGATGGAGTGCCAGGACTATTGGGAATAGCTGCATGTGCCACCAATGATGGAAGATTTATGGCATGGTCTACATGGGCTAATGAAGAGGCTAAAGATGCTTCTATTGAAAAGTTCAACCAAGCATTAGCAGGAGCTGGTGAAATGCTAGCAGGACAGCCAGTAGTTACGGAAGGAACCATGGTTGCTGGACAACAATACGTTGCAGTGTCCAAAGACGGTGAAGATGGATTTTTTGCAAGATTTGTTTTAGGTGGAGGAACCCAAGAGGGTAAAACCTATGATGATGTTGCAGATTTTATGACGAACACTGTTTATCCAGCTTACGAAAATGTTGAAGGAATTTATGGAACCGGAGCTTGTAAAGTAGCTGAAGATAAAGGATTTAGTTTTAACTTTTGGACTAATCACGACGCCGCACATGCTGCATCAGATGTTATTTCATCAGTTGTTTCAGATGCGGTTGCAAATCTTATTTCAGAAGCACCACAAGAAATAACTGGTCAATGTGATATATGGAAAAATTATGTCGATTTTCCTGTAGGAAAATTGTAGAAAGGATTATCAATGGAAACATTTAAAGATGAAATTAAAAACTTAAAAGCAATAACAAGAGTCATTGCTGTTTGTGTTTTAGCAAATTTTGTGATCTTGGCACTTTTATTAGGACCAGATTCTGTTGGCTTTGACCCAACTTACGGACCAATTACGTCGATATTAAACTTTGTAATTGCATTCTTAACTACAGGAGTACTTTTGGGTATTTATGTAGTTTTTGATGTAAAACAAACTTTTGATTTGTCACATATGCATAACATCTTGTTCGTTAGTGTAACTGTTCAGATGTTGTTTTCTCTAGGAGCAGTATTCAATTACTACAGCGTTTTTGATACAGTCTTAGATACTGATACTGTTGGTGCAATATCAGGCTCATTTACAAATACAATATTTTTCTTATATGGAATGTATGCGTATTTGCTAGTCAGGACTGACAAGCGAAGAGGAAATTTATTGAGTAAGAGGACCCAAACTGTTGGAACCATCTTTGCTGCAATAATAATTCCTGTTCAAGCACTAACTCTTTTTGGAATCATACCAGCCGCAGCTTTTGCGGGGCTATTTGTTCTTGGAGGGGTAATCTTATACCCACTATTTATTCTTGGTGTCGGAGATGCCATTGGAAACCATACCGTACAAGATGCATAAGAAATTATGTTGTTAATTAACTAAGATTTACAACATTTAATAATTTAAAAGGGGATTTATATAAATCCCCTTTTTTAATAAAAAAGATATATACCATAATTTTATGTTCAAGAAGACAATAAGAACTGTTGCAATTTTATTCCTTATATACTTATTATTTTCTGATGACTACTTAGCCAGAAGGCTAACACAGCTTCCCGAGCTCCTATTAAATTATTTTTAATCGTATGATTCCTATATGAACATTAATAATTTTGGTGATGTTGAGTATATCAATTTAATTACTTATAAAAACGATGGATCATCAGTTACGACCCCTGTTTGGGTTGCTCCTAAGGGCCATTCATTAGTTATTACCACAAGTCTCAATGCGGGAAAAGTTAAAAGAATAAGAAACAATGGAAGAGCGACAATTTACACAACTAATCAGAGTGGATCACAAAAGTTATCTGAGAGTTTAGATGTTAAAGGATCAATAATTACCGAACCCGAAGCAAAAGCTGAAGCAGTAGGTATCATTAAAAAAAAATATGGAGTGATTTCCAAGATGTTCCTTAGGGGACCTGATGAAAATCGCGCAATTATTAAACTTGATGAACTGGGAGGTGAGTAATGTTTTGTCCAGAATGTGGCTGTGAAGATGAAAAATAATTTATGAAAACCAGGAGTGTTCTCCAAACTGGTTTCTTGGTACAGTAGTATTTTTATCAAGATTCCATTTGAACCCTTTAAGAACAGATTTTAAATACGACCTTAGTTTTGGATTGATATATACCCAAAAAGGTATAAAAGCTAGTGTTTTTGGCCATTTACTTAATAAATGTGGATACACCGTTATTGATAACTCAGAACCATCAGCATGCTCTTTTATTCGCCACTCTACATATGACTTTGGTCCGCCATCTTCACCAATCCATAAATTATACCCCTTACCTTCAAACCACTCTGAAAAATCTCTTACATAAGTCGTTCCATTTAGATAGACCAGAATATCTTTATGTACATCACCTGACCACTCAATAGATCTATTTTCTTTACAAAAAGGATGAGTATCGTTCAAATTATTTTCTATTGATATTGCACTCCATAATTCAGAAACGTTTTGTGAAAAAACTTGGCTATGTTGTGAACTAAAAGTATTCATTAATTTAGAATAAAATATTTTTAAAAAAAACTAAAAACAATAAATTAATTAATTTAGATTTCACAATCTTTAAACTTTGTGACAAAATTTTCACAAAAATATATTGGTTGTGAAAATATTGGCAAAATTCAGAAAAATGTACCTGAAATTTATATAATTACAAATGGGGAGAATTATTCTTCTATAAAAACTTTGTAAAGGCTTTGGGGGAAGCTTTTACAGGTCACTGATAATAAACCGAGATTTATCTCGGTTTATTAATTACAGTAACAAAAGCGAACATGCAAAAATAATGCACACAATCAGGCCATAGTAAGCAATTACAACTGTGTAAATTCTTTGCTCTTTTTCCAGCCTAATTACTGACAAGTTTGTTATTGAGTAGTAAATCAAAATGAAAAATGAACTTAATTTT
>Ga0208749_1000459_pt1 | contig 9974 bp, 10 predicted proteins | sample Knorr_S15_td_DCM_FD_185601 | JGI IMG/M metagenome (GOLD analysis project Ga0208749, IMG submission 185601) | Marine microbial communities from Southern Atlantic Ocean transect - Knorr_S15_td_DCM_ad_63m_LV_B (SPAdes) (version 2) | ecosystem: Environmental > Aquatic > Marine > Oceanic | place... | reverse complement strand
CTACTCGCGACCTCGGTATGAATGAGGTCAGCGAACCATTCGGGCGCTTAGTCTGTCAGGGGATGCTGAATGCGCCCGCGCCATTCTGTGTAGATTGTAATACCGAGTATCACATAGATAATTTCGGAGGAGATTGCCCCAATTGTGGACAAGGATTAGGCTCACGTTCCGCCAAGATGAGCAAGAGTCTCGGTAATACTGTGAGCCCAGGAGATATGGTAGACCGATTTGGCGCTGACACCGTACGTCTGTTCATTCTCTTCGGTGCAAACCCTGAGGCCGGAATGGATTGGTCCGACAATGCAGTAATTGCAAATCACAAGCAAGTTTGTGCAATAATCGACGCCTTTAATCACGGAATTTCACTCTCAGATTCACCCGGTCCGATGGATTCTTGGCTATTGGCTCGCCTCAGAATAAATCAGAATCGTTGGCGAGAATGTATGGATGCTGTAAGCCTTCGAGAAGGAGTCATGGCGAGCCATTTTGAGATGCTAGCAGATTGGCAATGGTATCTGCGAAGAGGCGGTTCAGATAGAGACACTGCGCGGCAATTCCTTTGTGGATGGGCGCCGATGTTAGCACCAGCAACTCCTCATATTGCTGAAGAATTTTGGTCAGTCCTTTCGCAGGGCGAAGCACCAGATATGTTGGCGACACATGAGATGGAACTCTACTCGGGTCAGGAAACTGATGCTAGTATTCTTGCTAGAGAATCTTACCTACGTGAAGTCATTGAATCAGCACGCAATCTAAGGGGACTAGCAGAACGTCATTCAGATACAGAAATTTCCGGAGTGGTAATCCAAACCGCACCTGCTTGGAAAGTTGAGTTATCTCGTGAAGCGGTAAAACTGTCAAACGAAGATTTTGATTTCAAAGGTAGTGGTCAAAATCATCTAAAGTCAATGGCAATTTTTGAGAATGAGTCTTTGAGAGGAGAAATATTCCAAACTTGGATGGCCTTAACCATGGGGTCGAAGAAGAAACGTGGTAGAATACACACTTGGGCCGATGGTGAGAAACAATTGGTATTGAGTGGGGTCGATGAAAGCGAGGTTATCAATTCGGCTGGAGACTTTATCGCAACTGCTTTAGGAGTAAAATCGGTTATTGCATATCCGGTTGGAGAAGGTGAAGATATTGGAGGAAAGGCCCGCTTTGCCTTCCCATTAGAACCCGGTATCGCCTTTGTCTGAGAGGGTTAGCGATGGGAATTCAATACACTGTTCTCATAGATGGTCATTGTCCAGTTTGTACTGGCTGGGCTGCTTTCATCAACAAGCGAGATACGTCCAATCGTTTCTTGGTTGTGGCCCAAGAGACTACAGAGGGGGAAGAAGTCCTAAGCAATCGTCCGGCAAAGATGGGTGAACTTGACTCAGTGTTTCTGATCAATGAATCTGGGAAATGGTATGCTCAATCTACAGCGGTGATACGCATCCTTCTTGGTCTTGGCTTCCCCTATAATTTCGGGGCTATCATTTGGTTTATTCCTAGCCCCATACGTAATTTTGCTTACGACCTATATGCTCGTAATCGAAAGAGAGATCCGAGTAATTCGTGATAGAAATTCGGCCTTCTTCGGCGCGAGGGTTCATGGACGTCCGTCATGTCGCAAGTCTCGTTGAGCGAGAAAAAGGAAGGCGGCGGCGGACGCAGAAGGCGTCGGCCTCGAAGAAAATCGACCAAAGCTACCGATTCAAGGCCATGGTCACAGGGAGATTCCGATGCTGTTGAGCGTGCTCTAGCTCGCTTTGATCAGTCGCCTCCTCCTATGGGTATACCGGAAACAATAGACCCTGCTCCAATAGAAAAACAATTGAAGTGGCGACCTAATGCGGTTCCCAAAAATATCCAAAAGAAAGTCGGCAACATCGTCTGTAAACCCGGCGAATTCGGCTTCCTCCCTGAAGAAAGAGTCGACGAAATAAGAGCTCAAATAGACAACCTCCCAATAACCGTCGAACAAGCCCTTTCACTTCGCGGTGCCTTGAATCAAGAAAAAAGTGTACATTCACATGGACGTCTTATGCGAAATGCAAACCAATTACGAAGACGGTACGATAAGGGCGAGGGGGTACTCACTCTTGCCCAAAGATTTGATGCACCCCCGGTCAATACATTCAGGGCAATATTAACCGGCCGCGGATGGTCAAAGAATCGAATCAAAGAGACACTGAAAAACCCAGAGAGAATGAACGATCGTGACAAAGAGGAATTCGCTAAAGCAGAAGACGCTGACAAGGTAAGTTCTGTCAATCAATCAGACACTCAGACGGCCGCTGAGGTTTTCGAGGACATTTTATGCGCACACTTTGATTCCCTAGGTGTACGTTTTCGAAGGCAAGAAGATTTACTCCGTGAGCAGAAGGAATCTGAAGGCCGAGCGGTTGTTACTCCTGACCTTCTGTTCCTTGATGATGTACGGATCAATGGAGTCCCTTGTGCTTGGATTGATGCAAAGCATTTCTACGGTGCGGATCTAAGATTCCCAAGAAAGAAGACTCAGAAACAAGTTGATCGATATGTCAAGGAATATGGCCAAGGAGCAATCGTGTATAGGCATGGATTTACTGGCTCTTTGGTTCAAAGAGGAGCGATTTTACTCGACGCGAGCCCTCTAGATTTAACTCCACTAAATGAGTTTCACGAAAAGAGGTCTGGCGGCTCGCATTCATGATAGAGTTCCGATGTGAGTTAGAGTAGCATCTAACCCTTCTTTTGTCAATTCAGACAGTAATTTCTCAAGGGAAGCCTTCTTGGAAATATTACGTGGCACGATGGCAATACTTTCCCCTAACATACACAATAAAACACACGTTTCTGAATCTAAACCTGCTCTGAGTGCCGCATTTTCTCCCGCCTTTACCAATGCGGAGCGAGATGCATCATCACTCAATCCAGATTGTTTTGAAAATTCCTCTGCAGAATCAAGAAGTTCACCCCATCGTGATTTATCCCAATGCCCCTCAGACAAGTGACTCATCTGTTTTGTTCCGGCCTCTGTAATCGATTGTTTCCAAACATCGTCATCAATATACTCAGATGTATGTCTCCCGGGATTGGCGCGCCAAGCCAAAACCAAAGGTATCGATTGACTCCAACCTTCCGCTTGACCAGGTCCACTCAATAAATCCGGACCCGAATAAGGTGATCCTGGAATCAATCTACGCTCAACACCACCAGCGGCTAATGCAGTAACATCCCCAAGTCCGGTGGAATTACCTCTCTCAACCAAGTGAGCAATCGCAAGCGATCTTCGCAAACTTTCCTCATGCGGTAACCCCAGGGCTCTTTGGAATGCAGCGGCGGCGGCGATTGCACCTGCAGCCGACATTCCAAATCCTTGTGAGGAAGGTAATTTGTTTCGAATTGCGATTTCCCAACTATGGTTTGCAATCTCGGTAATTTCCTCACTCAACAGGTCTAACACCTGTTGGAACATTCTTTTGTCGCCATTTTCATCTAGGATTTTAACATCTAGAGAATAATCACCCAATTCCCCTCTAGCAATGGCTTCTACTCCATCAGTCAGGCATAATCCGGCACCTAGGCTACCTTGCTTAACGGGATCCTCATCGAGGTCTTCGACCGTGAAAAGTAGTGTGATGTGACCCCCGCAGGTGCCTCTACCCAATATCGCAGTCATATATCCTCATCTCCGAGGCACTGCAAGAATACTACGCCGGCATCAAAGGACAGCTTTCAGGTCCTCTCCAAGGGAAACGAATCTTTCCGAGAGAGAAGTTGAAGCTATCTCAAGTGCAGTTTTTGGACTCATGGAACCATCGGTTTCGAAGCTGAAGAGGAACTCCCCAGGAATGTCTTCGATTGTGATTGCTTCCTTGAAGTCAGCCTTAGTCTCTGTTCCATCACCAACATGGTGTAGTTCCTTCGCAAGAGTCTCAACCTTCTCAATATCGTCAAGTCTTCCATCTTTATCGAAATCCTTTGCATTGATTGTCAGATTCAAATCCCAAAGAATCTTCGCCTTGGTCTTGTTATTCAAGATTGCAACTTGACGTGGAGCGAAAGCGACACCACAAACAGGTGACCACTTTGCGTGCTGACTTCCACGGCCCATTACCGCAGTAGCGTAGAATTCTAACATCTGTCCCTTGTACAACTTAGTAATTGGAATAGATCTGTAGTGTTCGGGGATCTCAAGACTCTGGTCGCCCAGATAAATCATGTCGCCAGCGGTAACTGCTATCCCTTCTTCTGTACCAAATGCCTTACATGTGTAAATCATATTACAAGTTGGACATCCACGATCTTCCGGAATCAAATCCTTGCATGTAGGACAGGTTTCCTCGTAATGGAACATTTCGTGGTCGGTTGGAATTGGGATCATTGCGAGGCGCTGCGCTACCATCTCATCAGGTAGCGCTCCATTGGTTTCCCAAACGGTGTAGTCAACGCCCTCTTTCTCCAACTTCTTTCCACACTGATTGCATCCGGAACCTCCAGACGATTCGCGGGCTGCAGCAGCAGGATTTAGATGACCGCATGACAAACACAAATCGAAGGACCCCATTTGGAATCGAACGGTCTCGATAGCCATCTTTGGAGTATCTGACATTAGTGTTCGGCGTAGTGCATTTGCAAATGCTCGGTCGCAATCCTTGAGCAAGAGTTTAGCATTCTCCGATTTCATATCTAGAACTTCTATCTTCACCATCATAATCACCTCAGACCCTACGACCTCTTCGGCCACCCTTTGCCTTTGTCCCATTGGTTGGGATTGGAGTTACATCTTCGATGCGAGTTATTTGAACACCCGCACGAGTTAGTGCACGGATAGCAGCAGTAGCACCAGGTGCACTGTGCGACCGATTTCCGCCAGCTCCTCGATACTTGACGATAACTTGGTCAAATTCCTTCTCAGCTAGCATTTCAGCAATCTTCTCAGCAGCTCTTGTTGCTGCAAACTGACCACCGGCATCGCTGCCTTTCTTGGTAACTTGTCCACCTGAAACCTTTGCCAGAGTCTCTGCTCCGGTAAGATCAGTCGCGGTAATTAGCACGTTATTGTATGTGCTGAAAATATGTAAAACAGCCTTGTGACCCATCACTCATCGCCTCCTTCTTCTGGGATTGTTTCCTCGACTGTGGGTGCTTCCTCAGCATCAGCCTTAATCTGTTGAACAAAGTCATCATTGTCTGTGGTTGCTCTAACGCCACCGACTTCTTCCAGTTCCTCTTCCTCAGTCTGTCGAGTCATTCGAAGTTGCTCCATCTCAACACGGAAGGGGTGATTCTCATCTAGATAAGGCGATGTTGCACTGTACTGGAGGATTTCTTCCTCTTGTCGCAGAATTTTGTATCCAGGAACGGTCATCCTCTGGTCACCAATTGCGATGTGTCCATGAACAATCATATTTCGAGCAGCGCGCATAGATGGTGCTAGTCCGCGGTAGTAGACCACTGATTGTAGTCTTCGAGCAAGCATGTGCTCAACGGAAATCTGCAGAACATCGTCTATGCTAGATCCCTCGGCTAGTAGTCCTTTACGAATTAGAGAACCAACCAAATCAGTCTTCTCTTGAGCGAAGTGACCTTCTGATGAATCAACTCTTCCGATGAGCTTCATCGCTTGGTTTCGATGACGCCTTAGGGCCGATTTTTCTCGCCAAATTTCACGCATTCCACCAACCTTCTTTAGGCCAAATAGTTCCTTTAGAGCGTGTTCTTCCTCAATTCTAGCAGCCTTCCAAGGATGAGTAGGAGTCTGTGTCTTAGGTCGTGCAAATTTAGGATGTCCCATACTTTACCACCTCACTTCTTCCTCTCCACACCTAATGTGCTACCACTGCGGCCATTGCTTCGAAGGCGCTGACCTCGGACCTTGTGTCCACTGCGGTGGCGTATTCCTCGGTAAGTCTTGATTGAAGCCAAGCGTGCTACATCATCGTCACGAGTCAATCGGACTTCTGTTCCGATGATGTGTGCATCCTCATTAGACTGCAAATCTCGTTGTCTATTGACCAGCCACCAAGGTACATTCAATGCGTATTCGTCAATTGTTGTTCGAATCCTGTCTTGCTCCTCTTCGGTCAGATGACCGCCGAGTTTGCTTCCATCGATTTTCGCCATGCGACAAATCTGACCGGCCGATCGCTGCCCTACTCCGTTAATCGAAGTAAGTCCCTGTGCAATCGGTCGAAGACCATCGATATCAGAGTCAGCAAGTCTCAGGATGTAGGAGAAGTCATCTCCTAGTTCAGTTTCATTCACTTTTGCCATAGTACGGTTCCCCCGTGTTCATCGGTTGCCCGATGGCCCTCATAGGGCATCCCGCCGACCTACCCTCCATATTTGAAGGAGACGGCCGCCCCTACGGGGCGTTAAATGTGCTAATCGACTCACTGCTCCTTACAAACAATGTATAGGGTGTGACTTCCACTACCTCTTTCCAAATCGAGGTCGACCATGAATCCATTTTCTCCTTCAAATTCCTTCATTGCCTTATGCAATCTCCGTTGAAGAGTTGGATGCTCGTCAGGGTCGAGGCTACATCGAAGAGTCACCTTTCCAATCCCATTACGGGCAGCAGAAGCAGCAGTCTGTTCAATTGTGTGAAGTTCTGGAGGAGTTAGTCTGTGCTGAACAATTTCTCCGCTTGCAATTACGAAGGCATCGATTTCATCGTCTCTACTTAGAGGATCTGTGCTGATTAGTAGCGGCCTTCTGCCTTCTAGCTTAAGCCATGAATGCCCTGCATTTTCTGGAAGCGCTCTCTCAAGCCAAGCCTCATGTAGTCCTGATTGAACAAGTGCAGGATCGACAATAGTTAGGTGTGCACCAAATGGTGGAGGGGAGCTCATGCTAACCAATTCTGATTCAGCCACCTTACCCTCTATCGTAGCCATAATCTTCTTCTTGCCCATTCTGATACATCGAGAGGGTTCTTTGGAGGAAAGAGAACCAATCCAAACCGATAGTCGGTCAATTCGGCCTCCGCCTTGACTGAGGTATTCCCAAGTCCTTCGAATTCCGGGGAATGTCGTCTCGATGACCGCATCGACAAGTGAACGCTGATCCTCATTTAATCTAGGAGATAAATCCAGTAAAATCGCCGGACCTCGTGGCCCAGTTTCAAGATGATTAGCCCAGGCCTTTAGTAACGGGCCAATCGCAGGCTCCATCTCATCAATTTCATGTCTTTGAGCATCCCTTGGCCGAGCCGGATCAAGATGTAACATACCAATCGGTGGATGTGCCCTAGTACCTGCATCTCTGAGACTATTCCAATAGGCGACGATTGCATTCTCAGCGTCTGTACCATCTCCTATCAGAACACGATCCATTGTTCTCTGTAAATCACCCTCGTCTCCATTAATTTGCATGTTTGCAGCACATAGTAATCCTATATTCGGGTCCAATTCTATCGCTAATCCGGGACGCTTCAGACCAGTGGTCAATGCGATAAGTTGTACCCCACTTCCAGCCGCTGCATCTAGGATTACTCCAGCAGGTAGGTCGATAGCTTGAATTTGCTCAGCTCTGACTTGAGAAACAGACCAAGGTGTGGACAACCTCCGCATCTCTTCTGTCATGTGGAATTTAGGTTCACCCTTGCGTGCTGATTCAGACTTGACGATCTTGGAAGCCCTCTTTACAAGATCAGATGAGGGGTTCAGAGCGTAGTGACTTGGCTCCTCGTTCATGCACTCCGCTCCTTTGTCGAACTCAAGTCTTTTTCCCGTCTAGAGGTTCTCAAATAGTTGCTCTATCCACCTTCAACTCAAATCGCAACCAAGATTCTTGCAGTTCGTGCCCATCGCTGTTTCCGTAGGCAATTGGTGGAGGAAGTAATGTAACGTGTGTAGTTCCAGTATCGATACCAGGTATTAGCCCTCTATCTCCATCGATATCTAGACCGATTGCTGACCATCCAAATCCCTGAATGAAGTTCGAATCATCGCCAGCGGTGACGATTAAATCACCTTCGTCAAGAATCTGTTCTGTGTCCGCATCCCAAACTTTGTAATGAACCTCTAGATTATCTCCATTACTAGCATGTAAATCTCTTGGATTAGAGCCTTCGAAGATATGGACATCGAGTAAAACCTCCGCTTCTCGAACATTCAGATGTGATGCCTGAATCTGAATATCATGCTCTGTTACTGCATCATTCAATTGAATTTCTACAATTGCAGTTTCATTTACACCTATTTCATTCACGGTAAGGATGGTATCGCCTTCCGAAGCAAAGACAACTTCTCCACCGGTTATTTCGAGGACAATATCTAGGGTTTGGTTTCCTCTATTGTATACCGCCACGCTTGCCCTATCGCCATTTCCTTGATGCTCCCAGTCACAGCGTAATTCACCAGGGTAGAGGAATGCATCATCTTGTTGAGATAGAACATCTGGCCAATCCCAATCACCCAATCTTGAATCACAGGTGTCGAATAACAAGTCTACTTCCCAGTACCATCGATTGTTTTCGTCCTTCAGCAAGTCTTGATCTGTTACGGAGAACGCATCCTCATTTTCTTTAACGAAGACGTAAACGCTGTATCCAACCACTACAGTTGATCCGATTAGTAGTGCAGCGGTGGCCAATGAGAGCAAAATTGCGGCTCTTGGAATCGCCATTTGGTTGATACCTAGCGGTACAGTAGGATGCTCGACCTCATCGGGAGTGTCTGATATCCAACTGCGGGACACGATATCCGACCACACCCCGTCAGTCATCAAGGTTAGTACTGTCTAACTCAACTAACCCACGATTCGAAATCAATGTCGAATCGCCGATTGTCAATTACCTGCTACTGACTTTTCCAATGTTGGAGTACTCAGGTCGATTCCAAATTGATCCTGCAAATTATACGCCGCTAGATTAATTTCATCTCTAATCTTGAGTAATTGTCTAGGGGAGGAAACAAAATATGTTATCCTCCATCTAACGGCGTTGTTTGCATTTTCTTTCAGAGAAATAATGGGAGGACGATTTTCATCCAGGCCTGTACAATTTTTCTTCGCTTCTTGGAAAGCCAGATTCAAATAATCATTCACCACTTTTGTTTCAACACCATATCCTATGTTAAATTCTACAAATTCTTTGTGCGGCCCACCTGGATTATCTTTGTAGAAATCAGTACGGTGGTTAAGCATTGCATTGTTTGGGATTTCAATATCGTGGCCTTGAGCCAAATCACGAACTCGAGTTTGAAGCCCACCGATTTCCATAATTATACCTAGGACATTCAAGTCAGGAATAGAAATCACATCACCACGCTTAGCACTATTTCCGCTAATTATCAGAATCCCACTCAAGAAGTCATTCAACCAGTAATCCTTAGTCGTGAAAATCAGTAACGCTAGGAATCCTATTGCTCCTGTAGTTTCAAGGATACCTGTAATCCCCCAGATATTTATTAGAGTAATTCCGGAAGTAATCAGAATAATTCCAAGAACAATCAATTCTAGGGTTCTAGAAGTTGCGGTTTCAACAGTTCTTGCCGAACCCATAACTGAAATCACTTCGCCATATCTCCTCAAAATCAGACCATCTGCGATGTTGTAAATTACATAGGCAATCAGTAAGCAAAGAGATGACTGACTAATCTGCTCATCAGGGTATGAGCTATTCAATAGAATTATTGAGATGATAAATGCCAAGAAAACGATTAGGTTGAACGAATGTAAAGTTCGCAGCCGTAATCTTGTTTTTGTAGGGTCATCTTCTCCGTGCATTCTAGCGATTTGTTTTGAAAATATGAAAACCAATGCATTCACAGTGAAGGTGAAGTATTCAATCGGATTTAGATTTTGTAAACGTTCGATTAGAATCTCGATCGGACCCGCCATAAACTTAGCAAACATTCTCAGGTGATTAACTTAATTCCGTTGCAATATAGATATCGTAAATCAATCCTGTAGCAATGCTTCTTGATGTCTTTGCCCCAGCCAAGTCACTAGAGCGAGCTCGGCGCCGACTACTGTTAGCAATAGGAATAATC
>Ga0208749_1000450_pt1 | contig 10057 bp, 16 predicted proteins | sample Knorr_S15_td_DCM_FD_185601 | JGI IMG/M metagenome (GOLD analysis project Ga0208749, IMG submission 185601) | Marine microbial communities from Southern Atlantic Ocean transect - Knorr_S15_td_DCM_ad_63m_LV_B (SPAdes) (version 2) | ecosystem: Environmental > Aquatic > Marine > Oceanic | place... | reverse complement strand
GGTGGATCTGGTGGATCTGGCGGTGGTGCTGCTGGTGAACAACCACCTGAAGAGTCAACTCCCGTAGGAGCATTTAGATTTAATACTGAAAGCTCAATGTTAGAATATTATGATGGTAATCAATGGGTGAATATTACAACAGATTCACCTGAACAACATACTGGTGGAACTCGTCTGTTTTTTGCGGGTGGAACAGATGGATCTGGAGTGGTTGATGTAATTCAATTTGTGAATGTTGAAGCAACGGGAAATGCAGTAGATTTTGGTAATCTGACGGCTGCAAAACAAGAAGGAGCAGCACTCGCTAGCCGCACAAGAGGATTTTATTTTGGTGGAGATCCTGCCCTTAATGTAATTGAATTTATTACAATGGCATCCACAGGAAATGCCTCTGACTTTGGGGATACAGTATCCACCTCAAAATCTGGGATGGGTATGTCAGATAGCACTCGTGGAGTAATGGTGCATGGATTTTCAGCACCTGCTAGAACTAATGTAATCAGTTATATTACGATGGCACAAAATGGAAATTCAGTTGATTTTGGTGACATAACCTCTGCAGCTTATGGTGGTGGTGGGTTAGATTCTCCAACAAGAGGAGTATTTGCATTAGGATCAACAGATGCTGCTCCATATAGTAATTCAATAGATTATTTAACAATTTCAACAACAGGAAATACATCAGACTTTGGTGATCTTTTGACAAGTGGAGTTCATACTGTTGCTTATTCTAATGCAGTTCGTGGAGTTTTTCATAGTGCTTATCAATATCCAGCCTCTCCAAACTTTATGAATACCATTCAATTTGTTACTATCGCAACATTAGGTAATGCAACAGACTTTGGTGATTCACTCACTGGAGGATTTGGTTGTGGTGGATCATCACCGACTCGTGGTGTTACTGGTGGTGGTTATTTTGCTGGTGCTCCTACTGGTGAAACTGGTGGATTTACTAATATTATTGATTATACTCAAATAATGTCAACAGGAAACGCACAAGATTTTGGTGATTTAACCAATGTAGTGCGTCATATCAAAGGTGACTCAAATGGTCATGGAGGTTTAGGATAATGTCAGATATTAAAATTAACAACATAACAGACAGAAGTGGTAGTAGTGGGCCAATATTTGCTGGTATATCCACAGTATCAACATCTGCATTTATGGTGATGCCAAGTGGCCCAACAGAGTATCGTGGTGGTAGAGGAAGAGGAGTATTTGCTGGAGCAGCAAACCCAGCCACTCAAAATGTCATGGATTATGTTGTAATTGCATCAACAGGAAATGCAACAGATTTTGGTGATCTAAACACAATTTGGTATAATATTGGTGGATGTGCGTCAGCAACAAGAGGAATATGGTTTCCTGGCTATGATCAGTCAAATGATTCAAGCACAATATTTTATATAACAATTTCATCACAGGGTGGTGTAAATGATTTTGGTGATACATTAAATAATTCAAGAAATCATAGTGGTGCGTGTAGTGACTCAACAAGGGGAGTAAGAGCTGAGGGATACAACGCTGACCTATCCACTAGAACTAATACTTTAGAATTTATTACAATTGCAACTACAGGAGAGAGCAACAACTTTGGTGATTTAAATCGTGTTGTTTCAGATATGGCAGGAACATTTGCTTCACCAACAAGAGGATTCTGGGGTGGTGGTAAAGGCCCAGAGACGAATATAATTGATTATGTTACGATTCAATCTGGTGGAACCGCAATTGATTTTGGTGATTTGATTGATGGAACAAGAGCAGAAGGTTCAGGTTCAGCAAACACCACGAGAGGATTATTCTTTGGTGGATCTGGGCCAGGTTCTAGTGACACAATTCAATACATCACAATGGCAACTCTTGGAAATGCAACTGACTTTGGTAATTTAAGTAATGGTGCTGAAGCAGGTGGTGCTTGTGCTAGTGATACTAGAGGATTACTTGGTGGTGGATCAACTCCAACAAAAATAAACAATATTGATTACGTTACTATAGCATCAACAGGTAATGCGACAGACTTTGGAGATAGAACTGTAACTGGATTCGGTGTTGGTGCTTGCTCTGACGTTCATGGAGGCCTTGGATAAATACCATTATGTCAAAGTTCAAAATCAACAGTATAACAGATAGGTCAGGATATTGTGGCCCTGTGATTTCTGGTGTCAGCACAAATAATTCTACTGGTTGTATGATTATTCCTGCTGGTAATACAAATTATAGAAATATACCTGAAGGTGTTGCAACAGATGGATTAGTTGGATATTATGATGCTGGAAATGATGCATCATATAGTGGATCGGGAACTACATGGTTTGATTTATCTAATAACTCTAATCATGGAACGATAAGTGGTGCTACCTTCAACTCATCAAATGGTGGTTATTTTACTTTTGATGGAACAAATGATTTAGTTACTGTTCCATATTTACAGAATTTTATGAGAGTTAATCAAGTTTCTAATCATACACAGTTGACTTATGATATTTTTATGAAATTTGCTGCTGGAACTGGTGGTAATTTCATGGGTGTAAGTGTAAATGGTGGTCATGGATCAGGTGGTTTGTTCTATGGCACTAATAGTGCTAGCCCACATCATAATTCAAGTAGTAAAGATTTTTCTAACACAACACTTACTTTCATATACACTCCAACAACTCCTAACTCAGACACTAATTATGGTGCACATTTTAATACAGACCCATCTGATGTGTGGGTTCATGCTGTGGTATCTTGGAATTTTCCAAGTGGAACTTTTTATCATAATGGAGAAGTGATGAAAGGTCAATTTCAAAACAAAACCACTACAAACGGAATCCCTACAGTCAGTTATAATCAAAACCAAGTTGATAATCTTGCAGGTGGTAGATATGTCAACTCACAAAATTATGAAGCTTATGATGTTGCAATAATAAAATTATATAATAGAGCTCTGTCAGAGGAAGAAGTGAAAGGAAATTTCAATGCTCATAGAGGGAGGTTTGGTATCTAATGGAACAAGTAGCAGGCTCAATTAGATTTAACACAGACTCCGCTAAAATGGAGATATACAATGGCGAGCAGTGGTGGGAAATAGATAGCACTTCACCTGAACAACAAACTGGTGGAACTCGTGCATTGTTTATTGGGCCTGATCAGGTTATAGATTTTATTAATATTTCTACGACAGGAGATGCAACAGATTTTGGTGATGTGCATTATAACACAGGTAATCTTGATGGATCATCTGATCGCACTCGTGCGGTGTTTAGTGGTGGATATGATAATGTTATATCAAAATTACAAATAGAATCACAAGGAAATTCAAGTGATTTTGGCGATTTGACACTAGCAAGAGGTAATATAAATGTTTGTGCTGATAGAACTCGTGCTGTTTTTATGGGTGGTTTTACACATCCTAGCCCAACACCAGCTGGTGTTAATGTAATTGATTATGTTACTGTTCAATCTGAGGGAAACGCAGTTGACTTTGGTGATATGCGTGATACTCACTATGAAGGTATGGGATTTTCATCACAAACTCGTGGTTTTGTAGCAGGTGCAAACTCTACTCCTGGAACTATAGGTACAGGAGAAATAGATTATATTACAATATCAACACTAGGAAATTCAGCAGGTTTTGGTGATCAATTTGAAACTAGTACATGGCAGAGAGCATGTGCATCTAATGCAATTCGTGGATTGATCATGGGGGGTCGTAAATCTCCAACAGAGGTAAATACAATTGAGTTTATTACTATGGCATCATTAGGAAATGCATTAGATTTTGGAGATCTCAATCGTATTGCCCGTTATGAATTCGCAGCTTCATCACCCACTCGTGCAGTCAATGCAGGTGGATATTCTTCACCAGCAAACAATAACACCATTGATTATGTTCAAATCATGTCAACAGGAAATGCATTAGACTTTGGTGATTTAACTGCTGCAAGGAACAAAGGAGCATCTGCATCAAATGGTCATGGAGGTCTTGGTTAGTTACCAAGCCCAAGAAACAGCAGAGTATCTTACACCCTCTCTTGCTTCAGTTACACCATGAGGAAATAGGAATAAAGAAGGAAACATAATAATATCACCCTTACCAAGATGAACGGCATGATCTTCCCAGAAATATAGATCAGCACCTCTATAATTATCGTTTAGATTTAATATAAAACTTAAAACTGGTATTCCTTTTTCATTCCCATCAAAGAGTGAGTGAATATGATCGTGGTGTTGTCTCATAATTTGACCACTACCATAACGATTGAAACGAATTGTAGAAAATTTATTCATGATCTGTTGTGTTCTATCACAACGTAGATAAGCATATTTCTGATTATATCTTGCACCAGCCTGTATCATAATTGGTGTCAATAACTGTTGAAGTTCTGGTGTAATAGATTGAACATCAAGTTCCATAGTCTCTTCAGAACCATATGAATTTGCAACATTATTATACCAAGTATGTGGTTTCCATGGCCTTGTTTCAATATCTTGAATGATATGGTCACATAGATTTGCAGGAATAATACCTTTCTCAACGTGAATAAGGTCTTTAAGTTGTGTGCGTGGATCGTTCATTAGTTTACAGTTTGTAGAGGTCTTGCTTGTTCACATTTACGGCAGAAGTCGTGCATGAATTTTTGTTTTTGTTGATAGTAACTATCTGATTTAAGAAGTTCTGCAAGTGGTGTATCATTTATATTACCACAACTATAGTCTTGATGATAGTCGTGACAACAGTAGAATACATTTCCTTTGACACCAAAATATAAGTTTTCAAAGTAACCTGCATTGCAACGTAGAGGTTGATCTCCCCAATCGATTGCACCTGTGGGTATTTTTTGTGTCTCACACTCTGCACCTTCAAGAGTTCCAGCCCGATCAATCAGACCTGTCATACTGAATTTAATATTTTTAGTATGTGCAAACTTCTGATACACTTTCATAAACTCTTGCTTATGATCTTCACCACCATCACCATTTACAATTACAGTAATTGGAAAGTTTAAATATGCTGCTCTCTCAAACAAGTAATGAAGTTGATAGAACATACGATACATCACAGCAAGTGATGATCCAGTTATATCTTTCCATTTCTTTTCATCAAGAGTAGGAATGTTTAATCGAAACTGACGTATATTCTGTGGGTTATCTAATAAGAAATCAGTTAACTCAGTTGTAATCATACTGCCATTTGAGATATGCTCATACTTGAACCCTGCATTGGTCATCAACTGTAGTTTTTCAGTGAATGTATCATCAAGATTGGGTTCATTATATGTGGCAAATGATATATCATTCAGTTCCCAAGGCTGATAGACAGATCGAATCTCTGTAAGTATCTTCTTAAACAGATCAAGACTCATACACTCTTTTGGTGCAGGAGTATCATAGGCATTAGGGCAAAACCAACACTTATAGTTACAATGCGTATTGTTTTCTATTTGTGCGATCTTATAACCAAATCCATGAAATTCTGGTAGTGGTCTTGCTAACTCAGAGGAGGTCATACACAGCGATCAAGTGGAAGATATGTTAATGATTTGATGTCTCCCATGTTACCTTTAGGCCATGAGTTGAATGATAAACTAATACGTTCTTCATCTGATTGGTTAACAGGAACACTATGTGTAAGATTACTTGGAAATAGTATTAATTCACCACGTTTCATAGGTAACATAAATGTTGCACTATTAAATGTATTATATTTCTCTGTTTGTAATGATACGTCTCTTTGATGTCTGCTACGGAATTGGATTGGTGGTAGTTGTTCGTGAATTTGAGGATACCATACACCACTTACCATACTATTAGGGTGAACGTGTTCGTGATGTGATTCTCCTTTCTTACTCTTATTCAACCACGATTGAGTGATGACTAACTTATCAGTTGATGCCATAATCTCTGTTACAAACTTATGTAACTTTGCTTCAATAAATGCACGAATATTTGCTAACTCTGGTTTGTCTAAGACAAATGTATCTTCTGACTGTCTATTATAATGTATTTTCTGGCCACCTGCATCATTACCACCATTTTCTTTTCTACATTCTTGATTCTTTATCCACTCTAATTCTTTTGAGTAATCCATTGGGTATGGGCATATCATTACAGGTATCGGAAACAACTGTAATAACTCATCACCTTGACCCATCTGATTCACAGGATAACCCATAGCTGGTTCCACTTCACCAGTTTTAGGATTCTTAACACCCAACTGTTGATTCTGTTGAGGTTGGGGTGGTGGAGTCTGAAATCCCTGTGGTTTTGGTTTCTTTGTCAGGTCACTAAAATCTATTGCGTTGACTACCATGAATACATAATCGTTTGATTTAATTATATATCACTTTCCCAGATAATGCAAATATCTTGACAAAGTTGTGATATTATCATACAATAGAGTATCGTTAAAAATAAATTCATGAATGAAAAAGATCCATTATTAGATGAATTGGAAGAAAGGATTGCAGAAGGCCCTGTCGTATTTACACCAGATGAGGAGTTCTTAAGAAGAGTAGAAGAAAAAAGAAATGCTAAAAAGAATCGAGAGACATAGTTATAAGGGTAATAATATTGTTGGAACAAGAATTGTAATTTTTGAACCATACTCATACTCAGATATAAATCTGGTTATGTCACTATTACAACTTAAGTTAACACCAGATTTATTATCTCGAAAGAAGTTGATGTATCGTCAAGATGTATTGACCAACAAATGCTATGGTCATTGTTATCATTCCACTCAAGCATTATATTATTTGATGGATACAGATCAATTAGTTCCTATGAAAGGAAAAGATTATAGAGGAGAGACCCATTGGTGGTTACAAGATGATGATAAAATATATGACGTAACAGCAGATCAATATTATTCTGTTGATAGAACACCACCTTATGAAGATGGTAAGAAATCAAAGTGGTATGGTTGGAAACAACGACCACAACAGATTACACTAGACTTGATGAAGAGAGTATTGGATACTAGATTATTAAAAGATGTAGCCTCTAAAGTGTTACCCTAGTATATTATTGAAATCAAAATGAAATGGATTGCTAACCCACAACAGATCGCAGATGGATATGGGATTGATGTTGAAGAGTGGATTGATAGTGTGAGTGGTAGCACTACTTCATTTCTAACAGAGGCCAAGGTTGCTAAACTGTTAGGTGGAGAGAGAGTTAAAGGATCACAACTACCCTATGATGTTGTTGTAGAAGGTAGAGAGAACAAACATATAGAAGTCAGAAACATTTGTAAGACAGGTTATGCTTACTTCTCCCCATCAACTGCAACTGGTAAGGGTAGATTCTTTTGTCAAGAAGATCATGATAAGAAACTAAATGCAATAGACTCTTATGTATTTTGTGATCTTCGTGATAGATTTATAACACCACCCAAGTTCTATGAGATACCTGTTACTAAGGTGTTGGAATTGCAAGAGTGTGGTATAATTAAGGAAGGTAAAGTAACAAAGAATCAATTCTTCAAACTATTCCCCTATGAGGAGTATGCACTTAGAAACTAATATTATTCATGTTGGTGATAATCTATTTCACCTGACAAATATACCTGACAATTCTGTTGATATGTGTGTGACATCTCCACCATATTATAACTTGAGAGACTATAAGAACTCAGGTCAGATTGGTGCAGAGAATACTGTAAAAGATTTTGTAGAGAATCTATGCAAAGTATTTGATGAGATACACAGGATATTAAAACCAACTGGTTCATGTTGGGTAAACATAGGAGATACTTATGATAAGAAGAGATTACTACAAGTGCCAAGTAGATTTGAGATTGCAATGTGTGATCGAGGTTGGCATCTAAGAAATGAAATCATATGGAGTAAACCAAATCCACAACCCATATCATCTAAGGATAGATTTTGGGGTAATCATGAAAAGTTCTTTTGGTTTGTAAAAGATGTCAAGAAGTATTATTTTAATCGTGATGCTATATTAGTTCCACAGGCAGAGATTAGTATCCGTAGAATGTTCTCTAAAAATAATATGAAGAAGAGAAAAGATTTCAATGCAAGTAGTAAGGAAGGATTTGCTATCTCATCTAGTAGTCAGGATAAACACTATGCAAGAATGAGAGAAGAAATGGGTATTGATAAAGAGTTTAACTATGAGCAGTTAATTAAATCAGGTAAATGCCCAACCAGACCAGAGTTTGATACATGGAATGTTCCATCTGTTACCTACAAAGGGGCTCACTTCGCTGTATATCCACCTGATTTGATAGAGAAACCAATTCTATCCTGTTGCCCAGAACAAGGCATTGTAATTGATCCTTTCATGGGATCAGGAACTACAGGAGAGGTTGCAAAATTAAATAATCGTAAATATATTGGCCTTGAATTAAACCCAGAGTATGCTATACTGGCCAATGAGAGAATCTCAAAAGTCGGTGGCATTTTTACCTAACTATTATTATGAAAAAAGAATTTATTTGCGTTCAACCAAGATCAACCACAGCAAAACAAGATTTTGTTGAATATATGAATGAACTACATTCTTGCGTGGTAAATAAACGTGAACATGGTGTATTAAGTTTATCATCAATATCAGGTAAATATGATTTTGAAATGTTCGAGGGTGGCAACGATCATTGGGAGGTTATTAAGTGAACAAAGCAGAGAAATGGGATAGGGGTAAAACTTTATTATTAGAGTCTTTATATAAACCTGATACTAAACTTCGTGGTTGTGCATATAATCAAGAATGTTATGATGAAATGATTTCATTAAGAGATCAAGCTATAGATTATGTTAAAGGTTTATCTAACCCATATGAGTCAGTATCAGAAAAAACGGAAGGAGGATTAACACCACAACAAATACATGAAATATGTTTCAAAGATTTTAATTGAGTAATTGTACATAGGCATAAATTTTTATTACAAAAATGCTATTTGTGTTGATTCTCTGACTAAATAGTAATAGAATTAGGAAAAACAAGATGCTCTGAAAACCTCTTTGTTATTCTATTAATTTATTGGAGATTGTATGCACAACTTAGTATCATTTAACCAACTATCGGGTTCATATGAAGATGAACATGACGCACGATTAACCGAATACTACGAGTGTCTGATCGAATGTGATGACCAACAAGCAGTTTGCAAACGTATTTGTAGGGAGGTTCTACATTAAAACTAAATATACAAAAAACCCCTTGACTTTTTAGGTCGGGGGTTTTATAATGGAATGAAAAGGCATGAGTTCTGAACTACTACTAAAAATATACATAGCGGTCACTAGAAAAAGAACTGCATACCCACCCATAAGAAAACATTACAACATGAATACCTTTGGATAATGATACACGATTTAATGAAACATAAATTGGAGAAAATTGCAAGGGAACTTGGAACAGTAGTGACATATAGGGAAGTGGAAGATGAATATAGCACATGGAGGGAAATTCATATAGAGTATGGTCACGAAATGAAAGAACGTGAATAGTATAAATACCTATATGAACAATAGGAAAGCAGCAAAAAAGTTAATAAAACGTGCGAAGTTATCTCCTGACTTATATTCAGAGGCAGATGTGAAATATGCAAAAATGATTAAGAATCGTGAAAAACAGTTGACTAAGAATTCAGACTAAGATAAAATAGCCATAGTCAAACAAAAAAATGAAAGTTTTACTTGCATCATTACTTGCATTAACACCTGTATCGGCTTCTGCTGAATATGTGGATAGTAGATCGGGTTATGCACATACTCAAAGATGTTATAGATCAGAGTATAGAGAAGAGTATGTTCCAGGCTCAGAGGATAATCCAGGCTATGTAAAATCTTGGAAGGAGACAATCGAGTATCCTTGTAACGAACCTGATACCACAACTCGGAGACAGGTTATACAGAGAATGGAAGAAGTTGATGACAACGATTGCACAGATGGAAAAGTTGCGGGTGCGATTTTAGGTGGTGGTGTAGGAGCTGCACTATCAAGAGACGAAGGTAGATGGTGGGCAATACCATTAGGAGTTGTAACTGGTAGTGCTATCGGTTGCGATATTGATGGTGGTTAATTGTAGCCTCTAAAGTGTAACCCTAGT
>Ga0208749_1000445_pt1 | contig 10121 bp, 15 predicted proteins | sample Knorr_S15_td_DCM_FD_185601 | JGI IMG/M metagenome (GOLD analysis project Ga0208749, IMG submission 185601) | Marine microbial communities from Southern Atlantic Ocean transect - Knorr_S15_td_DCM_ad_63m_LV_B (SPAdes) (version 2) | ecosystem: Environmental > Aquatic > Marine > Oceanic | place... | reverse complement strand
GTTAAAGTTACGAATGAAAGGTGACAAACCTTCAGCAGCATAGGCTGCAAAATGATACAGAACATCTGGATTATGTTCCTCAAATAATTCTTCTACTTTCTTTCTTCTTTCTAAATTTAATTTTATAAACTTAAAGTTATCTCCTTTCGCAACAAATGCTTTATATCCACCAGAAAGATTGTCAATACCAATGACATCATGGCCATTTGCAATCAAGTGTCGTGTATAGTTTGCACCTAATAATCCAGCACATCCAGTGACGAATATTTTCATCTATAATCTAGAATAAATTTACGTTGTTCTTCAGTATTCTTCCAACTGCATGGAAAGACAGGAAGATAATTTTCCAATTTCATTTCATGAATTTCAACATCCGTAGTATACATCATAGTATAGTTAAGATGTTCTGTCAATAATAAATCTGTAGTATATAGGTTCTTAATCTGAGTCGAACATAGGGCTGCTGCCATTGCAAAAGTTCCTACACCAGATAGTGCTACATTCTTTGCACTCATCAATGTTGCAAAGTCATCTGCTACTGTAGAAGATTGAATCTTAACCTTATCAATCTTCATAAGTTCATGAACGATAGGATTATTTCTATCTGGTTCTGTAATTAAAATACATTTATCAAATGAATCAATTAGATTAAGATAAAAGATAAGTGGGTTTGGAATATAATTTGTTGGTGGATCAAAGACACGATGATAATTATCACCACTACGAAGATGCATTACAATCGTATCATCACCAATAGAATCTTTCTTTGGTAATTTTAAATTGGGTGCAATACGTTTACATACACGACGCATATTACGATATAGATGTTCTACTCCTACACCTATTTCATTACCACCTTCATATATTCCTTTCTCACAATGAACCAGTGCCTCCCATGCATAAAATCTACCTGATTGATATACATTATCAGATCCAAAATTTACTGTAAATTTAGATATTATATCGTGATCAAGTGTCTGAGTGAAATCAGTTTTATATTTCTCAGCAGCAATGATACAATTTGCAACTTGCTGGATATTATTTCCTAAACGACCCGACCAATGTGAAACGGAAAAACTCATGGTGTAATAATTAATTCATTTTCTATATTAGTGATATCTTGGCCCCAGTCAATAAATTTTGGATTATCTTTATTGAAGTGCATATCATTTAATTCATTACGAATATCAAATACTTCTTTCCAATCTATATTATCTTTAAATTTTTGTATTGCGTCAAGTGTCTTTACTTTTACAAATGTCATACCATAACTACCAGTAAAATGAGTAAGCAAAATATCATTAGTTTGATATTCACCATTACACTTCATTATATTCATAGGTAGATCAAAGAATTCAGTTATAGCTTCATCAACTCTTCTCCATTCTTTTCCTGCTATGTGATCACCCTCTGTTGTATGATCCCAATGTGAATCATGGAATATAAAGTATCCATTCTTGTTCAAATGATTTGACCAGAAATATAATTCTGCAAGAACTTGCTCTCTTGTATGAATAGTATCTATAAAAATAATATCAAACGGATCTTCATCCCAATTCTTACCAAGAGTCACACTGTCAGCTAGATAGGTAATATAGTTTTCACTAACAAACCTGTAACCATTCTTTTTGTCGAAGAATGCACTATAATTCAAATCACATCCACAAACTTGATTCTTTCTTTCATCTGCTTCGATAGACAGAACTGCAGATGATCCACCTAAACGAACACCAAGATCTATAAATCTTTTATTACGCATGGTTCTTACTAGGTCAGCAAGTCGCCATGCATTATCACCTAGATCGCAATGAGATTCTTGTAAGAAATTTCTAAGTGGTGTTAAGTTAGTCATAATCTTTTTTCATCTTCTCAAAGATTTTTTCAATACCATCCTCTATAGATGTCTTTGCTTTCCACCACTTTCTAATAAATGGGTTTGCTTCATTACGAGCATCTTTCTGCACCTCATCCTTCGTTTGTGCTTTCTCAACCGCGACAGTCTTGCCATTGGCCTTGAATATGCCTTGTATGATTTTCGCAATTTCCAATATAGTTGTAGAGCGAAAAGAAGTAATATGAAGCTCACTATCAGAAGTGAACTGATCATACTCCAACATAAGTTGCTCAAGTGCTTCGCAACAGTCTTCAGCATATAAAAACTCCCTTTGTTCCGTTCCATCTGTCATCATATCTATAACACCAGTTTCAAATCCTTTACGGATAAAATCAGTGATTACATGTGCTTTATCATGGTCTTTTTCAATACCATATACATTCCAGAACTTGACGATCAATCCATTTAAAGATCTGGTATATAATTCACCAACTCTTTTCATTACACCATAAGGTGAATAACTCATGCTGCTCATCTGAGATGATGCAAATATAAATGGTTTTCCGTATTCGGCAAGATGCTCAAATGCACCTGCCATCATTCTAGCATTATTGTCAATAAACTTAAATGTATGTTGATACTTCTTAAGATATCTTGAACCACCTACATCAAATGCAAGAAAGAATACAAAGTCAGAATCTTTTATCGCATGACGTAATTGATAGTTTGGAATCTTAGTCATATCATGATCTATACTATAGTTCTTATCAAACTCTATAACTTCATGACCTTTATCACGGAGGTATTCCGTAAGGTATGCTCCTATCTGACCACTGGAGCCTAATATAGTAACTTTCATTATCCTGCTGCCATTATCTCTGCTGATTGGTAGGGGTTAAAATCTGGATCATCATATGGTGCAACACCATACAACTCTTTAGATATCTGATATGATATCCAACCATAAGTTTTCTTGATACCTTCTTCTAAAGTTTGTTCATAATCCCATCCAAGTTTCTCACGAATCAAATCATTGTTTGAATTACGACCACGAACTCCTAGAGGGCCATCAATGTGATTCTTTTCAATCTTCTTATTTGCAATCTTTGCAGCAATATCAACTAACTCATTTATTGTAACCATCTCCTCTGATCCGATGTTGACGGGCCCGATGAATTCAGAATCCATGAGTCGTCTGGTTGCCTCAATGCATTCGTCGATGAACAAGAAAGAACGTGTTTGTTCTCCATCTCCCCACACCTCAATGGTATCCCCATCTGCTGCGTATGCGACCTTTCTACAGATTGCTGCGGGTGCTTTCTCGCGACCACCTTTCCACGTTCCTTCTGGCCCGAAAATATTATGGTATCGAGCAATGCGTACAGGGATACCATGATTACGGTGATAAGAAAGATATAAACGTTCGGAGAAGAGTTTCTCCCATCCGTATTCGGAGTCTGGGTTTGCGGGGTATGCTGATGATTCACGGCAGTCAGGATTATTAGGATCAAGTTGATTGTGCTCTGGATACATACATGCTGATCCAGAATAGAATATCTTTGTCTTCCAATTTAATTTTGGTCTGTTACATTCACTCCATCCTTTCTCACCTGTGAATGTTTCATTTAATTTTCTTTGCTCTTCTAAAACATTTAAATTGATTGATACAGAGTTGTGCATAATATCTGCATCATTCTCACCAGTGAATACAAATCCTGCACCACCCATGTCAGCAGCAAACTGATAAATCTCATCAAATGGTTCTATCAATCTGTAAGGAACTTCTTGAAAGAAATTACCTTGATATCCCTTGAACTGAATTACCCGACGAACAAAATCTACATCACGCAAGTCACCTTGAATGAATTCATTTGCCTCAGTATCTGCATACTCTGGATACTTTAGATCTACACCTCTTACCCAATATCCCTCTTTACGCAACCTCTTGACCATATGACTTCCAATGAAACCACCTGCACCCAAGACTAATGCTGTTCTTTTGTATTGACTCATGCGATTATGATTATAATATCAATGTATTTATTATAGAAAAAGGAGGTCGAAATGTCAACCTCCTATTACTTAGTTTAGTATGTCATCTATGTTTTCGTTTGAAGCGATGTGAGCGATGATCTTATCAACTCTTGGATCACTTCCACCATCAGAATGACTATGTGATTTAAGTTCTTTAACTTCTTTCTCTAGTGCTTGAAGTCTTGCTTCAACTTCAACATCATACTTAGACATTGATGCACCACTTGCTGATTTGTTTGCTGTTCCTTTTGCTGACATTGTTTTAACTATAAGTCTGTAACTTATTTAGTTATGTGCGTAAGCAGCAACCTCTGGATCAGGATCAAGCCATTTAGTATACTCAAAGTCTTCCATAGCATAGTCGAGTTGAGTGCCGTTATCTAAGAGATACATGTCTCTATACTTCTGTGTATCTTCATTAAACTTTTGTATTCTGTAATCAGGAAATCCATTTTCAAGAGTTCCACGGTCAACATAACGATAGGGATAGCGTTCCAGAATTACCTTCATAGTTCCTCCTTTAGATCTTGTGCTATGCATTCTATAATTATATTATAATCGTAATCAGGGTCTTCGTCAGTAAGTGTTGCCAAACCCTGACTAACATAGTGTCTTTCTAGTTTTTTATATAATTTCGGTTTCTTATGGTCAAGAAAAATCTCTTTGTTTACAGCAGCTTGAAGTGTGCTGAGATCTTTACGGAATTTAGAAGCAAGTGTCATTGCTTTGGATATGTGAACAAGAAGATTCTACAACAAATAGAGTCTATTGTCAAGATGCATCGTTATGTTCTGTATGAATACGAATGATCTCATCATCTAGTATCTCTTCATCCACTAGCCCCTCACTCTTCAACTTATTATAGTTGTAACATCCTTCAAACGAGGGTCTGAACTTTGCTGTGTGTTCCATTGCTAACATATGCCATTAATATATGTATACTAGATTCCATTCCAGAAAGTATCTACAGGTGCTTGCACATTTCTTGCTGCAAAATACAATACTATATTACATATAAACCAAGCAAGATTTGCTACCCAAGCCTGTTTCCAGCAATATTTCCTATTACTTTGCACAATATACATATTCCTATCATTCATTACTGTGTCAACAGATAAAGGTCTAACTTTCAACCATTGTTCAAGAATCAATGCAATTACAAAACCTACTGCAAAGATAAAGAAAGTAAAATTAAAGAAACTTGATGTGTAAAGTAAAAATGAAATCATCTGTTAAGTGCTAATACGTTTCCATCGTCATCATCATCGTCATCCTCTTCAAGTTTTTCTCTGATCTCATTGATGCGTTCTTGTAGAGCATTATACTCTTCTAAATCGCAACTTTTAAAATCAACAGTCATCACTTGCTCACCATTCTTAGGTGCTTCTGGATGAGGTGTGTATGCTCTCATAGCATCACTATAAGAGTTAACTGGTCTTTTGTCAAACTCTGCCAGTGTAGAGCTCATTGCCTTCCACATAAATGCGAAAGTCATCCCAACTATCCCTGCAAAGAACGTCAGGTATATAAAAACTGTAATATCATTCATCTCTGAAATAGTCTCTGAATTGGAACTTGTTTAATCTTGTCAATAATATCTGTTTCTATCTTATCTAAAATATTAACATCTAAATGCATAAATGGTGGAATGATACCTAGCATTCTGAGTAGACCATCAACAAACAAGGCTAAGGTAGTAAATCCTAGAATCATACTAAGAACAGTAGCATCACGGTTATGCTTTGCCATTGACTCCTCATCAATCGCTCTGGCTTCAGCAACTGCTTTATCAATCGCTGCTGAAATCAATAGGTTAACTTCCTCCTTTGTATAGAAAGTTCTACTATTTGTTTCGAGTTTTGTTACAGTTGATACTGGAAACTCTTTGATTAGTTTTTGGATCATAGTTTTTCTATTTATTCGGGTTTCACCCTACCATAATCATCTTCTAGTCTTATTATGTCGTCTTCATCACAATTACCAATTTGTGTTTCAATGAATACTAAATCTTCGGTAGCACCTGCTGTTGCTCGGTGAATGGCCTTTGGAAGAATGACCCAATTAGAACCAACAGATACTTCATACTCTTTCTCGTTGATTGTAATTGATCCTGTTCCACTTACAATAGACCAATGTTCTGTTCTCTTCTTGTGATACTGTAAAGAGAATCGTTGAAAAGGATACACTACGATTCTCTTAACTTTATATCCCCTTTCGGGAACATCTAATAAGATCTCGTATGTTCCCCAAGGTTTTTCTACTATCATCTATCTTAAAAAAAAGAAGACCATCTGCCCGACTTATAAAGTTGCATCTTAGGTCAAGAAGGGAGGGTGGTTGGAATCCTGTATACCAACAAGAGCAGGGCATTTCTACAGTTTAGAATTACCACTCTGCCTACGACCTACTTGGTTTGTAGTTCTGCCATTCCTGACAGCGAGCACCACCTCTGTCGCATCACCTTAACCAGCTATATGCCAGTAAGTTTATTCAGTCACACCCAATGTGCTGATCAGGCACAAATATAGTATATCAATCTTCAGATGGTTTGTCAACTATCTTTTTTCCAGAAGATAGAATTTCTATGGATTCCTCATCATCTAGTTCTATCCACTCTTCAAACTCTTCATAGATCGCAAACTTGCTGCCAATGGGTTCTATGTTTGCAATTTTATTTATAGACCATTCTCTTATTTCATCGACCATCTTATCAGTATTATCCAAAATCGTAATAGTCTTTTCTGAAGTATCTAGAGAGGATGTTACTGTTGTAATACTTCGGTGTTCCGTCGCCAAGTGACTCGGTAAGAACTCCTTTGACGAAGAGTTGCCTTGTCTCTTCAAAGTTGGTTTTCCCAGATGTTGAATGTAGGCTAAGGATAGTTCTGTTAAAATTCTGTCTACCCAATCGTTCAATATCTTCTTTAAGTTCTGGGCAAGAGCCATAATACTTTTTCCAATCAGATTCAGATTTCACTTTGCGTTTCTTACCTTTAGGAGTTCGGAACTTCCAAAAGTATTTTCTTCCAATATATTCACGTTGAGTCTCATTACATGCGATACAGTAGACAAACCCAAAGTGATCTCCTATGTCAGAAGACTCGAATGCTTTACCATTATATATCCACGGATTCTCATAGTCAATACTCATACTCGTCAAGGATATCCAATGCATTATTTAGGGCAAGTTGAGCTGCCCATCTTTCGTTGTCATTCCATTCTGGATACCACGATTTATTGTGGATACCTTCTTTAATCTTAAGAAGGCGAGATGTCATAAAGATCTTTGTCAGACGACCATTCATACAGATATCACATTAGATACCAGTATTTAACTAAAAATTATAATTTGAAACCACTAAATGTGTTCTTTTTAACATCTTGTTTGATCCCACCAACCACATATGACTCTACTTCTGTCTCTTGTGGTGCTACTTGTAGACCCTTAGAACTGATCCAATGTTGTGTCCACGGTAGCGGATTGTTTCTTAATGGTATGTCATATAATGGTTCAAGACCTATTGATTTCATTCTACGATTAGCGATCCACTCAACATATTGTGATAATAATTTACCATTTAAACCGATCATACTACCATCCATGAACAGATACTCTGCCCACTCTTTCTCTTCTTGAACAGCATTCCTAAACATCTCAATAACATGCTCTTCTTCCTCTTTCATAATCTCAACCATCTCAGGATCATCACCTTCTTTCCACTTGTTTAAGATTTGTTGAGTAAGAACGAGGTGTTGGTTTTCGTCTCTGGCGATAAGGGAAATGATTTTTGCAGACCCTTCCATAAGTTTGAGTTCGCCAAAAGCAAAGCTACAAGCAAAAGATACATAAAAACGGATACCCTCAAGAATGTTAACATTGGCAACAGCACGATAAAGTTTTCTTTTTAATTCTCTTCTAGTGGATCTAGATGTCTCTGACCCCTTAAAATTATCCTTCCACATATTACCAGTTCCCCATTCTTGGGCATAATTTAGGAAATCATCATACGCTTCTGTGACACTTTTGGCACGATCAAGTATTTTTTGATCATCTAAGATAGTATCAAATACCTCTGCAGGATCTGGATATACATTTTTGATGATATATGTGTATGATCTACTATGAATCATCTCCATAAATTCCCATACACCCATAGCCCCTTCTAATTCTGGAAGAGAACAATATGGTTGAAATGCCATACCTGGCCCACGACCTTGAACAGAATCAAGGAGAACCTGATATTTTAAATTACTTGTAAAGATATGTTTTTGCTCTGGTGTAAGAGACTGATAATCTCCACGATCTTTTTGTAAAGATACCTCTTCTGGTCTCCAGAAATATCCTAGCATTTGAGTTGTTAGTTTCTCAAAAACTGGGTATTTGTAAGAGTCATATCTCTGTATTCCTAATGGTTTTCCAAAAAACATAGGTTGTTTCTTGGTATCTACATGTTCGTCATTGAACACGGTCATACTATCTACCTTAGATTGCACAACTGTCACACGCTTCCTCCTCTGCTGAACTTAGATCTTCGAGTAAATTATTTAGTTCTGGTTTCACTTGTGATTCAACCTCTTCGATATCATCACTCTTCATGTCATGTGTATTCTGATAATATGATGTCTTCCAACCATACTTATATGTAGTAAGAAGATCATTTGCCATCACCTGCATAGGCACTTCATTGTCTGGATACTGCTCTGGATTGTAACTCCAGTTACCAGATATCCCTTGATCAAAGAATTTTTGCATTACAGCTACGACTTTGATATATCCATCGTTACTTGGCATATCCCAAAGTAAAGTATATTTACTTTTTAAATTTCCATAAGACGGAACAACCTGTTTAAGAGGCCCCTTCTTTGATTTTTTAATCGACAAGTAATCTCTAGGTGGTTCGATTCCATTTGTGGCATTTGACACAACGGAACTGCTCTCCGATGGCATCTGTGCTGACAGTGTTGAGTGTCTAAGGCCGTGTTCCAAGATAGATGCTCTAAGAGATTCCCAATCATGCTGATACTTTGGTTCGCTTATTTCATCGACATCTTTTTTATAAGTGTCGATGGGTAATATACCGTCTGAATATTTAGTTCTTCCAAAGTTCTCACACCAACCCTTCTCTTTTGCCAGTTGATTTGATGCTTTTAGAAGATAATACTGAAATGATTCTGACAGACTATGAACTGCATCCCATGCCTCTTGAGAGTCATAATTATAACCTAACTTAGCAAGATAGTGTGCAAGACCTATAAAACCTACTCCAAGCGATCTTCGTGCCTTTGTGGCCATCTCTGCTGCCTTAACTGGATACTCTTGATAATCAATCAATTCTTCCAATGCACGAACTGCAAGATCACATAATTCTTCTAGTTCTCCATCATTTCTTACCTTACCTACATTGATTGCACTAAGAATACACAAAGCAATCTCACCGAGATGATCATCTATGTGTTGAATAGGATATGTTGGTAGAGTTATTTCCTGACAAAGATTACTCATCTCTATCTTATCTTTGAATGATGAGTGAGTGTTGCAGTGATCTAGATTCATCAAATAGATACGACCTGTCTCTGCTCTCTCCTTCAACAACTCAAGGATGAGTTCCTGTGCACCTACAACTGTTTTTGGAATAGATTCATCTTTTTCATACTGTTCATACAACTCATCAAACTTATCAGTTCCAAAGAATGCAAAAAGATTAGGAACATCATGCGGGCTAAAGAGTGTAATATTACCATCATCAATAAATCTCTGGTAAAATAACTGACTTAATTGAATACTGTAGTCTAACTTACGAACTCTATTGTCTTCGGTTCCCTTGTTATTCTTGAGAACCATTATATCTCTTATTTCTTGATGCCAGATTGGGAAGTGTACAGTCGCTGATCCACCTCTAATGCCATTTTGAGTGCAGCATCTGACAGTTGCTTCAAACTTTTTGAGGAACGGTACAACACCTGTGTGTTGAACTTCTCCACCCCTGATTTTACTGTTGATCCCACGGATGCGGCCCGCGTTGATGCCGATACCCGCCCTTTGTGCAACGTATTTGCCAATTGCCATATCAGAGCTAAAGATACTATCGAGGGTGTCATCAATATCAACAAGAACACAGCTAGCAAATTGTCGAATTGGAGTTCTAACTCCTCCCATGATAGGTGTGGGAATGTTGATTTTGTGTCTGCTGATTGCTTCGTAGTATCTTTCGACATAATTCATCCTTGTTTCTTTGGGATACTCTGCAAATAT
>Ga0208749_1000444_pt1 | contig 10128 bp, 9 predicted proteins | sample Knorr_S15_td_DCM_FD_185601 | JGI IMG/M metagenome (GOLD analysis project Ga0208749, IMG submission 185601) | Marine microbial communities from Southern Atlantic Ocean transect - Knorr_S15_td_DCM_ad_63m_LV_B (SPAdes) (version 2) | ecosystem: Environmental > Aquatic > Marine > Oceanic | place... | reverse complement strand
AAAATCCTCATTAAATCTGGTTCTGTTAAAGTTAATGGTGAAATCGAGAAAAGAAGAGGCAGGAAATTGAATAAAGGAGATAAAGTTATGTTTCTAAAAAATGAATTAATATTTGAATAATTAACTTATTCAGCGCAGCGTATATTATTATATTTTTCTTGGACTAATAATTTTGAGAAAATCTGTAATCGCTGGTAATTGGAAAATGCACATGACTTGTGCAGAAGCAAAAATTTATTTGGAAGAATTTCTCCCCTTAATAAGAGATATTCCGAATGATCGTGAAATTGTTATTGCTCCACCATTTACGGCTATTTCAACCTTTTCTAGTTATTCAGATTTCGATTATTTAGATATATCTAGTCAAAATATTCATTGGGAGGATCAAGGAGCTTTTACTGCCGAAATATCTCCTAAAATGCTCCTCGAACATGGAGTAAAATATGCAATTGTCGGACATAGTGAACCCAGAAAATATTTTAGTGAGAGTGATCAACAAATTAATAAACGTGCTGTATTTGCCCAAAAGAGTGGCCTTACTCCTATTGTTTGTGTGGGCGAATCTCTTGAACAAAGAGAAAGAGGTGAAGCTGATAGGGTTATTACTAGGCAGGTAGAACAAGGCCTGGAAAACACAGATCCTTCTAATCTTATAGTTGCATATGAACCTATTTGGGCAATTGGAACAGGAAAAACATGTGAAGCTAGAGACGCTAATAAGATATGTGCTTTGATAAGGAAATTAATAGGATTTAATGATGTAATCATTCAGTATGGAGGTTCTGTTAAACCAAGCAATATTGACGAAATTATGTCAATGAGTGATATTAATGGTGTTCTGGTGGGAGGTTCTTCATTAGATCCTAAGAGTTTCGCTAGAATTGCAAATTACGAATAAATTAAATCCATGGCCTAAGGATTGGGGCCGGAAAACTTCCATTATGGGAGTTATAAATTTAACGCCTGATTCATTTAGCGATGGAGGGGATTTAAACTCTACAAGTAAAGTTTTAAACCAAGTTAAAGATTTTATATCTAATGGAGTCGACATAATTGATTTAGGAGCTCAAAGCACTAGGCCTGGAGCTGAAGAAGTTGGACCTAGATACGAAATAAAAAGATTAATACCAAATTTGAAAATAATAAAAGCAGAATTTCCAGAGATTTTAATTTCTATTGATACATTTAATTCTGAGGTTGCTAACGAAGCGCTGCTAAATGGAGCTAATTGGATAAATGATGTTACGGGAGGAAGAAGAGACGAGAAAATATTGGAAATTGTATCAAAATTTAATTGCCCATTCGTAATAACGCATAGTCGAGGAAATAGTCAAAATATGAATGAATTAAATCAATATGAAAATTTTCTAATCGAAGTAATTTCATCTCTTGAGAGTTTGATAAAGAATGCTTTAGAAAAAAAAATATCTAGTAAAAATATAATTTTAGATCCAGGAATTGGCTTTTCTAAAGATCTTAAACAAAATTTGGAGATTTTAAAAAACTTAGAATTATTTAAAAAATTAAATTTCCCAATTTTAATTGGAGCTTCTAGAAAAAGGTTTATAGGAGAAATTTTAAATGAAATTAATCCAAAGGAGAGAGATATTGGTACCCTCGCAATTACTTGTCTTTGCTCCCAGTTAAATATTGATTTAATTAGGGTTCATAATGTTAAAAATAACTATCAGATATTAAAAGTAGCTGACAAGATTTATAGATAATAGAATTATATTTATTCTTTCACTCCTTCAATTTTATCTTCTACCTCTTGGTATAGCTCTTTTAATTGTTCTATATTTTCATCTGAAGTTTCCCAATAACCTCTCCCGTTAACTTCCAATAAGGTTCCTACTATTCTTCTAAAACTGTTAGGGTTTAAATCCATAAGTCTTTTCCTCATCTCTTCGTCATTTATAAATGTTTCATTAGTTTCTTCATATACAAAATTATCAACTTGACCACTTGTGGCACTCCATCCGAGAGTGTAATTAAGCCTATTAGAAAGCTCTCTTACTCCCTCATAACCTGATTTGAGCATACCTTCATACCACTTTGGATTTAAAAGTTTTGTTCTAGAATCAAGCCTAATAGTTTCTCCCAGTGTCCTTACTTGCGCATTAGAAGTTGTAGTGTCTGCTATGTAACTACTTGGTTCTTTACCGTCATCTCTTAATGTTTTTATTAATTTGGTTGGGTCAGAATCAAAATAATGACTTACATCTGTTAGCGATATTTCGGAAGAGTCAAGATTTTGGAATGTAACATCAGCAGTTTTCATGACCGATTCAAATACATCTCTTTTTTGATTCATCTCACCAGGATTATCGGCATTAAAAGCATAGGTCTTCCTTGATAAATACATTTCTTGTAACTCGTTTTCCTCTTCCCATGTTGAATTTTCAACAGCTAAATTCACATTAGAACTATAACTTCCACTTGCGTTAGAGAATACTCTCGCAGAAGCTTCTCTTATAGAGGTACCTTCTTTCTCAGATTGCTCTAAAGAGTGTTTTCTTACAAAATTTGAGTCTAAAGGTTCATCAGCTTCTGCTGCTAATTTGACTGCTTGATCTATCAATGCCATTTGATTAATAAATAAATCTCTAAAAACACCAGAACAATTAACTACGACATCTATCCTAGGTCTTCCTAATTCTTCGAGAGGGATTAACTCCAATTTATTTATTCTTCCTACAGAGTCTGGTTTTGGTTTTACCCCTACAAACCATAAAATTTGTGCTAATGATTCTCCATAAGTTTTGATGTTATCAGTGCCCCATAAAACACAAGCTATTGTCTCAGGCCATGTCCCTTGTTCTTCTTTTTGCCTCTCAATTAATTTGTCTACAACCGCTTTTGCTGCAGCAACAGCTGCTGTAGTTGGTATGGACTGCGGATCAAGTGCATGTATATTTTTGCCACTAGGTAATACTCCAGGATTCCTTATAGGATCTCCACCTGGACCAGGCAAAACATAATTGCCATCTAATGCTTTAATAAGACTATCCATTTCTTGATCAGCACAAATCTGTTCGAGACAATAAAGTAAATAATCAAAAAGTTTATTTAATTCTTTTTGATTTAACTCGTTAAATCCATTTAACCTGCATACTCTTAGCCATGGAGTCGGTAAAACCAAACCAAATACTTTTAGAAAGTCTAAAAGCTTTGAAAGTAAAGATTTCTCTAAATAAACTCTACCATTAACTATTTTTAAAGAATTAACCATTGCAAATATTGATTCTCTTGCTGTCTTTATGATTTTTTCATTTAGTTCAACATATTTAAGCTCACCTTTATTGTTCCCATCGTAAATCTTATCAATAGTGAGGTTTATTGACTCTGCCAATAGGCCAGGGAGTGATCTTAAACCTTCTTGTTCTCTTTCTAAAGAAGCAATATTTACAAGGGTTGCTACAGCTTCCTCTGCCGTTGGGGCTTCTCCAATAGTATGAAGACCACATGGTAATAATCTACTTTCTATTTCCATTAGTTGTTTGTATATATTCCCTACGAATAGATCTCTTTCCTCGATTCTAAGTTCTTCTACCTCTTTAGTAGGTAGCTCAACATCTTTATCAAGATTACATTGCTTAGAAGTCTCAATAATTGCATTAACAATTTGAATTCCTCTGCTACCTTCTCTTAGTTGTTGATAAGAACCAACTAATTCACTTAATTCTTTAAGTCCTTTATATAGACCAGCATTTTCTGCTGGAGGAGTAAGGTAACTTATAGTTGATGCATATCCTCTTCTTTTGGCAATTGTTGCTTCAGATGGATTATTGGCTGCGTAATAATATAAATTAGGTAATGATCCAATCAAGGAATCTGGGTAACATGTATCACTCATGCCCATTTGCTTCCCAGGCATGAATTCAAGAGAACCGTGAGTTCCAAAATGAAGTACAGCATCTGCACACCATATCTTTTCTACATATGTATAGTAAGCTGCAAAACCATGATGAGGACTTGCACTTCTTGAATAAAGTAATCTCATGGGATCACCTTCATAGCCAAATGTTGGCTGTACTCCTATAAATACATTTCCAAAATGTTTTCCGTATATAAGTAAATTTTGTCCATCACTATTTAAATTTCCAGGAGGTTTCCCCCAATTCTCTTCAAGTCGCTTTGAATAGGGTGTATATTCCTCATATTCTTTAATTGACATTTTATGGGCAATATTTAATTCAGGAGATCCATCCATTGCCTCAGGATTATTTATAACTTTTTCCATTAATTCTTTCGAATTATTTGGTAGCCCATCTATTTGATATCCTTTTTCTTTCATTTCCAATAGAACTCTATAAATAGAACCAAAGACATTCAGATATGCTGCTGTACCAACATTCCCTTTGTCTGGAGGAAAACTAAATACAGTAATTGCTAATTTCTTTTCTTCTCTTTTTTTTACTCTAAGCGAAGACCACTTTATGGCTCTTTCCGCTATTACATCAACTCTATCTTGGAGCGTATGAGCTTTTCCTGTGGCATCATCACGCCCTGAAAGAATAATAGGTTCAATTGCTCCATCTAGTTCTGGTATCGCAATTTGTAAAGCAACTTGAACTGGATGTAATCCTAAATCACTTTCTTCCCATTCTTGAGTTGTTTGAAAAACTAAAGGCAGTGCAACCATATAAGGTCTGTTAAGCTTTTTTAAAGCCTCGATAGCCTTTGGATGGTCTTGCCTTGCAGGTCCGCCAACCAATGCAAATCCTGTTAAAGATACCACTCCATCAACAATCGGTTCCTCTTTATTAATCGAGTTAAAATAGAACTCATTAACTGGCTTAGAAAAATCTAGTCCTCCGCAGAATATTGGAAGTACTCTCGCACCTCTATATTCTAATTCTTGAATAACAGCAACGTAATGAGCATCATCTCCAGTTACTATGTGACTTCTTTGAAGTACTAATCCTATTGTTGGTGTTTTGTAATCTTTGGGCTTTATATCTTTTCTATCGTTTTCCCAATTTTGATAGTCGTTTAAACTTTCAAACATGCATGGTGCTAATGGATGCCAAATTCCAAGGTCAGGGAATGTTTCTGGATCTTGTATTTTGAATTCTTCTATTTGGCCCTTTATATCATCAGAGACAGCATATTTCTCTGAGATCATTAATAAGAAATTTTTAAGGTTTTCAGTAGTACCACCCAACCAGTACTGAAAACTCAAAATAAATGTCCTGGCATCTTGAGCTTTTTCTACAGGAAGATATTTTAGTATTGATGGCAATGTATTTAGCAATTTCAACATTGAATCTTGGAAACTAGCTCCATCTGATTCTTTTTTCTTTTTTATTAGATCCCCAATAATACTTTTGGATTGACCTAGTTGTGCCATGCTAAATGAACCTAACTTATTCAACCTCATAACTTCAGGCATAGAAGGAAATATTATTGAAGCTTTGAGCTTTTCCTTGTGGGGCGTAACTGCCTCTACAACCTTTTGAGCTAGATCTTCAATAAAAATTAAAGAAGCAATAAAAATATCAGCATTAGCTATGTCTGCTTTAAAATCATTAAAATTATTTTCATTTCTAAGTTCTTCAATAAGGTAACCACTAAGGTCTATCCCAATTGGACCATTCATTTCATTTATTGATCTTGCTGCTTCTGTTAAGGAATTTTGGTATTGTGGCTCCAGGACAACATAAACTGCTTTTATTACAACTTTGTGTTTGTTATCCTCAACAGGAGATACTCTGCGATTTGCTGAGCGGACCTGCGTAAACATATGATTCTTTTTAAGTATTTCTTAAAAGCCTAAGGTTGAAATGACGTTATTGTGACCTTTATAAATAGCGTGTAACATCCTTTTAAAAAAAATTTTTTAACTAAAATGAATAAAAATTCCGAAAATACTATACCAGTACTTGTTTCTGGGGCATTGGGTAGAATGGGAAGTGAAGTTGTAAACTCTGTATTAAATTCAACAGATTGTGATCTTGTTGCCGCAATTGACATAAGTCAGAATAATAACGGAGCAAATATTTCAGAAATATTAAAAGTAAAAAATTCTGATGTTTTTGTTTCAAATGACTTTGAAGGAACTTTATGCTCAATTAGTCAAAATTATAGAAATGAAAATATTAAACCAGTATTGGTAGATTTTACTCATCCTGATTCAGTCTATGAAAATACTAGATCAGCAATCGCATATGGGATCTCTCCTGTCGTTGGAACTACAGGTCTTACTCCCTCCCAAATAAATGATTTAGCACTATTTGCTCAAAAATCATCTGTTGGTTGTGCCATAATCCCAAATTTTTCAGTGGGAATGGTTCTACTTCAACAAGCTGCATCTGTTGCAGCAAAATTTTATGACAATATTGAATTGATAGAGATGCACCATAATCAGAAGGCAGATTCACCTAGCGGTACCTGTATAAAGACTGCTGAAATGATTGAAGAATATTCCAAGAAATATAATGAAAGTTTGGTTAAAGAGTCAGAATCTTTGAAAGGAGTTCGAGGAGGTGTTAGAAATTCAGGTCTAAATATACATTCAGTAAGGTTGCCAGGTCTATTAGCTCATCAAGTCGTAATAATGGGTTCTCCCGGTGAAACTTATACTATTAAGCATGACACTATAGATAGAAAAGCTTATATGCCAGGAGTTTTACAAGCAATACAAAAAATAGGTAATTATGAGTCATTAGTTTACGGACTTGAAAAATTGATTTTTTAAAATGCTTATTCCACTAAAATTAAGTCAAATTTCGAGACTAATTCCATCCGTTGGAACTGGAGGCCAATTTAAATATGCTTTAGGAGATCCTAATAAAATTCTTCAAAGATTAATTATTTCATCTATTGGAGGGATAATTAATTTCTTGATAAGTATTAGCCAAACAGGAAATCAGACTTATAATTTGTGGTTAATACTTTGTGTTGTTTTTTTTCTTTATATTTTATGGAGCCCAATTCTTGAATCAAGCAGAAAAAATTTACAATTAAGAAAATATAAATTCTTTTCTATTTTTGATGGTTACGTATCAGATATTTACAAAACTGAAAAGATTGAAAGTGCAAGAGAACAATCTAATAGACAAGGTAGATTAGAGGTTATTAAGAAAAAGAGAACATGGCTTGTTATTGAGTTAGAAGATGAATACGGTTATTTAGATAAGATAACTTTCCCAATGGAAAATAAACATAGTCAAATTAAAGTCGGAGCAAACATAAGATGTTTAGCTTTATCAAATAATCGTAATTATGATAGGGATATTTATTTAACTGATGCTTGGTTACCAGATATTAATTTGTGGGTTGGTGATTATCCTTACTTGCTAAGGCCGGCATTTGAAGAAATTTGCTATATTTATCTAAAATAGAATTAAGAACTATATATTTTTATAATGAGCAATAAGCTTAATTTTAAAATTGTTGGTTCAGGCCCAACTGGAATACTTTTGTCCATTGCCTTATCAAAATTAGATTTAAATATATATTTAACTGATTTGTTAACTAGAGAACAGCTTATTTCTCAAGACAAGACTTATGCTATTACTCATTCAACGAGGAAAATTCTTGATAAATTTAGTATCTGGGAGAAATTAAAACCATATTTATTTGGGTTTACCAAACTTTCAATATCAGATAGTGTTACGTCATCTTTTACAACTTTAAGAATTTCTGACTTAGATGAGGATATAAGTGCTGAAAATAATATTGGTTGGGTTATTAAACATTCTGATCTTATGAATGTGTTTTTTCAGGAAATTGATATTCACAAAAATATTTTTTTTAAATCACGTCAAAACTTATCACAAGAGAAATTTATATTTGATTATAAATTTATTTCAACAGGAGCTATTCCTATTAATAATAAGAAATCTTCCAATTTCTTATATATCAGGAAAAAATATAATCAGTCTTGTTTAACGTTTAAGGCTATCTTAAGAGGGAATTTGGAGAGGTGTGCGTATGAAATCTTTAGAGAAGAAGGTCCTTTAGCTTTATTACCTTTAGATAAAAATTTATATCAAATTATTTGGACATCGAGTACTTCTAAATCTATTGATAGATTAAATGCTGATAAGAATTTTCTGATGGATAATTTATCAACAATTTTGCCTGATTACTTTAAATTGGATCAAATAGTTGGTGAAGTTAATTTATTCCCTGTTTCACTTTCTATAAACTTTTCGATGTTTAACTCCAAAAAATTATTATTTGTAGGAGATTCATTTCATACATTTCATCCTGTGGGAGGTCAAGGTCTAAATACTTGCTGGCGAGACGTAAATAATATATTTGATATATTAAATGAGAATTCATTTGTCAATAAAAAGAATTTGAAATTCTTTAAATTTAAATATTATTTGAATAGATTTATAGATATTTTTTTTACTCTAGTTATTACTGATTCTTTAATTACTTTTTTTGCAAATAGAAATTTTCTTTTAATTCCTATAAGAAAAATATCATTTAAACTTTTAAATAAATTTTTGTTTATTAGAAAAATAGTATTAAATCAAATGACTAAGTCAATTATTTTTAATTCGATTAAATGACAACTAGTAATAATAATTTATCTAAGAAAATGATATTTTTTCTTTTAGATGAAATTGGTTTAGATCATTCATCAATTGAACTTGGACTTAAATTATCAAAAAGAAAAAATACCCCTCTCCCAATATTATTATGGAGTTATGGAATGTTGACTATTGATGAACTCGACAAGTTATATTCTTTTTTATTTCAAAACATAGAATAATAATTCTGTTATAATTTTATTATCTTGAAACGAAGAGCTATTACTGTTTTATTTAAACGAAATCATATATCAAGGGAATCTATACAGAGACTTGATTTACTTTTGCTAACATTAGAAACTATAGATCTAAATTGCTCGGAATCTTTATTGAACTTATCAAATAATCTTAACTTAAATAAGGTTTTGCCTAATAAAGTTACTATTTGGAAATTGAGGAATAATAATCCAATGAGAAAATCATTTAAAAATAACAAAATCACAATAGAGTCTTTTGAAGCTTTGACTAAACTAGCTGTTGAAATGTCTAAAGCTTTATATCCTTATATAAGAGAAATCCTTCAGTCAAGAGATAATATTGATAAGAATCCTTATTCCTGGAATGATTTCAAAAAAAGATTTATTGAGTTAATTTATGAAAGATTAAACATTAACAGTATGAGAGTTAAAAAGCTTATTGATCCAAAGGGAAATGACGAGATTCTTATTAAAAACCTTCTTACTTTGGCTTTATGTAGCACTGACCAAGGTTATCAGAAGTTAAGAACTTCTTTATTAAATTTTTGATATGCTCCAAAACCAATTAATATTTAATCAATCTTCAGTAAGTCTTGAAATAATTGGATTGCCTGATTATTCAAATAATGAAAACAAAAGTCAAATATCTATCATTTCACAATGGAAGTTAATGATAATTGATAAGCCTCTTATTGAGGGCAATATTGATCACTTAAAATCAATTATGGGTGCATTTTATAGTTATGCAAATTTTCTTATTAATAACGATAATGCATTTTATGAGTCAAAGTTTATTGATATAAAAGCTGAAAACTATTTCACTCATAATGTACTTCTTAAAAGTTCAAAACCTAATGTTAAACCTTTAAAAATAAAGATTGGTAACTCCGTACTCTCTGACATTATAAATTGTTTTGATCAGTTTAATTCTTCCATCAAAGTTAGAAAAGTTAATTCAGTTATTTTAGATAAGCATCCTAAGAAAGGTTTCTTAATCTTTATAAATAAAGATAAAATTTTTAGCATTCTTTTGCCTCCGCTTATTTCTTTATGCTCTTTATTCCTGATATCTTCAACGTTTATATATTTGTATAATTTAAGTGAAGATAATGATAAAAAAGCATTAATAAATTCAAAAAAATCACTTCAACTTCATAGCATCGATTCTATTAAAACGTTAATATAGTTTAGTTTCTTTTTAATCATTATATCTTCATTATTTATTTTTAATGTATGGCAGATTTAAAAATACCAAGTTTAAATAAAAAGACTGATAAATTCCTCTTCAAAAATAAATTCCCCTCTAGAAGAGAAACTAAGAAGAAATTAATAATTGAATCTTTTTATATGCTAATTATTAGCCTATTATTAGCTTATATAAA
>Ga0208749_1000442_pt1 | contig 10153 bp, 11 predicted proteins | sample Knorr_S15_td_DCM_FD_185601 | JGI IMG/M metagenome (GOLD analysis project Ga0208749, IMG submission 185601) | Marine microbial communities from Southern Atlantic Ocean transect - Knorr_S15_td_DCM_ad_63m_LV_B (SPAdes) (version 2) | ecosystem: Environmental > Aquatic > Marine > Oceanic | place... | reverse complement strand
AGGAGTTGTTGTTCATGGAGGTTCAGTAGGTGAAGGTGGAGATATTGGCGAAGGGTATAAGAACTGGGCAAAAGCTATAAAGGAAGTTGAGGATACAGGAATGAGAGTTCTTGTAGAGAATACTGCTGGTGGAAAAAATTCAGTTGCTCGTTACATGGATTCAATTGAGAGGCTCTGGGAAGTTGTAGGTCATCTAAATGTAGGTCTTTGTCTTGACACTTGTCACACATGGGCAGGAGGAATACCAACAAAGGACGCTGTAAAAGGTTTTAAAAAACTAGTAAAGAAAATTGATTTAGTGCATTTCAATGATTCAAAAGATGGTTTTGAAAGCAGTAGAGATAGACATGAAAATCTTGGTAAGGGAAACATTCCAAAAGAAGATCTTGAGTATGTAATTAAAAATGCAAAAACAGACTTAATTGTTGAGACACCAAATGGTCCAGATGCACAAAAAAAAGACATTGCTTGGATAAAGAGAAGACTAAAAAAATGAATTACCTACCTAAAAATCTTTCCTTCAAAGAAGGAGTTGCTTATATTGGAGAAACTTCATTAGTTGATGTTGCAAAAAATTACGGGACGCCTCTTTATGTGTATGACTGGGAACATTTAAAAGACAATATTGACGGATTCACAGATGCTTTTGGAGCACATACATTATTTAGATACGCTGCAAAAGCTTTTATTTCTAAGGCACTTGTTAAAGAACTTCACGAAAAAGGCTGGGGTATAGATGTTGTTTCAGGAGGAGAAATGGCAACCGTACAAGAAACAGTTGGGACATTAGAAAATACAGTTTTCAATGGGACTTTCAAGAGAGCAGATGAAATAGAATATTTTATTCAAAATAATGGTGGTCATATTTCTATAGATAATCGTTATGAAATAGAAATGTTAGATAAAGCAGCCTCATCTCTAGACAAGAAGCAGCCAGTAATCATGAGAATTAATTTAGATGTAGGTGCTGAAACACATCCAATGGTATTGACAAGTGGGTATGATCAACAATTTGGAATTTCTATTGGTTTTGCTGAAGAGGCGTTGGAGCAAATAGCATCATCCAAGTCATTATCATTTTCAGGAATCCATGTGCACGTTGGAAGTCAAATCAAAGATCCTGAACGTTACAAATTAGCAATGAGTTCATGTTCAGATTTTATGAATACTCACTCTGAAAAAGTAGAAGAAAAGGCAGTTTTTAATGCAGGTGGTGGATTCTTTTCTCCATATGCTGGAGATGAAGTAGACCATGAACTATCTATTTACTCAAAAGCAATACACGATGGGATAAAAGAACATTGGTCACAAGATTATAAAGTAATGATTGAACCAGGTAGAGCATTAGTTAATAATCCTGGAGTTATTCTCTATACTGCCGGAGCTATAAAGTCTGACAGAGGAGAGAAGCCTTACATACTTGTTGATGGAGGAATGTCAGACAATCCAAGACCAGCATTATATGGTAGTGAACATAAACTATTTAATATCTCTGGTCGTAAAAGCGAGAAAGAAGCAGTACATGCAGTATCAGGGAGACACTGTGAAAGTGGAGATTTATTAGTAGAAGACGCAATGTTACCTGAAGACACAGAGTCCGGTGATATTTTAATGTCCACTTCAACTGGAGCATATACCTTTGCGATGGCAAGTAATTACAATAGAGTTCCAAAATCTGGAGTAGTTGCTGTTAAAGACTCTGGAGTAGTTGAGCTAGTCAATAGGCAGAGTTTTCAAGATACCTTTATAAATGACGTATAGTGATTTAAGTTTAAAATACAGATTCTTTTTAAAGCTTCCTTATTTTTTTTACAATAAATTAACTGCTCGGTTGTACGGTAAAAAATTAATACAAATTACAACAATTGGAAGAACTTCAAAAAAAGAAAGAAAAACTCTTTTAGAAGTTATTGGAAAGATCGATAATGCCCCAGTTGTTATTGCAGGATTTGGAGAAAGTAGTGACTGGGTATTAAATCTGAGGAAAAATCCTCAAGTAGAAGTAGTATGGACAAATCTTAATTACACTTCGATCGTTGAATGGTTAAACGAAGAGGAGGCTATTGCTATATTAAGTGATTACAAAAAACGTAATCCCAATCTAGTTAGATTATATGAATCGTTATTTAAAAAGTCTTGGGATAAGTTTTATCAACTTCCTATTTGTATGATTCCAAATATTAAATAGTTGCTACGATTCTTCCAATTGTTTTTCTAGCCCCAATTAAATCTAAATAATCCACTATTTTCTCAAAAGGTATGGTCTCATAAACAGGGTCTATCTTTTTCTCTAAATACAAATTAAATAATGACTCCATTCTTGAATGTAAGTAAGCAGAATCATCATCTTCAAAACTGATCATAAAAACACCCATAATGGTGATGTTTTTGACTAATAAATAACTTAACAATTGGTTAGGTATATTTCCGCTAGCAAAACCAACAATTAAAGCCCTGCCTTCTGAACTTAGCAAACGAAGACCTTCTTCATAGGGTTCACCACCCACTTGGTCGTAGAAAATATCTATTGGTCGTTTACCGTACTTGTTCTCGATTGTTTCTTTTAAATTTTCTTCTCGGTAATTTATTATTAAATCTGGATTATATTTTTTAATAAATTCTGCTTTTTCATTAGAACCAACTGCAGCGATTACTTCAGCATTGGATAATTGAGCAAGTTGTACAGCAGCTAAACCTACTCCACCTGCTGCTGCATTAACTAAAACTCTTTCACCTTCTTTAATCTGAGCACGTCTATGTAAAGCAAAATCAGAGGTTAAATAGGCCATCAATATACCTGCTGCTGCTTCAAAGCTAATATCATCTGGGATTTTATAAGTTAAATTTTCACTGCTTATACAAAACTCTCCAAAACTTCCATAACGCCCTGATCTAAAAACGGTACAAGCCCCAACTACTCTATCCCCAACTTTTAGATGGCTATCTTCTCCACATTCTTTAACTATCCCTGCTACCTCAAAACCTGGAACAAAAGGGGTTTCAGGATTTGATTGATACATTCCACCTGAAAGGAGTAAATCTGCAAAATTTAATGTTGCTGCTTTTGTCTCTATAAGAACCTCATTCTCACCTCGAGAAGGCATCTCCATGTTTCCTATTTTTAAGTTAGTAAAAGGCCCAACCTCATTTTGCATCCAAGCTTTATATTCTGACATAACTACCTTATCAAACCTCTATCTACAAAAAATTCTACCGTGTCGTTGATAGTTTCTTTTATTGGCCTTGAGCTATGTCCAAGTTCTTCTCTAGCTAATGAACTTGGTATAAAATAATTTCCAGTTTGAGCAGTATGAATAGAATCTAAAGTAATCACTCTGGGCTGTTTTTTAATTACTGATTTTATATATTCAAAAGGTAGTGCAAAATATGTAACAAAATCTGGAATACTTCCTAGTACTGTCTTTCTCCCAAGCTGTTCTGACATAAATTCTGCAATTTGGAGGTACATGCAATACTCTCCCCCAACAAGATAATTTTGACCAGTTTTTCCATTTTCTACAGCTGAAATAGCTGTAGTGCAAAGATCTCTTACATCAATAAAGTTGTATCCCCAATTAGGCATTAGCTTTCTTTTTCCATTTGCCATATCAACCAAAGCCTGCATAGGAATCCCAGGTTTGAAGTCATTAGGGCCAACTATTGATGTTGGGTGAATTATGCTTGCATCTAAACCTTTTGAGCAGTAATCAAGGACTATTTTATGTCCATCTGCTTTAGAAAGGTCATAAGGCATTGCATTTTGATCATCAATCAATTTCCTATCTTCATGAAGCGGTTCATCAATAGGAAATCTATAAAACGCATCTACAGAGGAAAAATGAATCATTTTTTTAACATTCGAATTTAATGCAGCTTCACATACATTTTTAGTTCCATCTACATTTACTTTTCTAATTTGGTCTTTATATCTCCTATCAAGATTTATTAATGCAGCTGTATGAAAAACAATATCAACATCATTAAATATATGATTTAATGAATCTCTATCAGTTATATCTCCCTCCATTAATTCAACATCTAAACCATCAAAAGCTCTGTGGTCTTTATCGAAGTCGATACATCGAACGCTGTAACCTTGTTTTATGAGTTCTCTTGTAAGGTTTGATCCAACATGCCCAGACCCACCAGTAATTAAAGCTAAAGTCATAAGAAATTCCTATCCAATTAATTTCTTTCTTAAATCGTAATTAACAAATCCAGCCTCGATAGTATTTTTAGTAATTGAGTTAATATCATCTTCATTTAAATTAAAAGATTCAACAACATTATTAACTTCTTCAGACATTGAGATATCGCTCATTAATCTATTGTCAGTATTTATTGTTACGTTAAAACCATTTTTATAAAGATCACCAAAAGAGTGTTCATCTATTGACGGGTAGGCTCCACATTGAATATTTGATGTGGGACAAAGTTCAAGAGCAACTTTATTGTCATAAACATATTTTGCAGCATCGTTTTTAAATATCACTTTCCCGTTATCAATTTCTATATCATTAATAATTTGAGAACCATGGCCAACTCTTTTAGCTTTTGAATTTAATACAACTTCTTGTATTCCTTCTGGGACTTCCCAGTCTGCATGTAGTGTGACATTTATATTATTTTCATATGCTTTTCGACAAGCTTCTTTATGGTTTAAGACTGAAAAGCCAATCTCTGGTCCAGCTAAATCAAATCCTATAACGTCTTTATGTTCAATACATAAATTGACAACTTCTTGTGAGTTATCTTCTTGTCTCATTCCACAAAGAATTACTCCACTTACAATATTATATTTTTCCATTCCATCTTTTATTCCATTGACTACAGAATCAACAACTTCAATAGGTGTTAAATCTTTTTGACAGTGGACTAAAGGAGCAAATCTTAATTCTGCATAAACAACCCCATCATTTGATAAATCTTCCAAAGCTTCCATTGTGACCCTATAAATAGAATCTTCGTCCTGCATCACACCTATGGTGTGAGCCCATGCTTCTAAATTTATTGCTAATGTTTTGTCAGGCTTTGGTTTAATCCATTCTTTTAATTCTTCATGGTTTTTTGATGGTAATTGATCATAATTTTGAAGTTCTGCGAGCTCTATTAAAGTTGACACCCTTAAACCACCATCTAAATGATCATGCAATACAGCTTTTGGGATCTCTTTTACCCAGTCATTCATACTCTAAAAGTACTAAAAATTACATAAATTTGATAGTGTTATGGTATGAAATTAAAAAGTTATCTGATAATGGTTGTATTTATTGTTATATCTTTTGCAGCAATGTATTTTATGGAAGGTAGCTTTAATGAACAATGGCAGGTTGCCTGTCCAACGTGTCTTATGTAGTTTTAACACTAAGATTAATTTATGGAAAATAATGAAAACTTAAGAGAGCAGGCAGCAGCAAATATTGCATTCCGAATTCATGCATTTATTTACTTATTAGTGAATACTGGGTTATTAGTAATTGATTTAATGTTTGATAACTCTAGCTCTATAAACTGGTTTTACTATGCTGCAATCGGATGGGGTGTCGGGCTTCTAGGGCATTTTCTTTTCATAACTAGAACTATTGGATTCTTTTCTATCGAAAGAGAAATTGATAGGATAAAAAATCAAAATAAAACTCGGTATTAAGTTCCATATAAAATCTTGCTAAATAAATAACTTGATAATGTGATGTAATGGATAAAAAAGTATATCTTCTTTGGTTTGGACAAACTGTTTCCTGGACAGGATCAGCGATGTCTTTCTTCGCAATAGGAGTCTGGATATATGAAACAACGGGAAAAGCTAGTGCCCTATCCACAATATTATTTATCGTTGCAATAGTAGGAGTACTTACAGGACCATTTGGAGGAGTTCTTGCTGACAGGTTTCCAAGAAAAAAATTAATAATTATTTTTGATTTGATAATTGCAGCTTTGATGTGTGTTATTGGATATTTTGCACTAAACGATATGTTGACATTGCCTCTTCTGATACCTTTTGCTTTTGCTTTTGGGATATTTGAAATAGCTCACTGGACAACTTGGAGTGCATTCTTAGGAGATGTTGTAAGGAAACAAAATGTTACAAAGGTTTCTGCTTTATTTGAAAGTGCGGAAGCAATTTCAATGCTACTTGGGCCAATTGGCGGAGCCTTTATATATTCTTTCTTCGGGTTAGAGGGAGTTATAATTGTCGATCTTGTGACTTGTTTTTTTGGTATTGCAACAATTACATTTTTTAAAAGTAAGAAAATTAAAGCAAAAGGTAATTTGAATTTTAAAAATGTTTACTTAGATCTAGTTGAGGCATATAACTGGTTAAAGAAACAAAAAGGCCTATTATCTCTAGTTCTTATTCTTGGTATTTGTAATGGTCTCCATGGATTCCTTGCAGTTCTGCTACCACCTATGGTTTTAAGTTTTACAGACGCAACAGGACTTGGCTTTATTGAATCAGTTGCTGGGATGGCATTTCTTGTTGGTTCAATTATTTCTTTAAGAATATCTGACAGGATACAAGGAGATATGAAGGTTGCCATAATAATGGGACTTTTGTGTGGGTTAGCAATAATCTTAGGTTCACTACGACCAAGTATTTACCTTTTATCTCTATTTGGAATCATTGAAGGAGTGAGCGGGACAATTCAATATACAGTCTCATCAGGTGCCTGGTTAGCAATTACAAATGAGAACATTAGAGGAAGAGCTTTAGCACTTAGGGGAACAATTGCCCAAATGCTAAGACCATTTGGAGTAGTAATAGCTGGGCCTCTTGGGGACTATTTAGAGTTTACTTTTTATCCAAAAAATATCGACATCTTATCACCAATAGTAGGAACTGGACCAGGAAGAGGGTATGCACTCTTATTTTTTGTTATAGGTGTACTGTATACAGTTCTTTGGGTCTTTAATTACAACAATAAAAACCTAAAGAAACTATCAAAACAAGTAAAGGATATTGTAAAGAGGTAAAGGCAGCTCTAGCTTGTTAGACTAAAGCATATGAAGAAATATAGTCTAATTTTATTAGCCTTTTTGCTTGTGTTTTGTTCAAGTGGTTCTAGTCCTTCTGAAGAAACTGAAACAGTAACAGCTGAAGAGACTCAAGAGGCTGTAGAGACCGTAAAAGAACCTGGTAATAGTATTTGGGTTTCAGCAAAAAAAGGTGATATTGAATCAATAAAACAACATATCGCTTATGGAACTGATTTAAACTCAAAAGGTTCAAGAAGAAATGAGACAGCTCTCATTATTGCTGCATGCCAAGGTCATTATGAAATTGTTGAGGTATTAATACAGGCAGGTGCAGATCTTGATGTTAAAAATGATGAAGATGTTACTGCACAATTCTGTGCCGTATTTTTTGGCAGAACTGAAATAGTCCAACTACTTAGTGACTCAGGAGCAGACCCAAATATAGTTATGAATCAAGACTTAACAGCAATGGACTTAGTATCTGTTGAATGGGGAAGTGACAGAGAAACAGCAGTTAAGTTATATAAATTAAAGTATGGAGTTGATTTCGAAATTGAAGAAGTTGAAGCAGCGCATCCAGTAATTATGGAAATACTAAACAAATAAATAGGGGCTCTATTTCATGAAAAAAAAATTAACGCTTGCATTAGTTTTTAGTATATTAGTTTCATGTAGTGTTGAATCTGAAAATATTATTCAGACAGAGCAAAACCAAGACACAAATACGAGTACAGAATCTCAAGACACAAATACGAGTACAGAATCTCAAGACACAAATACGAGTACAGAATCTCAAGACACAAATACGAGTACAGAATCCTCTACATCTAATTCAAGTTCAAACAACGCAATAGTTTGGGGAAAAGTAACGAGTTCCCCAGAAGTTTATGCTGCTCCAGATGTAACACAACAGCATATAGATGTAACTGTTGAATGGGTAAACAAAGGTATTGAATTATGGGGAAATTATGGTCCATTGGAGTTATGGATAGTTGGAAAGAGTAAGGACGGTGCAAGAGCTCTAGATGATATATGGTGTGATGTAAGAGTAGAAAAAGATCCATCATGGAATACCGAATGGGATTGTTTAAATGGAGATCCTTACGGTTCAGGAGATGGGTGGTCCCCATTTTATAGATGTCCTGATGAGGGATGTTCTTCGGTTTCTGGATACATTCGAGACTATATAGGATATTATTTTAATGCATTAACTATGTCATCAAAATATCCAGGTCCTGAAGAAGATGATTATAAAAAAGTTGTACTTCATGAATATTTTCATGTTTATCAAGCTACACATATATCCCAGCCAGAAATTGATGATGGAGATGGGGATTGGATGACTAGCAATAGAAACTATATAGAAACTGCTGATTATGTACAAAGACCTTGGATAACAGAAGGTGGGGCTGAGTACATGGCCACTTATTGGTACTCTAAACAATCTGGGGTAAGTGAAGGATACTTTGAGGAGGAGATGAGATGGAAAGCACAATCTCTACCGGGGTATCTAAGCGATGGTAGAAGCATGAGAGAAGTTGGTTTCTATGAAAATATAAGTTGGGATATCTATGATGTTGGTACTTGGTTTGTAGCATATATAATCAATCAAACTAGTGAGGAAACATTTAGAGTTGATTATTACGATGATCTAGAGGCACTTGGTTTTGAAGCTGCTTTCGAAAAGCATTTTGGTAAATCAGCAGATGCAATGATAGAAGAATTTAATGCTTGGGCTAATCAGCCAGTTGATGCACTGTTAGAAATTCTTCCTTAACGAAACTTATCAAAGAATCCTTTTTTATAAGCATAAAAAGCAATACTTGTTAACAAAACCCCTGAAATAAATGAAGGTATACGGGTTAGGAATATTAAGAAAGCTATACCAACAATTGCATAATCTACAGATCTCCAGAATTTATTAGAAAGTTGAGGGATTAAATTGAATGTTCGTAGTATCAAAATAAGAATCGCAACTGCAATAATGTAATACATAATCTAAGTATATTCGATTTAACTATCATTAAAGATTATGAAAAAAACTGCAATAGTAACAGGAGCAAATACTGGCTTAGGATTTGCAGCTGCAAAAGGATTGGTTGAAAGAGATTATCATGTGGTTTTAGCCTGTAGAAGTAGAGAAAAGGGTAGAGCTGCTCAAAAAGAATTAGGACCGAATGCTCTTTTCAGAAAGCTTGATATGACAAGTTTTTCAAGCATAGAATTTTTTCTTCACGAAATCAAAAACAATTATGAAGGTATAGATCTTTTATATAACAATGCCGGAATTATGTATGTTCCATTTAAAACTACAGAAGAAGGTTTTGAATCAACAATAGCAACAAATTATCTAGGTGCATTTTATTCAACTCTAGAACTCTTAGAGCTGATGAAGTATAGAGAAGACTCTAGGATTGTTCAGGTTTCTAGTATCGCAATGTATTTAGCAAGAGATGTCCGACTTGAAGGGTTACACGAAGAGAAAGACTACAACCCCTGGACTTGGTACAACTATTCAAATCTCTATAGAACAATGTTTGCATTTGAATTAGATGAAAAACTAAAAGATCACCATACAAAAGTTGTTGTAGCACATCCTGGAATCACAAAATCGAGGTTACGTAAAAGAAGAAAGAGAACTCTCACAACAATGGGTTTTGATTTTATTGCAACAAATATAAAAACAGGTGTAGCTCCAATATTAGAGGCATCAACAAGTCTAGAAATAAAAGGAAAAGAAGTATTTGGTCCGGGGATAATTCATCAATACGGTAAGCCGAGAATTTATAAAGGAAATAAAATTGCTTATGATAAAGAAGAGAGAAAAAAACTATGGAATTATTCCGTTGACCTTACAGGGAAAGACTATAAATGATTATTGTAGAAACAACTTTTAATAAGAAAGAAGATGCCGAATCAATTGTAAGTTTTCTTTTAGATGAAAAACTTATTGCCTGTGCAACATATAAGAATGTTGAATCTTCTTATGTATGGAAAGGAAGCATAGAGAACGAAAAGGAGATAGAAGTATCTTTACACACTAGCGAAAGTTTATTTCCTAAAGTAATTGAAAACGTCAAAGAAAAACACCCTTATGAATTACCGAGAATAACTACAATTCATCCACTTTATACATTGCCTGAATATGAAGACTGGGTGAATAAAGAAACAACTAATT
>Ga0208749_1000436_pt1 | contig 10221 bp, 10 predicted proteins | sample Knorr_S15_td_DCM_FD_185601 | JGI IMG/M metagenome (GOLD analysis project Ga0208749, IMG submission 185601) | Marine microbial communities from Southern Atlantic Ocean transect - Knorr_S15_td_DCM_ad_63m_LV_B (SPAdes) (version 2) | ecosystem: Environmental > Aquatic > Marine > Oceanic | place... | reverse complement strand
AGAGTCTTTAGCTTTGTTTTATCAAGTAAGTAATTTAAAAATGTTTAAAACAGCATTTCCTCCTGGTTGGATTGGTAAACATAAAAAAATATCTCAAGGGTTAAAAAATCAAATATGGATTGAAATTCATAGAGATTTGGATTTGCGTAAAGATGATTTTACTAATAGAGAATTTTCATTAATAAATGTTTTGCGGGATAAAGGTAATTGGCAAAGTGAATTAATAAGGTCTGGGTTTAATTTCTCTTTGATTAATTCGATGGTGAGTAAAAATCTGTTAATTAAAACTAAAAGAAAAAAAATAATCTATACCAAATTAAATTCTTTTAAAAATGATCTGTATGAAATAAAAAAACCAGATCTTACAAACGAGCAAAAAAGGGCATATCGAGAAATGCAAGAAATGAAACCTGGAGATGTGTTATTACTTTGGGGTGAAACAGGTTCTGGTAAGACAGAAGTTTATATGAGAATTGCTGAAGATCAATTATTAAACAAAAAGAGCTGTTTAATACTTGCACCAGAAATTGGTTTAATTCCTCAACTTATTGATAGATTTAGTCGGAGATTCAAAAATCTTGTTTATGAATATCATAGTAATTGTTCTTCTAGGCACAGAACTTTAGTTTGGAAGATGATTCTTGATGAGAATGAGCCTATCATAGTAATTGGAACAAGGTCAGCAATATTCCTTCCCATCAACAATTTAGGCTTAATAATAATAGATGAAGAACATGATGTTTCATATAAACAAGATAGTCCTATGCCATGTTATGACGCAAGAGATGTGGCTATTCAAAGAGTAAAAAGGAATCCCACAAAGTTAATATTTGGAAGTGCCACTCCATCAATGTCTACTTGGAAAAAGAGTGTTTTTGAAAAGAAGTTGAAAGTGGTAAGAATGACTAAAAGAATATCAAGTACTGATATACCAGAAATAAAAATTGTTGATATGCGTGATGAATTTAATAAAGGCAATACGAAAATTTTTTGTACTGAATTATTAGACTTAATTTCTCAACTACGAGTAAAGAAGGAACAGGCAATCATCTTGATACCTAGAAGAGGTCACAGTGGTTTTCTAAGTTGTAGAAATTGCGGATTTATAATTAATTGTCCTAATTGTGATGTCCCTTTATCTGTTCATATAGGTTCACAAGGAAGACAATGGCTTAGTTGTCATTGGTGTGATCATAAATCAAAGCTGATTAATAATTGCCCAGATTGTGACTCAAATGCTTTTAAGCCTTTTGGGATAGGGACGCAAAGAGTTATAGAGTTTTTAAATGGAGAGTTTCCTTGCTTGAGAGTACTTCGTTTTGATAGGGATACAACTTCGGGGAAAGATGGTCATAGAAATATTCTTTCAAAGTTTTCTCAAGGTAATGCAGATATCCTCGTTGGGACTCAAATGTTGGCAAAAGGTATTGATATACCGAATGTTACTCTTTCAGTAGTTATTGCAGCTGATGGATTACTTCATCGTCCAGATATTTCCGCAGAAGAGAAATCATTACAATTGTTTTTACAATTAGCTGGTAGAGCCGGTAGAGCTCAAAAGTCAGGAAAGGTTATTTTTCAAACCTATAAACCAAGTCATCCTGTAATTTCATATCTTAAAAATAGAAATTATGAGAGATTTCTAATTGAAAGTTCTAAATTGAGAAAAGATTCAAATTTATTCCCATTCTGTAAAGTTTGTCTTTTAAAATTGTCTGGGGAAGATTATGCATTAACAGAGTCTACTGCAACTAAATTAGCGAAATACCTGCTGAGTTTTTGTAAAGAAAAGGATTGGAAGGTTATTGGCCCAGCTCCAAGTTTAATTGCTAAAGTTGGAAAAAAATTTAGGTGGCAAATATTAATATATGGCCCTGAAGATTCTAAGTTCCCTTTCCCAGAGAGATCTCTTTTGTGGAAATTAATTCCCAGAAACGTATTTTTATTAATTGATGTTAATCCAGTAGAGTTATAATTAATCAGAGGGTAGTTGAGGTAGATCTGTACCTATCTTGAATCTATAAAATCTCAATCCATAAGCCATAATTATTAGTAATGAAATAATTGTTATTCCAATTAATAATTTATTCCAGCTCCAGAATGAGAACTCTATGCTATTTATTTGCCCAGGAATTAAATTCCAAATTATAATATTCTTTGCAATTTCTATTTGAGGATTCTTTACACTAATGAGATTAGCCTTATTTGGGTTAATAATTTTGAAATTAATTTCTAAATCTTCTATATCTGATAGAGTTTGTAGATTTATATTTATCTTGTAGTAGTGCTTTTTAAAAAAAATAAAATTTTTTTCAGTATTATTAAACTCTAGATCTGTTGATCCTCCTGCTAAGTCTCCTGCCGTTTGTTGGATTCTGTTGAGAATTTCTTCTGTATTCTCTAGGTTAAGGCTTTTATTATATAGAGAAAAATTATATTCTTCTATTGAAAAATCTGCATTAGGAAAAAAACTCTTTATTTTATTCTCAAAATTCATTTGCCAAGGGAATTTATTAATATATTTACTTTCAACTTTGAGATAATTATTTATTGAGTCAAGTTCACGAAGATCAAGTGTATTTTCAATTTTTACACATCCACTTAAAAGTGGAATTAACAAACATAATATTAAAAAAATTATAAATGTAAATTCTTTTTGGAATGGTTTTGTTTCGCCTGTAGGTTTATTAGATGTATTGATGTATTTTTTCTTCTCTTTATAATTTTTTGACTTTAGCGAATTAAGAGATTTATTGTTTAGCGAAGAATTGCTTTCAAAATTTATATTCCAATTATCGGGTTTTTGAATTTCAGGAGAGTCTATAATTTCCATCAAATATTTTGCATTCTCTCTTGTTTTATAATCATAGGATTTTAAAAGTTCATTGCAAAATCTTTTTGCCTCTTCTTTTTTATTGATGCCGCAAAGGGCAGTAATTAAAATTGTTCTTAAATTAACCCCTTCTTTAGTTGATAAAGGATATGAATCTATTATTTGGGATATAAATTTAATACAGAAATGATATTCACCTTTTGTAAGAGCAATCTCTACTGCTTCTAAGACTTGCTCATAAGTTTGCATAATTTAGGCAATAATCATTGTTCCAATTCCTGAATTTGTAAAAACCTCAAGAAGTAATGAATGTTCTATTCTTCCATCGATTATGTGAGCAGCTTTTACTCCTTGGGCTAAAGCTCTAATACAACATTCAGTCTTTGGTAGCATCCCCTCAGTAACAATTTCTTTTTGAATCAATTCTCTTGCCTCTTTAAGATTAATTTGTTTTACAAGAGAGTTTTTATTATCTCTTTTTTTTAATATACCTGGAGTGTCAGTAAGAAGTATTAGCTTTTCTGCATTGATTGATGCAGCGATTTCTCCAGCTACAAAATCAGCATTTATATTATGAGAAACACCCTTTAAAGTTGAACCAATACTAGAAATAACAGGGATATAGCCCTTTGAAATAAGAGGATCTAATAATTCAGGATTAATTCTAGCAACCTCTCCAACTAATCCATGACTACCATCTCCTAACTCTCTGGACTGTATTAAGTTGCCATCAAGACCAGATATACCTACCGCTAACGATCCTGTATAGTTAATACCTCTTACAATTTGTTTATTTACTCTCCCCATTAGGACCATTTCAACAATATCCATTGTTTTATGATCAGTAACTCTTAATCCATTTTCAAATTTCGGAGATATTTCTAATTTATTTAGCCAACTATTAATTTCAGGTCCTCCACCATGAATTACTACTGGGCATACCCCTACACTTGATAAAAGAGCAATGTCTCTGAAAAAGGCTTTCTTTAATTTCTCATCTGCCATTATTGAACCTCCATATTTTATAACTATTTTTCTTCCTTTAAAACTTTGTATATATGGCAGTGCTTCACTTAATATTGATACTCTTTGAGAATCATCCATTATGAAAAAAAAATTATTAAAAATTGATTGAATTAAGAAATTGAATTTTTACAAATATATTTGAATATTTAATAAAAGAGAATCAAATCAAATTCTTTTTTATTATCGTCGATAATAAATTCGGATTCAAGACCTTTTACGAAAAACCTATTTAATCTTTCTTGCTTTTCTAGCCATTTTTCTACAGGTACAGCATTTATTTCAAAATTCATCCTTAGACCATTTTTATCTTCTTTTGTGATTTCTTCTATTTCTTTGAGTTGAGGAGGATTATCTTCATTCCATAAATTTAGAGCCTCTAGTGAAGATTCAAGATGGGCTTTTATTCCATATCTCCACTTAGTTACATCATTAACTAGTGCAGTTAATTCTTTTGGCCTATTAAATCTGTCCTTTTTAAAACTTGTGGTATCAAATAACTTTACAGGAGCGATTTCAGAAGTCTTTAATCCCAATCCAATGAGTAAAATAGGTACCCCATAAAAGAAAGTGGGAACACTTAGGTTCACTGAATCCGTAAAATAAGCGGTCATTCCAACAAAAGCCAATATACCTCCTGTTGCTACTATTAAGTTTGCAGGCGAGAAGTATTTGTTCATTTTTTTTTAGTAGAATAGTGAATCAATAGGTTAATGAATATTATGCAAGATCCTAATAATTCAAATCAAGACGATTTACTTTTTAAACTTGATAAAGATAGATCATGGTTGTTGGAAAACCTTGATAAAGGGAAATGGCCTGAGCTTAGGAGGGAACTTGCTGAGCTTGAAAGGAAAATAAGTAAATTAATTATAAGTGTTCAAGAAAATAATGTTGATTTTTGAATTAAAAAGGAATTTCGTCAACCTCTGGTACTAAAGGAGAGCTATCCCAACTAGAATTCTTGGGAGTTTCTTTTTTGTCTAAAGAAGGATTAGGTTCTTCTTTATTAGTTTTCATTTGTTCAACCGGAGTTATATGATGAATTCTTGATGCTGTTAATTCAGGTTGCTTTTCTTTAGTACCATCTTTTCTTGTTACTGTATTCATTCTGAGACGTCCTTCAACTACAATGTTTTGCCCTGCATTGAGCTCCTCAATCATTTCTTGGGCAATTGACCCCCAGCCTAAAACCTTAAGTTCCCTAATTGGATCTTCACTGCGTAAGCCTTTAAAATTAACAGTCATTTCAGCAATTGGAGTTTGATTCTCTTTTGTATATCTCATTTGAGGTGCGCTATTAACTAACGCCTGAATTAAACAATGATTCATTACTTTCTTAATTAATTAAAGATATATTGATGCAGAATCAAATAAATTGCTACGAAAATGTTTGGATCCTATCAGGAACTTCAGATGGCCCTGCCTTGGCAACTAAGTTTCTCGAACTTAACTATACAGTATTTGCAAGTGTTGTAACCCATAGAGCGGGCAATGCTTATGTAAAGAACCCAAAGTTACATATCATTACAGGGAAATTAAGTGATAAGGATGCAATTATTGATTTTATTGCAAAAAATAAGATTCAATTTGTTATCGACGCTACTCATCCATTTGCTCTAATTATTTCTCAAAATCTTCATGAAGCTTGCAAATTAATTAATAAACCTCTTCTAGTTTTTGAAAGAAAAACTTCAATTAGAAAAAATAATAATTTAAATTATATTTCTAGTCTGAAAGGTATAAAAAATGTCGATTTAGAAAATAAGAATATTCTTTTAGCAATAGGATCTAGATTCCTTAATGAAACTGCAAGCTACTATATAAGTTGTGGCGCCAATTTATTCACAAGGGTTCTTCCAACTCATGAAAGCATATCTAAGGCTTTTGGATCATGTATAAAGAATTCAAATATAGCGATACTTGAACCAAGTAAAACAAAGGAAAGTCTTTTAGAAAAGACACTTTGTGATTTTTGGAGGATAGATTATGTAATTTGTAGAGAATCAGGAAGTTATTCTCAGAAAAATTGGGAGAGGATTATTTTTGGAAGCAATATGAAATTATTTTTAGTTAAAAGGCCAGAATTAAAATATAATAACTCTTCTGTTTTCTATCAGTATGATACTTTGGTAGATCATATAACTAGAAAATATTAATATTTGATTTATGAGCGAAGTGCTAATTCTGACAACAACAGAATCGAATGAAAAAAAAGCCAAAAATATTGCTAAGTTGCTAATAGAAAATAAACTTGCTGCTTGTGTTTCATTAAAATATATTGATTCAATTTATAAATGGGAAGATGATATTGAAGAAACTAAAGAGATTGAAATAACAATCAAAAGTAAACCTGAATTAAAGGATGATTTAATTTCCTTCTTACAAAAAATGATATCTTATGATGTTCCACAAATTGTTTATAAAAAATTTCAAGCTGATGAAAAATATTTTGATTGGTTAAATAAAATTATTTAATCAAAGTCATTTCTTATTAAGTCCCGAAGATCAAGATTAGATCTAGAACCTAGTTGGGTAATAATTTGTCCTGCACATTTTGAAGCTATTTGACCGCATTGTTTTAGAGAATAATTATTAATTAAACCATGAATAAATCCGCCAGCATAAATATCTCCTGCTCCTGTAGTATCTATAATTTTTCCTGTTAGATTTGGCTTGATTACTTTGGTTTCGCTTTTGTCAAATATCAAAGAACCTTCACTCCCCAAAGTAACTACAACTAATTCACACAAGGAAGAGAGGTTTTCTGGGCAGCTTTCTAAATTGTCTTTTTTAAAAAGGCTTAACAACTCAGATTCATTGCAAAAAACTATATCGACATAATTATCAATTAATTCCAAAAAACTTTCTCTATGCCTTTCTACACAAAAAGAATCAGATAATGAAAGTATTATTTTTGTATTCGATATTTTTGCAATTTTGGCTGCTTCAAGAAATGCATTTTTGGCTAACTCGCTGTCCCATAAATACCCCTCTAAATATAGGTATTTACTATGTTTGATTATGTTAAAGTCAATGTCTTTAGGTTCAAATTCTATGGAAGCCCCTAAGTAGGTGCACATGGTTCTTTGGGCATCCGGTGTAATTAAAATAATGGAATGAGCTGTAGATGGACCTTGATTGGTAGGCGGGGTATTGAAAATAGTTTTACTCTTTTTTATGTCAGAAGAAAAGAAGTTTCCAAATTGATCATTTTTTACTCTTCCAATAAACTGAACATAATTACCTAATTGAGCTAAAGATACAACAGTGTTAGCTGAGGAACCCCCTGATACTTGTTTGATTACTTTGCAGGTTTCTAATAATAATTGAGATTTTTCTGAACTTATAAGATTCATAGATCCTTTCTTGAGGTTATTTCTCTCTAGAAACTGATCTTCAATATTTACGATAATATCAACTATTGCGTTTCCTAAGCCAATTAGGTCTATATTTTTATTCTTATCAAAATGTCTAAATGATTCTCTCATTAATTAGTTAATTAATTATCTTAGAAGGGCTCTTTTAGGGCCATGTATTGGGTCTTCAATTACTATAGTTTGATCTCTATTAGCGCCCAATGAGACGATTGCAATTGGTACTTCCATTAATTCAGCGAGAAATCTGAGATAATTCATAGCATTTTTAGGAAGATCAGATAGGCTCCTGCAATTAGCCGTAGAGCATTTCCAACCTTTTAACTTTTTGTAAATTGGCTTACATTTTTTTAATTCATCTGAATTTGTTGGAAAGTAATCTATCTCTTCTCCATCTAAGTCATATGCAATGCAAACATTAATTTCATCTAATTCATCAAGTACATCCAATTTTGTTACTGCTAAACAATCAAGACCATTAACGGAAACGGCATATTTGCCTATTATCCCATCAAACCATCCACATCTTCTCCTCCTCCCAGTAGTGGTTCCAAATTCACTCCCTCTATCACAAAGTTGATCATTAATACTTCCTTGTAATTCAGTTGGGAATGGCCCTTCACCCACTCTCGTAGTGTATGCCTTCGCGACCCCAATAACTCTATCTATTAATGTTGGCCCAACTCCAGCACCAATACAAGCACCTCCAGATATAGGATTTGATGAGGTTACAAAAGGATATGTTCCATGATCTAAGTCTAATAAGGTCCCTTGAGCTCCTTCAAATAGAATGTTTTTCTTATTTCTAGAAGCTGCGTGAATGGTTCTTGTGCAGTCAACTACATGTTTCGATAATCTTTTCCCGTAGTCAATATATTCCTCAATTATGTCTTCTTGTTCAAGAGGTTTAATACCATAGATTTTTTCTAAAAGACCATTTTTTTCTTTTAATGGTATTTCAATTACATCCTTTAACCTGTCAATATTAAGTAGGTCTCTGACTCTGATTCCATTCCTTTGAGACTTATCGGCATAAGTTGGGCCAATACCTCTTCCTGTTGTTCCAATTTTGTTTGAACCTCTATCAGATTCCATTGCCTCATCTAGTATTCGATGGTAAGGCATAGTTACATGTGATGTTGAGGAGATTTTTAAACCTGAAATATCAATCCCATTTTCAATTAGCATATCTATTTCTTTGAGCAAAATTTTGGGGTCTACGACTGTTCCAGATCCAATTAAACAGGTAGTGTTTTTATAAAGTATTCCAGATGGAATTAGATGCAATTTTAAGACCTTATTATCGACAACGATAGTATGACCAGCATTTACACCACCTTGGTAGCGAACTACAACATCAGCCGAGCGACTAAGTAAATCGGTTATTTTACCTTTTCCTTCGTCACCCCATTGGGCTCCGATTACAACAACATTAGCCAATTTTAGAAGAGCATTATTTTTGGTCGAATATTTAATATATTCAAAAAACTGGGTTAACTATAAAAAAGTAAATGATTTGTATCAACTTTCTCTAAGAACCATTTTTTCGGCAAGAGAAAATTCTTTAGTTAAACGCTCCTTAAGTTTATCTGGTAAGGGTCTACTTGCAAAGTTTTTGTAATGGCCAGCCATAGCATTTAATGCGGTCTGCATTGTCGTAAATGACTGAGTTTTGTTTACCATTCCTCGATTTCTATATCTGGAAATATAGTCAGTTATTAATATAAGAGCTTCATCTTTTACTTCATCTTTATTGGGAGAATCTTTAGGAGTGTCAACTGCTATTTGTAATGTTTTAACTACTGAGAGTGTATCTTCTGTGTAATTTCCAGTCATTGAAGTTGTTGCAGCATATGAAGGTGCATTAAATAATGTAAAAACAACAATTAATGAAAGAGCAAAAGATATAGCTTTAGTTAGATTCTTAAAAAAGAATTCATATGTCTTTTTTAGTAACATAGCGTTAGCCCCAAAAAAATTAGCTTTAAGAGTTTTTATTGTACATTACTTTTGATTCAGATATAAATGTTTCTAATAATTTATTAGTTGTAATTTTAATTTTAGTTTTTTTTGCTCGGGACGAAAATTCTACTTCTTTATTAATTGAATCTCGACCAACAATTATTTGAAAAGGTATCCCAATTAAGTCAGCATCTTTAAATTTTACTCCAGCTCTATCATCCCTATCATCAAGCAGTACATCTATTTTATTATTCTTTAAATCTTGATAAATTTTCTCAGTAAGTTCTTTCTGAATGGGATCTTTTAAATTTGTTGGAATAATTATAATTTGAAAAGGAGCCATCTGAATTGGCCAACAAATACCATTCTCATCATGATTTTGTTCAATAGCAGCTTGAGCGATTCTAGTCACTCCAATTCCATAACAACCCATCCACAAGTTTTGTAACTTTCCATCTTTATCAGAAAAATTTGCATTTAATTTCTCACTATATTTCTGACCTAATTGGAAAATATGCCCAATCTCAATTCCTTTTGCCTCTTTTAATTCTTCATCGCTATTTATATTAATTCTGTCTCCTTTCTTAGCATTTCGTATATCTGCAATTAGGTAATCTTTTTCAGTAAATGAAAATTCACGAAATACTTTATGTTTATTGACTAGATTACCCCCACTTATGAAAGTTGAAAGATTACTCGCAGATTGATCTGCGATTTTGAACCACCTTTTATTCCAATTAGAATCAATTGTGATGGTTTTATTATCTATGTCGGGGCCAATAAAACCTAATGGAAAATTAACCAGATTTTTTTTAATAATTTTATTATCTTCAACTATCTTTAGCTGGATTAGATTTGAAGGATATTTTTGATTAAGTAAGTTAAAGAGTTTGACTTCATTTATATGCTGATCACCTCTAATACATGCAAGAATTGGCACTTCAGATTTGTCTTCGAATTTACCAATAAAAATAACGACTTTAACAATTTGGCTTGGGTCTATATTATTTTTTTTACAGATATCCT
>Ga0208749_1000435_pt1 | contig 10236 bp, 10 predicted proteins | sample Knorr_S15_td_DCM_FD_185601 | JGI IMG/M metagenome (GOLD analysis project Ga0208749, IMG submission 185601) | Marine microbial communities from Southern Atlantic Ocean transect - Knorr_S15_td_DCM_ad_63m_LV_B (SPAdes) (version 2) | ecosystem: Environmental > Aquatic > Marine > Oceanic | place... | reverse complement strand
GTTTTCAAAAGGATAATGTTGTTGACCATAAGGCATTGCCCCAGACTCAAACCAGCAATCTAGAACTTCAGAAGTTCGTCTATATGTTTTTCCTTCTTTTGTAATAGTTAGATCATCTAAATAATGTCGATGTAAGTCTGTAATTTTCGCACCGGTTAAATTTTCAAGTTCAGATACTGAACCAATACATATTGTGTCATTTGGGTCATCTTCATTTATCCAAACAGGTATACAGCTTCCCCAGTATCTATTTCTACTAATCGCCCAATCTCTTGCATTGCCTAACCAATTTGAAAATCTTTTTTCACCGATAAAACCTGGTACCCAGTGTGTGCTTTGGTTTAATTCAACCATTCGATTTCTAATTTTTTCAACATTTACAAACCAAGTCGGAATAGCTTTGTAGATTAATGGTGTTCCAGTTCTCCAGCAAAATGGGTATGAGTGCATTTCAGTTTTTTGGCTAAATAAATTACCTCTTTCTTTAAGTTGCTTCATAATTTTTATATCAGCATCTTTTACATTCATACCTTCTAATTCATTAAATGTGTCATCAAATTTTCCAGAAAGAGTTACTGGATCAGCAATTACTTCAATTCCCGAATTTTTAAGTGCATAAAAATCACTTTCCCCATAAGCGGGAGCTTGAGATACTAATCCTGAACCAGATTCAGTATTTGTGTCATTGCTATGAATTAATCTGAAGGCACCCTCAGAATATAAATCTTCATACTCTTCATAAGCGGGTATATAGGTAGCACCAATTAAATCTTTCCCAAGACAAGTTGAAACGATTTCTACTTCATAGTCTTTTAATTCATGCAACCTTTCAGAAGCAATCCAATAAAATTGGTTCTTTAAAGAAATACGAGAGTAATCAATATCTTTTCCAACAGCAATAGCTAGATTTCCCGGAATACACCATGGGGTTGTAGTCCAGACTAAAAACTTATCATTTTTTTTAACATCATTAAAATCATCTCGGGCATTTAAAGTAAAGTATATTGATGGATCTTCAACTTCTCGATAGTCCATGTTTGCTTCAAAGTTTGAAAGAGGTGTAGACGCTGCCCAAGAATAAGGTAAGACTTTGTAATCTTGGTAAATAAGCTCTTTTTCCCAAAGCTCCTTAAAAACCCACCACACGCTTTCCATAAAATCAATATCCATCGTTTTATAGTCATTTTCAAAATCAACCCATCTACCAATTTTTCTTGTTATTTTTTCCCAATTTTCAGTATTTGTTTGAACCTGCGTTCTACAAGCTTCGTTGAATTTATCAATTCCATATTCGTCTATTTGTTGTGGATCTTCTAGATTTAGCTTTTTTTGAACTTCCATTTCAATAGGTAAGCCATGTACATCCCAGCCAAACCTTCTTTCGACATAGTATCCTCTCATAGTCCAATATCTTGGAACGATATCTTTTATCACACCAGCTAATAGATTTCCATAATGAGGAGTTCCAGTAGGAAATGGTGGACCGTCATAAAATCTAAATACTTTATTATTTTTCCTATTATCTAATGAAGTTTGAAAAGCATCAATTTCATCCCAATAATTTGAAATTTCATTTTCAACTGAAGCTAAATTGATATTGTTATCTACTCTTTTAAACATATCATTAGATTTTATAGGGTTTTCAGTGCAAATAGTGTTAATAAATAAAGTTTTAAAAAATCATAAAATAGTATATTTTGTTTAAAAAATGGCTAATATACATTCATTAATAAAATTTAACATGGCAAGAAAACTTTCACCCAATACAGTAAATAAGTTCAAAAAAAAGCTATTAGCTGAAAAAGAACAATTAACTCAGATACTAGAACATCACCAACAGGAAAGAGAAAATATAAGATTGTCTGAGGCTTCCGCTGAAAGAAGCCCAGATCCATCTTCTGCAGATGGAGGATCTATGGCGTTTGAGCTAGAAAAAGAATTAACTCTAGATGAAAATACCAGACATTTATTAAACCAAGTTGAACATGCACTTGTTTTGATAAAGAAAAAAAAATATGGAAATTGTGAAAATTGTCAAGAACCTATCCCTGTTGCTAGATTAGAAGCATTACCATATTCAACTCTTTGTAAAAATTGCGCAGCATTAATTGAATCTTAAAAATAAATTTTTACCTTTTATAATTACATTATTCTTATCCTCTTTAGATCTTTTTTCTAAATTTCTTATAAGAGAAAACAATATTCAAGAGAATGTGATTTTTGAAGGTATATTGACAATTGATTTAACTTACAACACAGGCATTGCTTTCGGATTACTAAGTGACTACACAATTTTTACATACGTATTGTCCATGTTTGTATTTGGTTGGTTAGTAATACAAATTAAAGGTATAGAAGAACAAAACTTAGAGCTATTTTCATTGGTACTTATTTTATCTGGAGCAGTTGGAAATTTAGGAGAAAGAGGTTGGAATTTAATTACAGGAAATGATGGCAAAGTAACTGATTTCATCGAATTATTATTTATTCCAAGTTTTAATCTTGCTGATTCATTTATTTCTATAGGCATTGTCTTACTGCTTTATTCGGAGATTAAAAATAATTAATATTGATATAGTTTTTCAAAATGAACTGTTTGTAATTATAAACAAACCACATGGCCTCTTAGTGCACGGCACAAACACAACAGATGAATATACATTAAGAGATTATTTAATGAAAAATTTCAATATTAGTGGCATTGGTGAAAATAATAGAGAGGGAATTGTTCACAGGCTTGATAAAGTTACGTCCGGTTTAATAATTTGTCCAATTAACTTAGAAGCTTTTAATCAACTAAAAAATGATTTTAAAAAAAGAAGAATTAAAAAAAGTTATAAAGCAATTGTTCAGGGGAGTTTGAAAAGTAACACTGGAGAGATTAATTTACCTTTAATTCATTCAGCTAAGAATAGAAAAAAGAGAGAAGTGAATAAAAATGGAAGAGAAGCAATCACTAAATATACGACTATAAGAAATAGTGATTCTTACTCACTATTGGATATAGATTTAATTACCGGACGTAATCATCAAATAAGGGCTCATCTAGAATATCTAAAAACACCGATTGTGAATGATGTACTTTATGGTGCAAAACCCAGTGAGCTACTAGACGGAGAAACTATTTGCTTACAGTCTTATTCACTTGAATTTAAGTTATTTAACAAAGATTATAAATTTTCAATTAATGAACCTGAATATTTTAGTTCAATAATGAAGATGTAATTTTTTTAAAAAACTTTACAATTAATTTATGAGTAAATCATTTGTTCACCTACATGCCCATACTGAGTATTCAATGCTTGATGGGGCTGCAAAAATTAATGATTATTTAAAAAAAGTAAAAGAATTAAATCAACCTGCTGCAGCAATTACTGATCATGGGAACCTCTACGGTGCATTAGAATTTGTTCGTCAAGCTGAAACTTATGGTTTAAAACCAATTATTGGATATGAGGCATATGTAACACCAGGTTCAAGATTTGAAAAACCTGATCGAGATAAAAATAAAAGGTATCACTTAACTCTTTTAGCAGAGAATAATATTGGCTATCAAAACTTAGTAGAGCTTGTAAGCAGAGCATATTTAGAAGGTTTCTATTATAAACCCCGGGTTGATTATGAACTTTTGAGAGAACATTCTGAAGGAATAATAGCTTTATCAGGTTGCCTTGGGGGTGAAGTAGCACAACATCTTGCACCAGATGGATCAAGAGAAGAAGGAAATACTGCAAATGAAAAAAGTTATGAAAAGGCACTAGAAAAAGCTAAAAATTATCAAGATATATTTGGTAAGAAAAACTTTTATATCGAATTACATAATCATGGAATTGATCAGCAAATAGAAATTTTAGAAGACTTAGTAAAAATTTCTGAAGAAATTAACGCCCCTCTAGTTGCTGCAAATGATTCCCACTATGTTGCAAAGGATGATTCTTCTGCTCATGATGCTTTATTATGCGTTCAAACAAATGCAACTATGGAAGATGAAGATCGATTTAAGTTTGATGGCGAAGAGTACTATGTAAAATCATCAGAAGAAATGAGGGAGCTATTTCCAGATGATTTGTTTCCTAATGCATGTGACAATACTTTAGAAATTGCTAATAGAGTTAACTACACATTTGAATTCGATAAGGATTATTTACCTGATTTTCCTATTGAAGATAGTTCATTAACTGTAGAGGAGTTTTTAAGAAAAAAAGTTCTAATAGGAGCTGAAGATAAGTATCAAGAAATCAATTCTGAGATACAGGAAAGAATAGATTACGAGCTTGATGTCATTAACTCTATGGGATTTGCTTCATATTTTTTGATAGTTGGCGATTTGATTGACTTTGCTAATTCTAAAAATATAAGAACAGCTGCAGGTAGAGGTTCGGCAGCAGGCTCAATCGTATCATACTGTCTTGGAATAACGCGTATAGAACCTCTAAAGTATGGTTTGATTTTTGAAAGATTTTTGAATAAGGGTAGGAAGTCTCTTCCAGATATTGATATGGACTTTGATGAAAGATATAGAGGAGATGTCATTCAATACGCAATAGATAAATATGGGCAGGACAGAGTTGCACATATAGTTACTTTTGCAACTATTAAGGCAAAACAAGCAATCAGGGATGCAGCAAGAGTTTTAGGCCTTCCTTTTTCTAGCGGAGATAAGGTAGCAAAGTTAATGCCACCTATGATATTAGGAAATACGGCAACTATATCAGAATGCCTTCAATTAGACGAAAATAATGATAGTGGTTATAGCAAAGAATTTTATTCTGCATCTGAAGAGTTGCGTAAACAATATTCCTCAGATGATGAGGTGAAAAAAATTATAAATATTGCTCTCGGGCTAGAGGGTTTAAGGCGTCAAGATGGTATTCATGCTGCAGCAATAGTTATATCACCAGATAAAATAACCAATTTTCTTCCAATACAAAGAAAAGGTGAAAATGCAGAGATAGTTACACAGTATGAAATGCACACTGTAGAGCGATTAGGGTTACTCAAAATGGACTTCCTTGGGCTTAGGAATCTATCGATTGTTGATAGAGCTTTGGAATTAATTGGGGATGAAAATTTAGATATTGACAATATAGAACTTAATGACGAAAAAACTTTTAATTTATTTTCTGAAGGAAGAATGACTGGAGTATTTCAACTTGAAAGCAGGGTGGCGCAATCTATTTCTAGAAGCCTTAATCCAAAAAGGTTTGAAGACATTGTCGCTCTAGTTGCTTTAATTAGACCGGGACCACTCGGAGCGGGGATGCATAATGAATTTACAGATCGTGCAAATTCCCGAAAAGAAATTGAATATTTGCATGCAGATTTAGAAGATATTTTAAATGAAACTTATGGTGTAATACTTTATCAAGAACAGGTTATGCAAATAGCTGAAAAAATAGCAGGTTTTAATTTACAAGAAGCAGACAATTTAAGAGTTGCAATGGGAAAAAAAATTCCACAAGTTATGGAGGAACAACGTAAAAAGTTTACGGAAGGATCTGTGGAAAGTGGGTATTCAGAACAATTCGCAATTGAACTTTTTGACCAGATTGCTTTTTTTGCTGGATATGGATTTAACAAAAGCCACTCAGTCCCTTATGCGCTACTTGCGTATCAAACAGCGTATCTAAAAGCAAATTATCCCGCAGAATACATTGCTGCATCATTAACAGCTGTCAAGAGAGATAAAGACAGAACGGCAATATTTCTATCTGAAGCAAGAGAAATGGGAGTTAGGGTTTCAACTCCAGATATTAATAAAAGTGAATCTGATTTTACTGTCAATGATAATGAAATTTTATTCGGTTTATCAGCTGTTAGAAATGTTGGAGATATAACTGCTGAAAAAATTGTCTACGAGAGAGATACGAATGGACAATTTGAGACGATAGAAGAATTTTTATCTCGAATTGATTCAAGATCATTAAATAAAAGAGGAATAGAAGCATTAGCTCAAGGTGGAGGATTTGATTATTTTGGTTATCCAAGAAAAGGTGTGTTCAATGCTATTCCAGACTTAATTGATGATGCAAAAAATCTTAAAAGTAAAAAAGCAAACAATCAAACATCACTATTCGATCTAAATGATCAAAACGATAATTTAACAAGTATTAAAGACACTGAATGGTCCAAAAAAGAAAAGCTTGAGAGAGAAAGAGAAATGCTAGGTTTTTTTGTTAGCGAAGATCCTCTTGAAGGGTATGGAGAGGTATTAAAATCAGAATCAACTCACACTATCATTGAGCTTCAAAGTATTGACGATGAAGAAGAAGTGAATGTTGTTATTGCAGGATTAATTTCAAATGTTCAAAAAAGAGTTTCTAGGAGAGGAAATCCATGGATTCAATTTGACTTACAAGAAACTACAGGGTCTTTAGGTGTTCTCTTGTTTAATAAATTGGTAGAAAAATATAATGCAAGTTTTGATGGTGAAATATATTTAAAAATTTCAGGTACCTATGTTGGGGGATCTGAAAATACTATCAGAGCAAGAGACATTGAGATAATTGAACCATCTAAGATGGTTGAAGATTTAGATACGTCGCCTTTAAGAATTTCTGTGACTGAAGAAAAATTAGATAAAAAGAATTTAATACTACTTAAAGAATTATTAGAGAAATATCCTGGTTTATCAAATGTTGAGCTTGAGGTTCATGGAGATGAAAAAATAAAATTACTTGAATTAAAAGAAATTAAAGTAAAAAAGACCAATCAATTGAAAAATGAAATTAACACATTACTTACTAGTTAACTAAAATATTTTACATGAGTTTTAATGTAGAAGAATTTATAGCAAGATATAAAGAAAGAGCCGAAGCTGTAAAAAATAGATCTATACCGCCAGTCGGTGGGGATGATCGCATGGCTTTTATCAAACAAGCTGAAACAGATTTTCAAGATTTTATGATTATTGCTGATTCAGAATTTGTGATTGAAGAAGATTATTTAGTTTTTAAATATAAATTAGATTCTTAGTCAAGATTCTTGCTCATAGGAAAAATCTGTGCAATAACTTCAGCACAAGCTACAGCTATTTCCATATGTTCTTTTTGTGTACCATTACCAGATCTTAAATCAATATAGTGAATCCAGCTTCTCAATGTTCCATTCATATACATTCTACTTACAGTGTTTCCCTCTGGTAAAACAGCTCTAGCTTGTTCTTTTGCGATACCGTTTTCTATTGCCCAATTGTAAGTATCAGTAGCACTTTGTATTAAATTTTCTTGTTTTTCTATCCACATATCTGATACTTCTTTATCGTCATTATCTATTGAGTTTTGTCGGTTTTTAGGATCTTGTAATCTTGCTTCTCTTGTCACAAATTCGAGATCTTTAACAGGATTCGCATAGCGTTGAGAAAATTCTTGGAAACTAAATGACCTATGTCTTAAAATTTGTCTAGCAATATCTCGAGTTGTTTCTATCTCTAAACAAGCACTAACCATTTCAAGTGGAGACCAATGAGCATTCTTTATCAGATATTTTATCAATTTTTCACTTGTCTCAGTGTTTAGCTGGTTAGATGGATTAGAAACCCTTGCGCAGAATGCAACCAGCTCTTGAGCGTTATCAATACCGTCATCTAAAAATTCTTTTGTTGGAGTAGAATAACTTATTAACTTTACTTTCATTTATGTAACTATATTAAAATAAAAAAAATATGTTTTTATTAAGGATAATTGTTTTTTTTATACTGGTTTCTTTACTAATTATTTTGGCTTATCCGCTTTTGATTATTTACGATATATCAAGAGGGGGAAGTGGTTTTGGTATATGTAATGATCTTGTAAATTGTGTGATTCCGGTAACTGAGGGACCAAGATTGTTAATAATATTAATATCATCTTTCTTTGTACTTGTATTCTTTTTAAGGTTAATTATGAAATTTATAAATACTTTAAATGAAGAAAAATCTATTCTTTAATCACGAGAAAAATAGATATCAAAACTAGTATTACTCCAAACCAATTTAGTAAATTTAAATATTCATTAGCTACAATTATTCCAATAAATAAAGCAAAGATTGCTTCTAAACTCAATATCAAAGCTGAAGTTGAGGCCTTAATAATCTTTTGACCATAAAGTTGTAAATAAAACGCACCAACATTTACAACTAACCCAAGAAAAATTATAGGCATCAAGTAATCTGGTAAAAACTGAAATTCAGAAAACGATATTAGAGGTAAACACAAGATTCCTCCTGTGAGTGATTGAACAAACATAAGTTGAGAAATATTTTGGTTTTTAACATATCTTTCAACCAAAACTATATGCATTGCATAAGCTCCTGCACAGACAAGAGTAAATAAATTTCCAAAAACTTGCGATACATCATTTATTGAAATTAAAACTATGCCTGTAAATCCAAGTATTGAATAAACGTAATTTTTTGTTTCTAAATTAGTATTGTTTAAAAATTTTGATAGAAAAGGGGTTAGTACAATATAAAATCCAGTAACAACACCCGAATTAATTGTTGAAGTTGTAACTAATCCCTGAGTTTGAGTTACATATCCTAACCAAAGAAAAAAACCCATAAAAATTCCAGGTTTCCATGCTATTTTTTTAGGCAAACCACCAATTATTGCAAATACAATTGCAGCAATAATATACCTTAGAAACACAACAAAGGTTGGACTGAAAGTGCTTAATAAGTTTTTTACAATTAAAAATGTTGACCCAAAAAATAATGCAGAAATAAATAACGCAATCAAAGACTTATTTTTTTCATTTATCAACATATGAGAGAACTTTAATATATTGTTTAAAATAATAAAGTGGTAATAACTAAAGAAAAAAAGGTAAAAGATATTGTAAAGATACTTGATAGACTTTACCCAAAAACTCCGATTCCTTTAATACATAAAGACCCATTTACGCTTTTAATTTCAGTTGTTCTGTCAGCTCAATGTACAGACGAAAGAGTTAATCAAATTACTCCAATTCTGTTTGATAAAGCAGATACCCCAGGCAAAATGTTAAAAATGACCACAAAGGAAATCGAAAACATCATTAGACCATGTGGCTTATCACCTCAAAAATCAAAAGCTATTAGTGGCTTATCAAGCTTGTTAGTTAAAAAACACAATTCAGAAGTACCAAAAAACTTTGACGCTTTAGAGGAATTACCCGGAGTAGGGCACAAAACCGCTTCAGTAGTTATGAGTCAAGCTTTTGGACATCCAGCTTTTCCAGTAGACACTCATATACATAGACTTGCATGGAGATGGGGTTTATCATCTGGTAAAAATGTAGTAAAAACGGAAAAAGATCTAAAAAGACTTTTTCCAGAAAATAAGTGGAACAAATTGCACTTACAGATCATATTTTACGGTAGAGAATATTGTCCAGCAAGAGGACATAAATTAGAGAATTGTATTATTTGTACAAAATACAGGAGAAAAGAAGGTTATAAGTAAGATTATTTTTAATTTTTATCAAGGTATATATTTAATCTATGGAAATTAATGCATCAATAGCTTTCTTTTTTGGAGCTCTGTCTTTTTTTTCACCTTGCGTCCTCCCTCTTGTCCCTGGATATTTTGCAATATTTTCATTAGATAAAAATTCAAAAATTACAAGACTTAGTGGAGCGTTGCAATTTGTGATCGGTTTTTCATTTGTATTTGTATCATTAGGTGCTTTAGCAAGTTCAGTAGGTTCTTTTTTTACTAGGAATGCATCGTTGCTGGGTCAAATAAGTGGAGTAATAATAATTATCTTTGGCTTAGTTCTCTTGATACCTTCACTAAATAAAAGATATTTTTATAGTTCAAATATTGTTGACATTAATAATTTTTCAAAATCTAAAAATTTTATAATGGGATTTACCTTTGGCTTTGGCTTCACACCATGTATTGGCCCTGTTCTTGGAGCTTTATTAACACTTTCATCTAAATCTGAAACTTTGTATTCCGGTGTAATGTATTTAATATTATTTTCCTTGGGTTTAGCAATCCCATTTCTATTAATTGCAATCCTTTCAGATAGAATAAATTTAAAAAATAAACTTTTTACAAATTTTCAAAAGTACTCTACAAATGTTTCAGGCATAACACTAGTTGCATTAGGTTATTTAATTTTTACAGATAAAATTTATATTCTTGCTTCTTTCTTTCAAGAAATTCTGTATTTTCTAAATTTAGATTGGCTAAGTACTATATAAGATGATGCAAATTTTAAAATCAACCAGCTCAATGGATGTAACTGGAGTTGATGCGTTTTCCTTTATCG
>Ga0208749_1000432_pt1 | contig 10309 bp, 10 predicted proteins | sample Knorr_S15_td_DCM_FD_185601 | JGI IMG/M metagenome (GOLD analysis project Ga0208749, IMG submission 185601) | Marine microbial communities from Southern Atlantic Ocean transect - Knorr_S15_td_DCM_ad_63m_LV_B (SPAdes) (version 2) | ecosystem: Environmental > Aquatic > Marine > Oceanic | place... | reverse complement strand
TGTAAACAATAGGTGTTCAATCTCGTCGCTAGAAACTCCTATACGTCGCAATTGTGGTAGTAGGGTTGGCGGTGCATCTACCAATATTTTTCCATCAATTAAAACCAGTGCATGCATTCTTCCATGAGGCGAAAATGCATTCCCGGTGCCCAGGAACTGCACGCGAGGCATGACTCTCCATGTGACGTCTATGACTTGAGCCATTCGGGTCTCAACGCCCGCTATGCGGGCGAACCATTGCCCCTTGTTTTGATAAACGGACTTTCTCTCGGCGGGTTGCTGGTGAGTGCTATGTCCGATTGGAGTGCAAAGAATCCTTACAGCTCTAAGTTAACAGAAAATTACGTCCTCAATGGAGAAGGTTCGAGAAAAGAAACTCGCCACGTAGTATTCGATTTAGGGGATTCTGGTCTAGAATACAAGGCTGGAGATGCACTGGGTGTAATCCCTCGTTGTCCTCCTGAGTTGGTTGAGCAATTAATTTCAACAGCCAACTTTAGCGGAGATGAGTTGGTTGAAACTCATCTTGGCGAGGCTACCCTCAAGGAAGCCCTTACCGACCATTTAGAGATTCACAGAATTTCAAAGAAATGGATTAAAAATCTTGGCAGTAGAATGGCTGATGATGGACCTGTGGAGATTAGAATCGCTCGTAGACATAGGGTTTCAACTGAGGATGGTTCTCTGCTCATAGATTGGTCCGGCTCAGGAGAAGACGGAGATGTTCCAGAAGATTACGAAGAAATCGGCGCCGCTTGTGACCCTGCTGAGGCACTTTGGAGAAATCTAACCGGAGATGCAGATGCAATGGAGGACTACATTTGGTCTCGCGATTATATCGATGCGATGGGAGATTTCGGACACATTGGATTTACTGCGCAACAATTTGTCGATGGAATGGACCGATTGAAGCCACGTCTATACTCTATTGCTAGTAGTCCAGAGCATGAGCCAGGCACCGTTCACTTGACCGTTGGTATCGTGCGATACTCTCACCATGGTCGAGATCGCACCGGCCTTTGCACAGGATTCCTCTCTGATCGCTGCGAAACCAACGATACCGAGATTGGTGTATTCATGTCTCCAACCCGTTCATTCATTTTACCGGAAGATGGTGACACCGATTGCATAATGGTAGGCCCAGGAACCGGAATTGCTCCTTTCCGTGCCTATCTTCAACAGCGCGATATCAATGGTGACAGGGGTCGTAATTGGCTCTTCTTCGGCGATTGGACCGAAGAAGGAGAATACTACTACCGAGATGAAATGGAAGACTGGAAGGAGCGAGGAGTTATCGATCATCATGACTTAGCATGGAGTCGCGCTGGAGATGAGAAGGTATACGTTCAACATCTAATGGCAAAGCACGGCGAAGAAATCTGGAATTGGATTGACGGCGGAGCCTACTTTTATGTCTGTGGAGATAAGAATTACATGGCTAAAGACGTACATTCAACCTTGATCGACATATGTGCAGAATATGGTGGTATGTCCCCTGATGAGGCCAAAGAATTTGTAGAAGTCGGAATGATGAAAACAGACAAGAGATATCTGCGAGACGTCTATTGATCGAGAGAATTCTTCTCTTCGCGACCGCCTACGGCGGTCGCCGAACCCTACATAGGATTCAACCTCCAGCGAGGTTTGATGTTCCGCAGGGTGCTGATTGCGAATCGAGGCGAGATAGCCTTGCGAATTTTGCGTTCTTTGAGGACTCTAGGAATCGAGGCAGTAATGATTCACGGTCGAGAAGATCGGCTGACCACACCCGTTCGCCTCGCTGATGAGGCTATTCACATTGCCAGAGATGACCCTCTAGCTTCCTACCTTGACATTGAGGCAATTGTGGCTGCCGCCAAAGAGGTCGGAGCCGACGCTGTACATCCTGGATATGGATTTCTTGCAGAAAATCCAATTTTCGCTGAAAGGTTAGCTGAGGAAGGTATTACATTCATCGGTCCAAGTCCAGAGGTATTGAGAGTCCTCGGTGACAAAATCACCGCTAGAGAAACAATGTCCAAGGCGGGTTTACCAATTGCCAGGGGATCTCCTGGGCCGGTTTCTGACCCCAAGGAAGCCGCGACGATTGCCGATGATATTGGCTTCCCTGTAATCATCAAGGCGGCCGCTGGTGGTGGTGGAATTGGTATGCAAGTGGTGGATTCTGTTGATGAATTTGAATCAGCTCTGAACCTATGTCAAGGCCGAGCACTTTCCGCCTTCGGCGATGACAGAGTTTTCCTAGAGAAATTCATCGGAGGCGCTCAACACGTTGAATTTCAAGTTCTTGGAGATGGTGAAGATGCAATCCATTTTGGTGAGAGGTTCTGTTCAATCCAACGCCGTCACCAAAAAATCTTGGAAGAAGGTCCTTGGCTTTCTGATGAGGTTAGAGCCGATATAGGGGCACGAGTCGTAGCAGGTGCCAAGGCAGTGGGTTACAAGGGACTAGCAACTTTCGAATTCCTAAGAGATTCTCAGGGTGAATTCTACTTTCTAGAAGTTAATCCCCGAGTTCAGGTGGAGCACACGGTTACGGAAATGATTACCGGATATGACCTAGTTTCTCTTGGAATTAGAGTCGCCTCGGGAGAGAGTCTTCCCCTCTCACAGGATGATATTGAGATATCAGGCCATGCAATCCAAGCTCGACTTAATGCTGAAGATCCCAGAACTTTGGAACCATCTCCCGGTAGACTTTGGGAATGCCATTGGCCTGCAGGTCCTGGTGTCCGGGTCGATACCCATGCTCACACAGGATACGATATGCCTCCATCATTCGACTCCTTGCTCGCTAAACTAATCGTTTGGGGAATAGATAGACAAGAGGCGATTAGAAGGCTCGATGCCGCTCTTGCGGAGACCATGATTTTGGGGGTAGAAACTCTAATTCCATTACATAGGGCAATTCTTTCAGAAGATGACTTCCGAAATAGAGATGTAACAATCAGGTATCTTGAGGAACATCCGGACCTGCTCAGTTGAGGTGATAATATGGAAATGGTAATCGTTGGATCAATTGGATATGATGACATCCAAACTCCAGCCGAAAGTGGGTCCGACTTGCTTGGAGGTGCGGCAGTTTATTCCGGACTTGCAGCCTCTTTTCATCTTCGAACCAAGGATGAACAGCCAACTAAAGTTGGCCTAGTAGGTGTAGTTGGAGATGATTTCTCTGTCTACGATCAAATGATTTTGGAGAAAGCTGGATTGAATTTAGCCGGAGTTGTACGCGCTGATGGAGATACATTCCGTTGGTCTGGTAGGTACGAAGGCGCCATGGAATCTGTGGAGACATTAGCAACCGAAGTAAATGTTTTAGATGATTTCAAACCAAATTTACCAGAGGTTTGGGAAAACCCAGAAGTTATCTTTTGTGCCAGTACTCACCCTTCTACTCAGGTTGCAGTGTTGGATCAATGTCCTGGGGCGCAATTGACCGTATTAGACACCTTCATGTTGTGGATTGAGACTGAGTTTCAGACATTAAGTGAAGCCATGCGTAAGGTCGACGTAGTGGTAATCAATGAACAGGAAGTTTGCGCTATTGCCGAGGATCAGATTCTACTACGTGCTATGAAATCAATAATCTCTGGTGAGGCTTTACATGGTGGTTCAGCGGCTGGCCCTGGTCCTCGCTGTTTAATCGCAAAGCGTGGAAGTGGCGGAGTCATTGCAATGCTTCCAGCGGGCACACTGTCACTCCCTGCATATCCAACCGATGAAATTGTTGACCCCACAGGTTGTGGTGATTCATTCGCCGGCTCATTAATTGCATACCTTGTGGGTAGACAGGGTGTGTTGAGTGATATTGAAGCGATTAGAAATGCGCTGGTTCATGCCACCGTAACCTCATCATTTACTTTAGGTGGACTTGGTACTTCTGGTATAGCCTCAATTGACCGTGGTGTATACCACGCGCGTGTAGACAGATATCGGAGAATTTCTGGAATAAAGTGAGGCTTCACTTCAACTGACGAATACCGGGTAATCGATTATCTCCTTTCTGTGTGGTTGGACGAAGTTGAGAAAATCGTAATTGACCACTCGCTGATTTACTGGTTGTTTCTTTCTCTTCTCCAGATGCTACACGAGTCACCACATTATCTAGTGCGTCTCTGGCTAACGAGGGACTGTTTGTTGAGGTGATTTCTCTGGCTCTTGAGGCTACATCAGCTTGATGGTCTTGATCAGAGCGCAATCTGAGGAGTTGACTAGATCTAAATCTCGCTTCTCCACTATGTTTCTCGCCATCTTCATCGCCATAAACATCGGCATATTGCCTCCTAGGCTGAGCCGGAGAAATTAACGAAGTAAGCCAATTTTGTTTTCTTGGTTTACCCGCTGAACTGCGAACCCGACCACTAGTCATACTATTGGCGAGCTTCGATACTGCAGGAAATTCATCTTCGAAGTTTTCTGGGTCGGTAATCGGAGCGGATAATGCTCGACTCTGATTCTCAGTTTGCCAAGCGGAACGTGCTTTTGCAGTCTTTACTAATCCCGGCTTACATTCTTCACGAACAGCATTTTCTGTTGGGTTTGGAAGGCCCCATGTCGGAGAATTATTTGTTTGTAGTTGATCGTGACGAGATCGTGCTGAACGAATCATCTGTGAACTTGACAGTGGTCTATCGGTATTCGTCGTAGCTGGTGGCGAATATGAGGTCGGTGTTGTGATACCTGATGTTGTGGGTTGAGGAGTTGCAGGTGCATCATCGAATAACGAGAAGTCCATACTAGGTTCAGTCTCAACGTAATTTGTTGGGTTTGCATTACTTGTAGGCGTATCTACTCCAAATAACCCTCCTTCTCCAAACATATCGAATGAACCCATAGCATCAGAGAAAGCCTCGTCCAGTCTATCCTCCTGCGAGGAGTCCTTTTCCTGATACCATTCAGGTGATTCTTCACGGCCCCAAGCTCTCTCATAAGCGGAGCGAGAATCTGTGGTTTTAGCAGGATAATTCGAGACTGTAGAAGGATTTGGTTCCAAAGCATCTAGGGAAGCAAAAATCCCACCTTCTTGTGTAACAGGTTGTGTAAGCTCAGGTTGAGCCGCTACAGAAGTCATAGGAGTTGAGGTATTTGTTTCTGGCGATGCATATATTGAAGAAATCGGTTCAGCCTGAAAAATTGTAGCCTCTGAATTATCTATGGTTTCTGGTGCATTGAGAAGAGCCTTTGGCTGGTTCTGAGCGAGCAATCTTTCCCTCTCTTCTTTCAGTTCTTGTAGACCCACTTTTGCCTCGTCGATTGTAAATCCGTGCATAACACGGTCGACCATCATGCATAATCGAAGTAATTCCGACTGAGTCCCCGAAACCAGATATTTATCTCCAGCATTAGTCTCAATCGACAATACAGGATTCTTCAATCTAAGATAGCTAAACACTGAAAGGACACCTGTTGCGGCTACCGCCCACCCAATTGGAGGAGTGATTACAGTAGCACCTACCCAAACTCCAACAGTACCGATAGTTAGGAAACTATTCGGCAATTTTGCTAGGTTGATATTTCTTAGAGTTGAGATATTGGAGAGATTGATTCTGATCCCATATCCAGAGTAGTCCTCGAAGGTCAGCTGTCGCTCTGTGAGAATCCCGCAAAATCTCCCACTTATGCCGACTAGATTGAGGTTGTCGAATAGTTCCGAATCTCCTTCATCCAGTCGGGCATTACGCCCGGCTGAGTACATCCCACTCGGCCGAGCGACTCTTTGAGGCTATAACTGCTCGGGAAGTAGAGCAGTCTCAGGGGCAACTTGCGCGCGCGTGAGAAGAACGCCGAAAACTCAGTTGCTATATCTTAGAACAAATCAAATTAGGCTTGTTCAATAGTTTCCACACTACCGATAATTCTCATCGGCATAGCGTCGAGTTGTGTGATCAATATCTCGGGTGAGCCTTCGGCTCTAATCCAAAGCGGATTCTCCCATTCGACAGAAATTGAGTCACCGTCGACTCGCTTTATTCTACCAACGACAAATTGTAGATCAACTGCTGCATGGATTACATCTTCATTTGTTAATTTCCTCTTTTGGAATGGCGCAGTTTTGATTTTTATCTTCGAATTATCATGACGAATAAGCGCCTGCGATTCAGGATGAATAATCATACACCCCCGGTGTAATGATTCCTCTCTTAAGTTCCTCAATGCGACTCCAACACGATCACCTGCAATAGCTGAATCAACATCGTCATCCATTACTTGTAGAGACCTAACCACACCAGTTTCTTTTGCCGGTAAAATTACTACTTCATCATGCTTGTTTACAGTACCGGATTGGACATAACCAATTGCAACTAAGCCAACACCCTTCACATTGAAATGTTGGTCAATAGGCAGTACCATATTCGTGGAGATATTTTTCGTACTTACCGTATCCATGTGTTGATACAATTCCTCTCTCAAATCATGTGAATCAGGAACTGATTCATACAACTTCCATGTCTTGAGACCTGCCTGTGAGAGGATCATATTGACTTGCTCTGAATCTACCCACTGACCTTCGTCAGGATTGATTATTGCAATCCCTCTTTCTATTCCTGCGGCGCCAAAAGATACCAAAATCTCCCCCAGTGCTGCATCGACATTTGTGATTTCGACAATACCTACCTCGGCAACATTGAGAACAGAGAGAAGAGGTCTAAGTCTCTCTGGATGTCTAAGTGGGCGAAGCAAAGACAGAACGCAGGTTTCCCCCTCTCGCTGTTCTTTGTAAACATATGATTCAATATCCCGAACATCGTTAGACTTAGCTAATGTTCTAGCAAGTTCTTCATTGCCGACAAAGGCGACATTCAACACCGGCATGGATTGCGCGGACGGCGTCATAGTCATCAATTCGACGGATGGGAATGGTTGGCAATGAGTTCATATCAGACACGATGTATGGATAATCATGGAAGGAGAGCGCCCAGAACCTGTAATCCTTAAGCAAGGAACTAAACCTGATCGAAGTTTAGGGTCACTTTCCCATATTTTAGGACCCTTTGTAGGATTCTTAGCACCTTTGCTAATTTACATAGTAAAGAATGATGAAGCGAGTCAAAATGATCCTCTCCTTTCTTCTCATCTGAAAGAAGCTCTCAATGCTTCCATTACTTTCCTGATAGCTTCATTTATCCATGGTGTGTTGACGATAGTTTTGATTGGTTGTTTGACCCTATTAGTTCATTGGATTCTATACATAATTTGGGCATTCAACGCTAACTCAGCACTCCAAGCAGGTCAGGAATATCGATATCCTTTCACATTTCGTTTTCTTAATTAGCGCATAGCATCTCTTGCTCGCTGTGCTTGAGCCCAGAGTTCTTTCTCTTCGTCGGTGGTTGTAGTGAATTGAGGAACTTCCACTGGTTGCATCGAGTCATCGATTGCAACCATGAAAAAGAATCCAGAACAAATCTCCTCAGGATCCCAATTTGAACGTGTCATTCTGCATGACCTCACCAAGACTCCAACGGTCCTTCGACTGGTCCAGACAACCCTTGCTATTGTTCTAATTACATCGCCTTGGTAAGCTGGTCGCTTGAATTTCAATGCATCAACTGAGACAGTTACAAATTCATTGTGAGCGAATTGGCTAGCCGCCATTCCAGCGGCGGTATCCATTATTGACATCAAGCGACCTCCAAATAGCGTATCTAGGGCATTTGTATCTCCTGGAAATACCTCATTCAGTAGCACAACGGGTTCGGAGGAGCGCGGTTCAGCCATCTCTCTCAGATATGGCCGCACACTCACCCTCCTTCAAACCAACCACCATCCGATAGGCTCTGAAAGCGGTTATTTGACCGTTCAAGTCAAGCCATGCAGACGGTTCGGGATACTATGAGCGCAGCTAAATTGGCTTGGGAACCGGTAATTTTCGATGACCCGGATGGTGGTAGAGTTCTGCTCTGGCCTCATCTACCCTGTGTCCGCATGCCATCTGTACTTCGAACTAGAGATCATTTTGATGGAATTGCTCTATTGGCCTCTGAGGATGAAATTAGAGGGTGGCCGCAAGAGGAAAAGGAAGACCATGAAAGCCCAGGAGTACATGTGGCTGCAGCCATGGCTTCTGGCACAGTTCTTGGCCGTCTATTGGATGACTTAACAATCTACGAAGTTGATGGCCCAACAATCCCAGATCCTGAACCCATGAGATTACTACATCACGCAAATAATGCTCGTGGAGGTTTACCAGTATACGCATTGGAACCTTCTATGGAAGATGAGGAGTGGGTAGATTGGATGACTCGTGCTGCCGATGATCAGGTATCTATTTCCTCTCTAATTTCTAGTATTACAATTGGTAGGCGTTGGAAAAAATTACGAAGCGCAAACGCAAGTCGTGTTGAGGCTGCAAAGGGAGTAAATGCTGAATTAGGGGCTGCTGCTGCCTCCAGCGCTACATGGTGGCAAGAGGAAAACAAAGGCCTTACTGCTGAATTAATCTCTGAACGGTCATCTCGAATTGTCTCTAGAATTAGAGGCGCTCTTGCAGACCTCAGAGAGGGTAGAGTTGATGACTCGAACACAACAGGACCATCCCTGATGATTCCAGTCCATCAACCACGGCTGCCCTCACTATTGATGGCCTTCGATGGTTTTCCGGATTCCGAAACCATACAACCGATGCAAACTCAGGAGGCCTAGTTTTGGATGAAGATGCTAGGATTAGAGTCAATGTTGAGACTCAAACATTCCGCTTTATTCCAGGAAAACCCATCAGCCATGATGACGCAGTTAGGCTTGCGAAGGGAATCAAGTCTGGACCGTGGGTTGTGATTAGTCACAAGGAACCTAGGGCAACCTTCGTTGTCGAAGAATCTGGTAGTGTTTTAGTTCATGGAATCGCCAGATTGGAAGTTGCTCGTTTGGTCATGCAAGAACTCCTACTAAGCCTCGGAATGTCAGAAGAAGGATTATACTCAGAAGCAGGAGATATGCTGGTTAGTTTCTCATTCGGTCGAGCGGTTTTGCTAGACTTGGCCGCGGCCCGATTTGCAGATGTGGAAAAGGATCAGCGAGTCGGTTGCATTCGTATAGATGCAAATAGACACAATTGCAATCTTCTGGTATTCAATAATGGCCACGGAGTTGTAACCGGGCAATCCTCCAAACGAGTCGCCGAGATGGCAGTTCGCCATTGGGCCGCTCAGTTAGACGAGGAAGGCGCATTGGCATGAGTTCCATCGTCGACGGGCACTGGGTGGGCCCTGTCGTCGACCAACATATCCATCTAGATCGCTCGAACCGATATCTTTCAGCGATAGAAGAATTTGTTCGGGTTGGCGGAACAGGAATTATGTTGGTTCACAAACCGGGATTTAGTGGGGCGTTACCACTAGACAAAGAAGGCTATCGTAGAGCATATTCTGAAACTATTTCGATGGCAGATGAGGTTAGAGAAAAATTTGCAATTACTGTCGGAGTAGTACTCGGTCCCCACCCAGTTGCTTGGGAACGCCAAATATCTGAGTTGGGAATAGACCGGGCTAGTGAATTACATCTTGAATCGGTTGATCTTGCTCTAGAGTTAATTGAGCAAGGAAAGGCACACTGCTTAGGCGAAGTCGGAAGACCACATTACGAGGTTAGCGAGGAAACATGGTCGAAAGCAAATGAAAATCTATTACAAATTATGGCTGAAGCTGCAATGTCGAAAGTCCCGATTCAACTACACGTAGAGGATGCTGGCTCACAAACCTACTCTGAAATTTCTCAAATGGCGATTCAGGCAGGCTTACCTCTCTCCCATACCATCAGGCATTATGCTCCTCCAAATGTCTCTTCCGATTTCACCCATGGTCTAGCCTGTACTGTTAGCGTTGGTCGAGGAAGTGTGGAGGGATTAGTGTCGACTTATGCAAATGCCTCTGCATCATGGGGCATGGAAACCGATTTCCTAGACGATCCTCAGCGACCCGGTGCTGTTCTTGGACCCAAAACAATCCCCAAAAGAACAGACGAATTATGTTCTGCTCTCCTTACCGAAAACAATCCAAATGATGTTGAAAATTTGCTCTTTAAAATGCATTCCGAATGGCCAAGCAAATTATACGGTATAGAATTTTAATTTCCTCTGTCAAAAGGAGACTTTAGTTCCGGAGTAAATGTCAACATACCCCCCAAAACAAAAAAACCTAGGGATCCAAAAAATAGTTGTAAATCACCCCAAGGAAGGTTGATTCCTAGTAATTCAAAGACCATCTTCCAAAGTGGTACATTGATTGGTAAAAAGATGAATAACATCGCTATACCGAGTCTCTGCCTTAGAAGCATAAGAGCGCGAACCATCCTTCCTTTTTGAAATTCA
>Ga0208749_1000429_pt1 | contig 10360 bp, 22 predicted proteins | sample Knorr_S15_td_DCM_FD_185601 | JGI IMG/M metagenome (GOLD analysis project Ga0208749, IMG submission 185601) | Marine microbial communities from Southern Atlantic Ocean transect - Knorr_S15_td_DCM_ad_63m_LV_B (SPAdes) (version 2) | ecosystem: Environmental > Aquatic > Marine > Oceanic | place... | reverse complement strand
GACCAGTAAAGGAGTCCTTAATACTGATCGCTAATATCTCTTGGTCTGCTGATTCTATATCAGGAAACCCATTTTCAGCAGCAGTCTCAATGTCAATTGTAAAGACACGGATCTTACTACTATCAAATTTAACTTGATCTTCTGGATGTTCCGTTGCCATATACTGATACAGGAACCTTGTGTTTCCATGTATCTCAAAATCAGGAACTTCCTTATATTGTTTTACAAATTCTCTTGCTTCTGTAATAGAACCAAACTTATGTGGTTCTACTGGTTTATTATCTAATGTCCTCCATTCAGAATAATTCTTAGAAGGCAAATATAGCGTGGGGTTGAAAGGAACCCTCACGCTATATCTGTTACCATTATCATAACCACGCACTAGCAAACGATTGCCAGCTTGTTCAACGCTTGTGTAGAACTTCATTCACTCAACACTTCTGGTTTGTAACCGTAGTACTTGGAAAGGAGATCCTTACCAGGTTCCACAAATGTTATTATATCAGATGAACGGACAACCGTCTCCTTTTCATCTGCAAAAGGTAACCAATCTTTAAGATTAGTACCATCTATGAGCATAGGTTCTACTAGAATACAATCAGGATCACCTAACTGTGTTCCCTCAATCTCCTCCACCTTCGCCAGTATCCACTGGTTCTTCAGTAGCATCACCTTCAGGACTTGTTGTTGGTTCTCCTCCATCATTTACCTCAAAAAAGATTTGTTCATCTGTTAGACCTACTTGTTTCAGTCTATTTACATAATTATCTAGTATACCATTATCGGGTAGAACACATGAAATAATATGTTCTCCACCGATTCTATGTTCTTCCACAGGACTATATGGACACCACCTTTCATAGCGAATAGGAATGGTTCCATCCTCATTAACCTCACCTAATGATAAGGTATAAGGATATAGAAGTCTGTAGCCTATAACCCTTTGTTCTTCATCTTCGGTGCGTATTTCACCAAAGATAGAAAGGACTCTTTCAGCAGTGTCAAGAGTTACTACTCTGACATTATGATTAGTCCTTAGTTCAGTCTGTTCCGTCATGTATCTCCTTTGATAGTTTTAATGAACTTTCTAATTCAACTTCACGTTTTTCTTTGATCTTTTGTTCGTATGATGTTTGCAATCCTGGTTCAGGATTACTAATAGTCATAACTGCATCATAAGGCATCTTAAACTGCCAGTCAGATGAATAAGGATTCCACTTGCTAAAGCGTACCTTATATTCTGCACCTAGTTGTTCAGTGAGATACTGTGGTTCAGAGGTATCTAAGTGTAAGACGTATGGATCTTCCATGAGAAGACACACACCCTTCTTATCATCCCCTTCTCCATCATATATTTCCTTGAGTTCCGTGATAACACGTTCCCCAGTTCTAAGGGTTATTACTTGACAGGCCATATCTTATTCGCGCTGTGTTTACTATAGCATTAAGAAGCAGAAGAGTCAAGCTTCTTAAGTTCTTTTCCGAACCAAAGCTTCTTCTTCTGCGCTTCAGGTATATACTTCTCTAGTGTAACTGTAAGCAAACCGTCTTGGAATGTTACTTCCTTAACTTCTACATCTGCTCCCAACTGCCATTGCCTTTGGAATGACCTAGATGCTATACCTCTATGTTTATAATTCTCTTCATCCTTTTTCTTTGGATATGCTGCAACATTCAGAACATTCCTTTCTGTTGTGACTTCAATATCATCTCCTGAAAATCCAGCAAGAGCGATTTCCAAACTGGTTCTACCATCAGGTCCGTTAATGACGTTGTAAGGTGGATAATTACTTCCTGCTGTTGCAATAGACTCAAGTCTTTGAAATGTTTCATCAAAACCAATAGAAAATGGTGTGTAATGTTCCCATACAAAATGGGATAGGTCTTTGTTACCCATGATTCTTAGCTCCTTTTATAAGCGAGTTTATGTTTTGTGTACCCCGAAGGCATACACTACTAATTATAACACATCTCTATGGAACTAGGATACGGTTTATTCGACTTCTTGTTTCTTTCTACCAATATTATATTTGGATTCAAGAGTCCAGTCACCCTTCTCTTTAAATGAAAGAACTTTAATCTGATTCAATGGAGCAAGATCTTTAATCTTGTCTTCACTTATCGAATTAATTTTAATCAATCCCCAATCAACAAGTAACTGTACTATACGATTCCTACGTTGTACATCGTTAGATGATAGATTAGTTTTCTTACCATCTAATGCAAATAATTCTTTGAAATGTACGATATAATACTTACCTTGCTTGTGTAGAATATGACAAGATTGATATATCTTCTTTTCTTTTCTGGAAGCTACTCCAATTCTTGTTAATGTTTCTCGGACTTTTAAAAAGTCATCTGGTTCGGATAAGGAAACCTCAACCATATCAGTTTGTTTCCATTGTATATCATGATCTACGCTCATTGCCACCTTTCCGTAATGAATATGAAATCTTATCGAGTTGATCCTTAGTAAGAATTCTTAATGCTTGAAGAGCTTTATCATCATTATAACCATAATACTCTTTAACCACATCAAGGTATTCAGTAGAATCCTTCTTCGACCAAGGAGAGAATCTCTTTCTTGGTTTCACACTATTTAGTAAAAAGTCATATTGTAACTTCTTAGGTAGATGCCATGACTTGTTCATTTCATTTACTAATAAAATAGTATCAGTAAATGATGATAGACATTTGTTAATAATATAAGGTTGATACTTCTTTACAGCAACAGAATCATCATCCAATATATTCTTCTTGGATTGGTTCAGACTGTATAGGTAATCTTTCAATTGGTACATTATTCCAGTGACGGATTACTCCGCTAATAATAAAACAGTTAGTGACGAGATAAGATACGAAAATAACAGAACGTACCAGAACAACGTAGTTGTCGTAGGGTTCAGTCTTTTCGTCAGAGAAACTACCCAACGCATACTTCCATATCCTCCACAATTTATCCATTCAGTTGTTCAGGTTTATTAGAGAATCCCATAGTGGTACGACGATGCCATAGTTCTTGGACACCCTCATCATCAAGTTCATTCAATTTATCCTGAATCTGTTTCAGTTCTTCTTCATTATACAGCCATGGTTGTTCTAGCATAGCACGTAATACTTTTTTTGGTTTCATTAAATCATCTCCTTGTATGGCATTTCTTCCCATATAATAAAATCGTCTGGTTTAGGTGCTAACAAATAACAATCCTTATCACTTGTTAGGTATGCCTCAACTAGTGCTTGTACCTCTGTAGTAAGTGCATCATTACTATCTGATAGTCTATGATTACTATGACCGAGATATACAAGTCCTCCTGTCAATATTGCAGCAGCAAAGTAACCTATGGTTACAACATAATTTAGTTTAGATTTCATAAAGCGTTAATTACTAGAGGTAAAAGTTGATGTTCACATTGTTGTACTGCTCTAGTGACAGTCTTAACATTATCACCTGGAAGTATTGGTACTTCCTGCTGTCTTATTATAGCACCTGAGTCAAGGTGTTCGTTAACAAAATGCACAGTGCATCCTGTAGTCTGTTCACCTGCTTCAATAGCCTGTTCAATAGCATGGAGTCCCTTATACTTAGGTAACAATGATGGATGTAAATTGATAATCCTACCAGGAAATGCATCACAGAATTTCTTGGTCATGACTCTCATCCATCCTGCCATAACAATTATATCAACATTGTATGCTTCAAAGATCTTGATGATGTCATCTTCATGCTTACTAGCAATACGAACAGATGGAATATCCAATCTGTCTGCTCTCTTTGCAGCACCACAGTGCTTCTTATTATATACCATAAGCACAACTTCATGCTTAGGACATGAGTGAACTATGTTCTCGAAGTTAGTTCCCTCACCTGAACACATAACTCCTAGTCTCATTTTTTAAATACCCCCAGTTTAGATAGTAACCAAAGTGTTACTATTGTCCAACCTATAACATACCACATTATCCTTTCGTTGTATTACTACGTGTTCTATTGATGATAGTAATGAATTTATCACCAGCAAATGTACCAGCGAGACAGACATCTATCTCATCACCATCCAACCAGTTCATATCACCATTCTTTTTGGTGTGTAGCATTGCCAATTGAATCTTGTCAATGACTTCTTGTTTTAATATCATTCTTGTATCTCATCCAATCTTAAGTATGTATTTTCTTTTGGGTAAGCAGGTTCAGGTTCATTGATACGATGCTTAAATTGTTCAGTATCAAAGTATGAAACTCCTAATGGTTTCACATCATCATATGGTCCTGCCATTTGTTTCTTATACTCACGCTCATCCAACACCTCATTGATAAGAATTTTCATCTCCTTAACATACTCAGGTGTAAACAACCTACGAGGATGAATCTCCATAGGTTTATAAACTTGCTTCGGACCTTTGTAGTTCGGATCATAAGGCATACTCATGCCCTGTGTGTCCATTTTCATTTCAGCCATATATCTCTCCTATTTCCCAGTGAGGGATTGTATTATCTATGTTAACATCTGATGGAATTATTAGACAGAACCCAATACCAAGATTAAATACTTTTTTCATTTCTTCTTCTGGTATCTCACCTGCTAATTGGATCTTCTTAAAGACTTCTGGCATTGGCCAAGAATTGTAATCAACTCTTGCTTCCAGTCCATCAGGAATACATCTTGGTAGATTCTCTGGAATACCACCACCAGTGATATGTGCCATACCAAGAATAGGAAGATCTTTTAATAACCTATTTACTATTGGTGCATAGATTGTAGTAGGAGTAAGTAACTCAGGCATATCACTATACTTTATCTTCTGTCTCCATATAAGTTCATGGATCAAACTATACCCATTACTATGAACTCCACTACTAGGTAAACCAATTATCTTATCACCCTTCTTAATAAGACTACCATCTATGATCTCATTCTTTTCTACAATACCTGTACAGAATCCTGCTAGATCTAGATCATCATCATATGTTGGTGGTGGTGCAGGTCTAGGATGTTCAGCAGTTTCTCCACCTAATAGATCCATACCTGCTATCTCACATCCCTCAAGAATACCTTCCATGATCTCATCTATGATAGGAGATATCTTACCAGTAGAAATATAATCTAAGAAGTATAAAGGTTTAGCACCACATGTGATCACATCGTTGACACACATGGCAACGAGATCAATTCCTATAGTATTAAATTCTCTATTGATCTTTGCAATATTAATTTTAGTACCAACACCATCAGCACCAGATACTAAAACAGGTTCCTCATAACCTGAAGGAACCTTAAACATACCATTGAATCCACCAATGGTAGGTGCTTTCTTTTTGAGTCTTTCCACAAAAGCATTACCTGCCTCTATGTCCACACCAGCAGTTTTATAATCCATCAGATTCCTCCAATGCTTTCTTCCAAGCTTCGATTAAGAGTTGCAACTCTTTAATCCTAGACTCTGCATTTTTAATTTTTTCTTCTAAAGGTTTCATGAAAATAATGCGTTAACAGATACTACTCTAGCATTTGGGTTACGTGCAAGTGCAACCTTTCTTGCTTCATCATAATTACGTGCGTGTACAGTCTCCTTAAAGACCTGTCCTGCTACAAATAGTTTTACTTCACACTTCATAATTTAATAGGACTAATTCCTTCCTTGTTGCTTGATCTATATTATAGCACCCTACGCTCCTCATGGTGTAAGTGTGTGCAAATTCCCCAACTGTCCACTCCCTAAAACGATCCTTTACAATCTGACTTGAATTATATGATACAAGCATAGGTGAAGTAAAGTGATCACATGCCCTTGCAAACTCATCGTGGTCAAAGGTTTTATGCATACCACCCTTCTTACCATAAAGATTATCTTTGATGTCATAGGGTGGATCTAGGTACACGAAAGCACCTTTCCAATCCGTTAACAATTCTTCATAAGATCTATTGGTGATCTTCCAGTTCTCAATGAGTTTTGAGTACTCGCTAAGTCGTTCAATTCCTCTATAGGAGAAGTTGGATTCGGATGCCTGTGGGGAGAACGAGGAAGACTCAGTAAGACCACTAAAGGAACACTTATTAACGATATAAAAAGAGCAGGCTCTATCAAAGTTCGATTTTTCTTTGTCATTTATATTCTCCTTACTAATATTAAAAAGTTTTCTAGCAGTATCCCTATCGGGATGAAAGTTCTTCTTTGAAAGAATAGCAGCCTCAAGATCTTCTCCATTATGCTGTAGTTCTTTCCAGAAGTTTACTAAAGGTTCATAAAGATCATTAACCCAAATCTCTATATCAGGATATCGTTTCGTAATCTCTAATGATACAGAACCACCTCCTAGAAATGGTTCACGAAATTCTCTATACTCATTAAGATTTGGAAGAAACTGTAGTAGCTTTACTACAGCTCTTGACTTACCACCAGGATACCTGAGTGGTGTCTTTAATGACTTTAGAGTTTTCATTAATAAAATTTAGGACGATTAACTTCTACTTCAACTGCATCAAATATTCTATTAAGAGATTCTGCATATGATCTATATCCAGATCCAACATACATCTGTCCTGCAAATACTGATACTGTTGCAGCACCCCAAAACAAATAATAGAATCTGGACTTAACCTGATGTCTTTGTTTCTTCTTTAGTTTAGTCATACTTATTCACCATTATATTAGTTGTAATTACAATCCGTTCCTCATCACTATCACTAGATTCGCATCCATGTGTGACGTGACCAGGAAAGATTAGATAGTCACCTGTCTCTACAGGAATAGTTACTGGATTCTGTTTATGAGTGTAACTAATCTTAGTACTGTCACTATTCAATACAGCAGTACTCATACCTCCAGATGGTTCAACCATAAAGTTGCCACTATCCTTTGGATGATTCAAATAATAAGCACAAACATAATCAACGATTCCGTGATCATGTGGTAGTGTTCTAGCACCTCTGTAATGAACGTTAAACCATGCTCTGTCTATCAAGAAGAACTTATCTTCAGTTCTATTACTTTCCTGTAAATCAACACTATAAAATCCTGTATCAAATACAGGATTGAGCATATGATTTGGAACACGAGTTCGATCATTCACTCTAAAATGAATGAACTGTAAATCATTATACAACTTTTTGTAAAATGGTGCAAGCTCTTCTATCCTATGTGGACGATACCTATCGTAACCAACTGTAGAAAATGAGTTACCCTCCTCTAAAGGAGATTGGATCTGTCCACTACATTGATCTTTTATCAATGATAGATTCTCTTTTATCTCATTATAATTTTTAGGAGGATCAATATGACCTTTCCAAATATATGGAGTGTCAATATTTACAGCATCAATCATCGACTAACTCCAGATCATGTATACAATCAACAGTAACTTCATGAGTATCAATACGATACCAATGTTTATTAACACCCAAAACATCAGGATAGAATCCAAGATACTCTATGTCCTCAGTTTTATTCTCACGTAACCATGCTTGCAACCTATGGTGCATTAAATCATCTTTAGTAATTTTCATTTGAATTCACCCATAATGTCTTTTTCTATGGCAAATAGGGCATAATGGTATGCACTTTGCCTTTTCACAAATAAGTTTTTCTCTACCATATCTAAACTTACCATCACCCAAGTTAAATAATTTTATAGTACCAGGCAAATGATGATACTCTAAGTATTCAGTAGTTGTTTTACCAACAGATGCACAGTCCACACATACATCATCTTTTGTCAACTCTAACCAGAACAGTTTTTTTCTTGCTCTTTGCTCTGCTGATTTCTTTTGATTTTTCTTTTTAAACTCTGGATCATCCTTTCTTGCAGCATACCAATTTGCTTGAGATTGTGTTTGTTTATCTCCTGTATAAATCGGGTCTAATTTAGTTCCATGTGTCATTTGAATTCACAACTCATCATAATTTCTGTAAGACATGCTAGTAAGTTAATCTCATGATCAGCAACGATAGTAGCATCTTTCATATACCTTGCTATTATAAGAACTGCCTCTGGGATTGAAGCAGGTTGTAAAACAGTATATGTACTGTCATATATCTTACGGAATATTGTAGTGGGATCACTGTCCATGTGCTGAACTACCCACCCTTTAACAGTCTTAAAGTCTTTCTTCTTTAATGCCGAAAGCAGACTATCAAAATTAATATCAGCAACGTCAGCAAGAATAGCTGCATCAATGGCTCCACTAGCAGAATAGCGTTGACACTCATTGATAACCCTACGCCAGTCAGGATAATACCTAGTAATAAGTTTAGCCAGAACTTTATCTTCAAATGTAACATCTTCTGTTTTTAATATATTTCTAAGACGATCAAAGAACTGTCCTTGTAATGGTACAGACTGTCCGTTCTTCACACGAAAATCTATAACGGTACAACGTGAATGAAGTGGTTCAATTATCTTATTGACAAAATTGCAAGTAAGAATGAATCTACAATTATTGTGATACTCCTCTATAGCAGACCTCAGACATAATTGAACATCGTTGGTTGTGTTATCTGCCTCATCTATTATAACGACCTTATGGGACGTTCCAGAGGTCAATGAGACGGTTGTAGCAAACTGTCTAATCTTATTCCTAGCAGTGTCAAGGAACCTACCTTCATCCGATCCATTGATCAAAATGTAAGATGCTCCTATCTCATCACATAGAGCTTTAGCAATGGTTGTCTTACCTACACCAGCAGATCCAGACAACAAAAGATTGGGGATCTCACGCTGCTCTACAAAACCCTGAAAAACATTCTTAATGCTATCAGGTAAAATACAATCCTTAACTGTAGAAGGACGGTATTTCTCGACCCATAAAAAGTCTTTACTCATTATCTAATACTAGGTTAAATGAAAAGGTCATACGCATTGTAGCACTAGTAGATGGTTCTACGCAATGCTGTATGTACGGTGGGAAAAGTATCACATCACCATCCTTGAGATCAGGTTTCAACTTATCAGCAAAGTACTCTTGAAATATAGGACTTGCATGTGGAAACTTATGTACTCGATTGTTACAATCTGGACGGAAGAATGTTGTTGGAGTTGCTCCTCTGTAGTAGTAAATACCACACCAGTAAGGAGTTCTCTTAAAGCATCCATTCAAATGTGTATGTGGTTCTTGTCCTTGTTGCTCATGATAGATGTTATACCAGAAGTGATCAAAACTAAATTTATCTGGCAACTGATATTCTTGGAAGATCTCTTTCATTTGCTCTCCCAAATCTCTCATGAGATTGTTTCTTTCATCACGAAAGACTACAGGATCATCATCTGGTATTCTAGGAAAAGTAGAATTGACAGATTCAATCCATCCATCAGGTTTCCTATCCATCTTCTCAACCATAGGAAAATCATACTTACTATGATTCTCAAATCTAAATGTGAATATAGGGCAAAAGAAAACTTGATGTAATAGCATTAGGGTTCCAATGCAATGTAGTACTTAAGATTTAATTTCTCATTAGTCCACTCAGAGATAAGCTTGTTAGATACTCTAGTTGTAAATACATAACTATCATCTGGTTCATCCTTATTGAGAACACGATTGAGATCAATGATTCTAAGATTCTCTACCTTAACATCAAGTTGTAAGTTTCCTTCACAGGATCCGTTAACCTTCTGCTTGTAGTTGTTACTAGTATCATTCTCTCTATCTCTAACAACCAATCTGATATCACCATTAGCACATTCAAATGTAAGATCAGGAACACGAAGAACATCCATAGATGCTTTCCTAAGACTAACCATATCATCGTTTGTGATAGTGAATTCCAAATCAGGATCTGGAAAGTTAACACTCTTATCAGGTGCTGACTTCAATGTAATCTCTGGATCTGAAAAATAATAACGAACTGATCTATGTCTATCTCTGATAGTAACATAATCATCAGAATCAAACTCAAGATAAGGATTATCAAAAAGTGCAAGACTCTTTAAAAACTGACCAAGATCATAGATAGCAAAGTCTATTGGAAAATCTTCCTCGCATGTATATTCTGCTAGGATATTCTCTGCATTACTAATAGTTTTAATTGTATTACCTTTACGGAATACAATAGACTGATTGATATCTACGAAGTTGGTTAATACACCAATCGTTTCTTTTGTTAACTTAACTTTACTTGTCATAATCTACTGAAAAGGATGTAGGGTTGTTAGCGTTAATCTGGTCTGCTTTAGCTTGCTTATCACTAAAGTGACAAAGGAGAATAGCGTAATGAGCAATCTTAATGATGTCCTTACGTGCTGTACCCTTCCTATCATAACGTGAAGCATATTTCAAAATATTAGACCTACAGAATGCTTCAGCATCACCAACAGAATCAATGAGATCTAATGTTTGAATCCCATTCTTACTGTAGTGAGCAC
>Ga0208749_1000426_pt1 | contig 10366 bp, 10 predicted proteins | sample Knorr_S15_td_DCM_FD_185601 | JGI IMG/M metagenome (GOLD analysis project Ga0208749, IMG submission 185601) | Marine microbial communities from Southern Atlantic Ocean transect - Knorr_S15_td_DCM_ad_63m_LV_B (SPAdes) (version 2) | ecosystem: Environmental > Aquatic > Marine > Oceanic | place... | reverse complement strand
TATTAATACAGGCATCCGATCTTTATTTAAATAATTCTGCTGGTCAAAATTATGTTATCTGTGCAACTGGTGGGCGAGTACAGTTAAACTTTGCTGGTAATAATAAACTAGAAACAACTAATACGGGTGTTAATATTACAGGAATCTGCACTGCTAATACATTCAAAGGAATCTTAGTGCCTACAACATATCATGGTGGTCGAAGAAACATGTTCATAAACGGTGAGTTTATGATAAATCAAAGGGGGACCCGAGATCCACAGGCTAATCAAAATAATGGAGCTAATGGTTTAGGTTATGGTGGTCCAGATCATGTGCAGTTTATAACTAACTTAGGAGCATTTGAAGCAAAGCAAGCAAATGAAAATAATTCTCCAAGAAGTCAAGCTGGTGCTACATACTCCTATGAATTAGATTGCACTTCTGCATCAGGACCAAGCACTAGTAATTACACATTTTTAAAATTTAAGTGGAGTGGTATTGAGGCAAATAGATTACTATATGGTACATCAAATGCAAGACCTGTAACTATTTCATTTTGGGTGCAGTGTAATAAAACTGGTAATTTTACTGCTACTCTAAGAAACGAAACAGCAGACAAACTGATAAGTTCGGTTGTCACTATTAGTAGTTCTGGCACTTGGGAGTATAAAACAATTACATTTGTCGGAGATACAGCAGCACAAATCGCTGTTACTCAGAATGATAGATGGAATTTGGAATTATGGTTAGATGGTGGTAGTAATTATACAGGTGGCACAGTTAGAACTGGTTGGACAACAAAAGATAACGCTGATAGAGGTGCTGGAAGCACTCTTAATATTTGTAGTAGCACAAGTAATTATTTTAGAATTTCATTATTCCAAGTAGAAATGGGGCCTTACGCTACACCATTTGAGTTTAGAACTTACGGAGAATATTTACACGATTGTGAATATTATTTTCAAAAACCTGCTTCATCAAGAGCTTCCAATCAAGCTTTTGCGATTCATACTTGGGGTCATAAAGTAGCTGATACATATGCTCTTAGAGTACAAACTATGATGCGACCAACAGAAATGCGTATAAACCCAACAGATTATTACCATGACAACAATCCTTCAGGTTTAACTGCTCAAAGATATCAAATTCAAGGTGCAGATTATGAATATACTTATGGTGTTGCTATGAGTATAGGGTCAAATAGAAAAGAATTTGCTAATGGTACAAAATATCCATACGGTGTAAATGGAATGGGTGCTGGTGAATCAGGAATATTGTGGGCATTTGATTTTGAATCATATGCAGAATTCTGATAAATAACTAAAAAATTAATGGCATCAGAGATACGAGCGAATAAACAAACTAACCGTGCTGGTCTAGGGACTGTAACTTATACCGACACAGGTATTGTTGTATCTGGAATTGTCACTGCTACTCAGTTTGAAGGTAGTCTTGCTTCAACTCCTGGTATAGTAGCAACAGGAATTATAACTGCTCAGTCATTAGATGTAGATGACTTTATAAGTGTTGGAAGTAATATTCATTTAGGAAATGCAGGTGTTATAACTGCAACAAGTTTTTCAGGGAGTGGTGCAAACTTAACAGGTATTGATGCGACTGCACTTAAAGATCCTGGTGGAGATGTTATAATTCAAGCACAAGACTCTGGTGCAGTATTTACAGGAATCCATACTTTTACTACAAGTGGTGCAACTCTTGATAGTGGTGGTATCAAAGTAAGCACAGGTGCAACTATATCAAATATTGGTAATGCAAGTTTCACAGGTATTCTTACAGCATCATCTTTTATAGGTGATGGATCAAGTTTATCAAACCTACCTGCTGGTGCTCCTGTTGGTGGTGCAACAACAAACACAGTATTCTTTGAGAATGATACAGCGGTGGCGGTCAACTATCAAATTACGTCAGGTAAGAATGCAATGAGTGCAGGACCAATCGCAATCAATACTGGAATTGCAGTCACAGTTCCATCAGGAAGTTCTTGGACTATTGTATAAATATTGATGAGGAAATAATCTTATGCCAGTAACTATTAACGGAAACGGAAGTATAACAGGATTAGCAGTTGGTGGTATTGATGGCACCAAAGTGGTGACTTCTGCAGCTCAACCTGCAGGTTCAGTAATACAAACAATAACCTCAACTCACTCATCAACACATGCAAATGAGACAACCACATATACAGATACAGGACTAACTGCCACAATTTCCATTTCAGCAAATAGTAAAGTTTTAGTTATGGTAACTCAACCTATGGAAATAAAGCAAACTACGACAAAAGTGAGAGGCGATCTTAGAATTATGAGAGGTTCTACAGAGGTATATGCAAATTCAACCCATCAAGGAATAATGATGGAAAACCAAACAACCGAGACCAAATATCTGGCTCATTATGTGAGTCTATCTTGTCTTGATACAGGTGCTTCTACGGGTTCAAATACTTATAAAACTCAAATAAGATGTCATACTGCTGGTAATAATGCAAGAGTAAGAACATCAGATAATAGTATACCAGCGACAATAGTTTTGATGGAGATAGCAGGATGAGTATATTAAATTTTTTACATAGTGGTGGTAATAAGGTATCACTTACAACTCCTACAAGTAATCCAAGTAGTAATGTAACTTTCAAACTACCTGCAGCCGACGGGACTGCGGGACAAGTTTTGCAGACGGATGGAAATGGAAATTTGACGTTCGTTGATCAAGAGGGAATGACTTTTTTAAGTTCAAAAAATATAGCATCAGGTTCTGCTGCGGTTAATGCATTTCATTTTAATAATGTTTTTTCATCGACCTTTACTCAGTATATGGTTTATTTTGACGTATATACTCCAACTGGGGGTGGTAACGTATTTTATGCTCAATTTGGAACAGCGAGTAATGGTAATATAACTACGGGTTATCAATGTCGTGGTGGAAATATGCACTCACAAGTTGGTACATCTAGTGGTACTAGTAAACAAGTTTATAATAGTGACGATGGAGTGCATCAATTAAATGGAACTTTAGGTAGTGATGCAAATTCTGGTTTTAGAGGACACGCAATCATAACTGATCCAATGAAAGCTACTTCTGATCAGGGTGTGACCGTAACTACAATATGTATGATGCACTATGGAGCTGGAAACCAAACATATAAATGGAGTGAGAGAGGATTCTCACAGGCTGATCATAACACAACACCCTCTGGAGGTTTTAAAGATTTAAGAATGGGTATTATTAGTGGTGATTCTAGTGGTGGTAATGTAACTAATACAAATGCTCAAACAGTATATGGTACGATGTCAATTTACGGAGTTAGATAATGAGCACATTAAAAGTAGACGCAATCAGACACAATAGTGCAACGAGTGATGCAATCACAACACATTCAGATGGAACAGCATCCGCAAAAATAGCTGATGTTGGAGGAAGTCAACTCTCTAATCGCAATCTTCAAGTCAACGGTGCGATGGTCATAGCTCAAAAAGCGACAACAGATACGGGATCTGAGGGTATAGCAACTGTTGATAGATTTGGATTATCGACGGGAGGGGAAGATGAGGACTTGACACAGGCACAAGTTGATGTTGCAAGTGGAACTACACCATTTAGTTTAGGATTTAGAAAAGCATATAAAATTACAAACGGAAACCAAACAAGTGGTGCTGGTGCTGATGATAGAGCTATTGTTCATACCACCTACGAATCACAAGATATTGCTAACTCTGGTTGGAATTACACTTCGAGTTCTGGTTTTATAACATTATCTTATTGGGCTAAGTCAAGTGTCGCACAGACTTTTTATCTAGCCTTGACAACTCATGATGGATCAAGTTATCGTTATGCCACTCCAATTACTTTTACTTCTGCAAATACTTGGACTAAATTTACTCATAAAATTCCTGGCAATTCTAATTTACAATTTGATCAGGATGCTAATAGAGGTTTACAAATGTATTGGACATTGTTTAGAGGAACTAATACTACTGATAATAGTTTCACTATCAATCAATGGGCAGCATACAATGGTTCAATAAGATATCCAGATATTACGTCAACATGGTGGACAACAAATGATTCAACATTTGAACTGACGGGAGTTCAATTTGAGGTTGGGGACACACCGACTTCTTTTGAGCATCGCAGCTATGGAGATGAACTCAGACGTTGCCAACGCTATTATGAAGAAACATATGTGATGACAGATGCAGGTAATAGTTACATAAGAGTTCCTGTTTATTGGAAAGTTGAGAAAAGAGCTGCTGGAACTCCATATGTTTATGCAAAAAGACCTGATGGAGTCGGTTCGGGCACCATAAATAAATGTTATCAAGGATCTGGTGAAAGAGATGCTGAATGTAGATACTCGTGGACAGGAGGCACAATGTTATTTAATACTGGTAGTTATAGTAGTAATACAGATTATCTTGGACAAGTTAAAATTGATGTTGGCTCGTTTTAATATCTTGACACTTCAAAATCCTTGATATATAATAAGTAAAAAAAATAATTGATTATGGAAGTGACTGATCATCAAACTCATTTAAAATCTGTAACAGAGCAAGCACAAGGTCTGGTAAATGAAATACAAAATCTTGAGGCACAAGCAAAATCAAAAAGAGATATGCTTTTAAAACTTCAAGGTATTATTGAATACTTACAACAAACTGGTGTTGAATTACCAAAAGAAGTCCCTGCTCCACCCGAACCACCTGCGACAGATTCAGAGCCAGTTGAATCTTGATTATAAATAGAAAAAAAAGTTAAAATTTAGATGGCATATATTGGTCGTCAGCAATCATCTGGTTCGTTTATTAAACTAGATGATATAAGTTCACAATTTAACAATAGCACAACTGTTTTTAATTTGACAGTTGGTGGTGAATCTTTTTTTCCTGGCAACCCATATACATTATTAGTATCTTTAGGTGGAGTAATACAGGAACCAATTAGTTCTTTTACAATAGTTGAAAATCAAATAACTTTTGCAGCAGCACCAGTTTCAGGTGCTAACTTTTTTTGTGTAGTTCTTGCTACAACTAATGTTACTCCATTAACATCACTAACCATAGGAGCAAGAGCAGGTTCACATTTGTTAGACTTACACGGAAGGTCGATGTCTGTAGCAAGTCGTGATGGAACAGTTCACGCAATCGGTTTTAACCTAGCATAAATAAAAAGAAAGCTAATCCAATATAATGGCGAATAGATTCCCGATAATACTGAATACAAATTCAAATCAACTTCAAGAATTATCAGCGACTGATACTTTGGATTTGACTGGATCTGGTTTGAATCTGACTGGTATTACTACATTATCTACTTCTGCACAATTAAATTTAGGTGGCGGTACAAATATAAACACTGGAACAAGAGGAGATATATTATATTATGACACGAATGGTAGAATACAAAAGTTAAATTTAGGTACATCAGGTCAAGTTTTAAAGTCAAATGGAACTGATTTAGTATATGGTGCAAGTGCAGCGGTAGCAAACGTTTACTATGTTTCCACAACTGGAACAGATTCAAGTGGTTTTGGTTCTTCCGTAGACTCTGCATTTAAAACAATTAAATATGCCTGTTCTAATATTGGAACACCAACTGCTGCAAATCCTGCGATAATTTTCGTAAAGGCAGGTACTTATGAAGAAACATCATTACCTATTGTAGTCCCTCCAAATACTACAATCGCAGGTGATAGTTTAAGAGCAACAATAATTAAACCTAAAGCAGGTCTTGATTCAGGTGGTTCAGTTCAGAATAATCGTTCTACTATGTTTAGAATGAGTGATGCAACTGTATTACAGGATCTTGTGATGGATGGTATGGGTGGATATACACCAGGAAGTCCTGCATACAAACCTGAGAGTGCAACGATTGGTGGAACTTATCTTGCATTAAACGCTGCAAGTCCAATACTTACAAAATCTCCATACATTTATAATGTAACTTCTTTTGGTCAGGGTGCTACAGGTGCTGTTCTTGATGGATCATTACATTCAACAGGAAATAGAAGTATGTTATTTCATACTTACACTGCTGTTCATAGTGATGGATTAGGAATATTCTTAAAAGCAAATGCGAATGCTGAAATGATTTCAACATTCTCATACTATTGTCAAGTTGGATATGCTTGTATTGGTGGTTCTAAGATTCGTTCTCTTAACTCAAGTAACGCATATGGAGAATATGGTGTTTACTCTGCTGGATTTGATGCTGGTGAAAGTCCAAATCAAGGAACAGTCAGAGGTATTATGCTTACCTATGTCGGAGTTCTAGGTCAATCATTCACAGATGGTGAGCAGATAACTGGTGGTTCATCAGGTGCAACTGCATATGTTGTCAATGTTCAATCAGAACCAAAAAGAATGTATGTGGTTCAGAAGTCTGGTACATTCTCTGCGAACGAAACTGTTACTGGTGGAAGTTCTGGTGCGACTGCAACGATGGCTGCTGCATCAGTTGAAACTAACCAATCAGGAAGAATTCTAGTTACACAATTTTCATCATCTGCTGACGCTGGAGACTCTCTACAATTTGCATCAACAGATGGTAACGCATATCAAATACAATCTGTAAGTTCAGTTACTGCAAATAGTGTCGCATATCATGTATTAGTATTTTCAACATCAAGAGCAACACCAGTTGCATCAGGATTGACAGTTAATGTTAGAAAAGAATTTAGTTTGATTCGTCTAACAGGTCATGACTTCCTACAAGTTGGTACTGGTGGAACAGATACTACAAACTGGCCAAATAACCCAACACAAAACCCTGCACAGGCAGACCAAGTAATCACAAATGAAACCGATCCTGGTCGTGTTTATTATACTGCAACAGATGATTTAGGTAACTTCTATGTTGGAGACCAATTCAAAGTAGACCAAGCAACGGGTAATGTTACACTTGACGCATCAGCATTTAACTTATCTGGTCTTGAGTCATTAAGACTTGGTTCAGTTGGTGGTTTGATTGGTGCTTCAATCAATGAATTTTCAACTGATGGAACTATGTCACAAAATAGTGACACTAAAGTTTCAACACAAAAGGCAGTTAAAACTTATGTTGATACATTAGATGGTATTACACCAGTTGGTGGAACATTTTCACTAGCAGGTATATCAACAGTCACAGGAACGACTCTCTTTACAAAGCAATTAAACGTTTCTGGTGTTACCACATTCCACGGTAATGTTAGTTTCTTAGATGGTGATCGACTCCGCATCGGTGCATCGAATGATTTTGAATTATATCATGACGGAAACCATTCTTACATCGCTGAAAATGGAACAGGTGATTTAAAAATACAAGCAACCGCAGGTAGTATATTCTTACAGAAGAACAATGGCGAGGAGATGATTAAAGCTTCTGTTGATGGTCCTGTGGAATTGTACTTCAATGATGGGAAGAAGATCGAAACTACTGCGACTGGAGCAGTTATTACAGGTATATGCACTGCAACATCATTTGAGGGTGATGGTAGTGCATTAACAGGAATAGCAGCAGATAAAATATTTGAAGGGAATACAGAAGCAGAAGTTGTAGATACAGGTTCAGACGGGCATTTTAAAATTACAACTGAGGGTTCTGAAAGACTTCGCATCGACTCAAGTGGACGATTATTATTAGGTCTTACTAGTGATAGTCGTACAACCAGTATGATTATCTCAGGTAATACTTCAGGTGCTACAAGTTTTGGGATGTTGAATCTTGATATAGGTACTACATCTGTCTCAGCAGACACAAATCTTGGTATTATACGTTTTGGTGCAACAGGAGATAGAAGAGGTGCTGATATTAGGGGTATGGGTGAGGGTACTTGGAATGCAGGTTCAAGTCATCCAACAAGATTAGCATTTTATACATGTGCTGCTAGTGCAACATCACCAACAGAAAGAGTTCGCATCGACTCAGCTGGTCAAGTATTACCAGGTGCCGACAATGCACAGAACTTAGGTTCATCAACCAAGAGATGGAAAAATATATATTCTGCTGACTTACATTGCTCTAACAAAGGTTCAAAGAATGATGTGGACGGAACTTGGGGCGACTACACAATCCAAGAAGGTGAAAGCGATTTATTCCTCATAAATAATCGCAGTGGCAAAAAGTATAAGTTTAATCTAACGGAGGTTAATTGAATGCCAATATTTGTAGGAGCAGGTACATCTAGTTTTATGATAGAGGATGGAGTTGGTTTATCCAGACTAACTACCACTGAGAGAAATGCATTATCAGGTGCGAATTTACATCAAGGACAAATAATTTATAATACCACAACAAATAAAATAGAATTTTATGATGGTGCCAACTGGGCTTCAGTTTCAACACCCTTTACTGCAAGTGGTGGTAATTCAAATGATGGAGGAATTAGTGGTGGTTATAAGTATCACACATTTACAAACTCAGGTACTTTTACAGTTACTGCTGGTTCAACAGATGCAGAAATATTAGTCGTCGGTGGTGGCGGTGGCGGTGGAGCACATAATAGCGGTGGCACTGATGGCGGTGGCGGTGGCGGTGCAGGAGGAGTTGTCTTAGCTCCTTCTGTACCACTTAGTCCTGGCACTTATAATATCACTGTAGGTAATGCTGGTTCTGGTGGTTCGTATAATACAACTGAAAATTCAAATCCAGGTTGTCGTTCAAAGAACGCACCATTTAGTGGACAGTCAGGTACAAATGGTGGAGACTCTGTATTTGGTGCATCATCTCCTAACGCTATTAAACTCACTGGAGAAGGTGGCGGTGGTGGAGGATCAGGACCTAATGCAGGAAACCAAGATTGTGGTGGATCTGGAGGTGGTGCAGGTTCTGGAGGAGGTCCAGGTACACCTGGTGCGACAGGAAACCAACCAAACCAAAATCCTGGTTTTAGTGGATCGAAATCACAATATGGAAATCCTGGTGGTAATGCACCAAGTTCTCCAATATTTCTTGGTGCTGGTGGCGGTGGTGCTAATGGCACTGGTGGTGATGGAAGTTCTGGAGGTCCAGGTAGAGGTGGTAATGGCATACAATTACCTTCTGCTTGGGACGCTTCAGCAATCGGATATGCTCACGGTCAGGGAAGATATTATGGAGCAGGTGGAGGTGGTGGAAATCAACCAAACGTAAACACTTCATCCGCAGCAGGTGGAGCTGGTGGTGGAGGTAATGGACATACAAATAACACAGGACCAAATCCTGGTGCTGCAAATGGTAGCGGTGGTGCTGGTGGTGCTGGAAACCCTGCTCCTAGCTCTAGAAATTCAGGTGCTCCTGGTGGTAAGGGTCTTGTAGTAATAAGGTACGTGGTGTAAAATGAATACGTTTTCAAAAGTCAATTTACAAAATCAAGTAATAATGATTGAAGAGTTTGATCACATAGGTCAAGCTGAATTTATGTACGGTGGTAACTGGTTAGAATATCATTTGTCAGATTCAACGGGTGATATTGGAAAAATTTATAATCCAACACATAACATTTACACAGAAATTCCACCAGTTGATATTGTGGGTGTTGCGTGTTCTTCTTGGATTTTGAATACCACTACTGGCATTTATACTGCACCAATATCACATATAGGATTAACAAGCACACAGGATGATGCAGGTCTAAATTACTATTGGAAAGAAGCAGACTATCAAGCAGATAATAATACAGGTTGGGGATTGACAACAAAATAAATTTATCATATAATAAAAATAAAAAATGTTTTATGATGAAGATGGTATCTATGTGATAGATGATTTCATCTCTGAAGAATCACAAAATTTACTTGAAGAACTCTTTATAAGTGATGTTGATTTTCCATATTATTATAATTCTGCATCAAATGGCACGAATCAAGAAGAAAATACAAGAGTTATAACAACTAGAAATACATTTGATCATAGTCAATTTACTCACCTTTTATGGTGGTTGAATAACGATGATTTTTTTTATGGTGATAGAGAAAATTGTTTTAGAGAATCTAATCACTATAAAAGAGTTATTGATATATTTAAAAATTCTTACTATGAATTTTTTGGAGATGATAATTTTGATATACTGAGAATGAAAGTAAATTTAAATACAAGTCATCCAAGAACAAGAAAACTTTTATCCCCTCACGTTGACTCACCACAAAAAATGTGGTCATTAATATATTATGTGAATGATACACCAGGTTCATTTACATCAATTGGTAAAGAATTTTATGATGGTAAACCAAAGAAAAAATTTACGGTAAGTAGAAAAATAGAGAGTAAAAAAGGTCGTTGTGTGTTATTTGATTCAAGAAGATATCACTCTGCTGGAAAATGTCCGCAAGGTAAAATTAGAGTGGTTGTAAATACTATGATTGGTAAATTAAATGACCTATGATGTAGCGATAAGTACTTGGCACGATGC
>Ga0208749_1000416_pt1 | contig 10468 bp, 12 predicted proteins | sample Knorr_S15_td_DCM_FD_185601 | JGI IMG/M metagenome (GOLD analysis project Ga0208749, IMG submission 185601) | Marine microbial communities from Southern Atlantic Ocean transect - Knorr_S15_td_DCM_ad_63m_LV_B (SPAdes) (version 2) | ecosystem: Environmental > Aquatic > Marine > Oceanic | place... | reverse complement strand
GCGCTCTACCTGACTAAGCTACAGGCCCATGGCTAATGCTGGGCTACCGGGCGACCGAAGGGGTGTTTAAGAAAGTGACGGTCTATGCATAGCATAGGCAGGGCTGGGCCGTTTGCCCTCTGGGGGCCCGAGAGAGCGAAGTAAAGTATGGACTTCCATGGATAAAGGTTTTCGAGATTTAGGTGAAATAATGGGCTCTGATGAAATATTGAGAGAAGTAGAGTATTCCTCTTCAGCTAAATCGAGAGTCCATGATTTCAATATTAAGGGAGGAGACTCAATTAGGTTGATCGTCCCCCCCACTGTTTACCCCCCCAGACGAGATACTGAACTATTACTCCAGGGCCTGAATAGCATAAAGATGCAAACTGGGCATCTCGTGGAAATAGGATGTGGCTCTGGAGCCATTTCAATTGCAATGGCTCTATGTGGTTGGAAAGTAACAGCCTTTGATGTAAACCCTCTAGCGGTTGTGGCAACAATAGGAAATTCAGAAGTTGCAGGAGTGGATGATTACGTCACTGTAGAAGAGGGAGGAGTAGGGGGAGAAAATTGGAAGTTACCTAAGGATGCAGACCTGGTAGTATGGAATCTTCCGTATTTATCTCCAAATTTAGAAAATATGCTTGGTCCAATGGAAGAGGCCGCTATGACTGATGAGGGAGATTTAGGTTGGTCGGAAAAATTACTTCGTATTGTAAATGATGAGAGTAAAAAAGACACTATATTTGTGCTTCTAATGAGTTCAGATTCAAACCCAAAAAACTCCCCGTTAAGTTGGACGGAAAACGGTTGGTCGCGACGGACTCTGGCGACCGAAAGAGTAGGAGATGATACCTTAGATGTCGTAGCTTTCTGGCGGCCTGGATTTGGCTCTGAATCAGAGTATATAGAGACGACAAACTCCACCATGGACGAGGTAAGAAAATTACCGAAAGTCGGCTGGCAAAGAATCCGCGCTGGGGAACAGATTAATGGGAGAGGGAGGAGAGGTGCTATTTGGCATTCAAAACAAGGCGATATGATTGCCTCATGGAGTGTGGAGGCGGATGAAATTAATCGGTGGACGCCCGGCCTATTACAAGTCTCGATTGGAGCATCTATTAGCGAAGCATTAGGCATACAATTGAAATGGCCAAATGATTTGATTTTTCAACAAAAAAAATGTGGTGGAATTCTTCTTGAATCTAGCACCTCAGAAAAAAGGATTAGAATTGGTGTCGGATTGAACAAAGATACACGAGATATAGAGGGGATTTCCTACGCAGGTTGGGAGGATTATTTCGGCGATATTAACGCGGATGATATGTTCCAAATTATCGATGCTTCAATATCTTCAATATTAGATTCTTCGCCACCAATAGAAAGATCTAGCCATATACTATGGCAACAAAAATCTTGGATTAAATTGAGCGAAATCCTATCAAGAGGAGTGAGCACCCAATATGGTGAAAAAACAGTAAATGTTGTTGGCCTTTCAAACACAGGTGAGTTAAAGGCCGTTTCTGCAATCTCAAAACATGACATTCAAGATGTGGGTGATTTTTTCATCGCTTTCTAACAGGTCTTGAAAGGCCCATTCGATCTCTAACCAACCTAATCTTTCCAGAAGTGGTCAAACTTTCAATTTCAGCGTTTAATCCGATTCTTTTCCTAGCCAAATCTATGTCTTTTAGATTTACCTTAATGACGACTAATGTATAGGAGTCAACACCTAAGCAATCAAACATTCTGAAATTAATGTCGGCCAATATTTGTTGGATTATTGCTGTTGCAGAATCGCGAGATAATTGGATCTCGTTTATGCGCAAACCCAACCAACGAAATTTGCCGCGGGAGGCTTTGCTCTGCCGAGCCATGTAACTGTGACTAGGTCGCGATGCTTAACGAGTTCGCGTGTCGAAATACTTTGAATAAATTATCGGATGGCATTAAGAAAGGCCACTAACGACAGCAACTAATCGCAACCTACCTACCATTTCATCACTTGCACGTGCACCCAAAATTACCTGGCAGTTTGGGTGTAAAGAACTGACTAATGATTCGCTCAATTGGTTCAGATGAGACAATGTCATATCCGGACCGCCTTCAACTTGTATCAAACAACCTTTTGCGCCTGAAACATCTACTTCGGTTAACGGAGAACGTTTAGCCAACTCTACAACCTGCAAAGGATCCACTACACTTCCCGTTCCGACAATTAGGGTAGCGCCGCCTTGATGTTCCACAACTGTTCGAAGATCCATTAAGTCGAGATTGAGCTTTCCTACCTTCGCCAAAGTTGTCACTAGGCCTTCGACCAAATCCTGAATCCAACCTGAACCTGATCGCCAATCCTCATCCCTAGATCTAGAATACCAAGCAAGCCTCTCCATGCTGACTCGTATACAGACATGTGATTGTTCTTCCAAAGCTGGTAATGTAGCATTAGCTATAGCGCATCTAAGGGGTTGCTCAGCGAACGGTAGACCCGCGACCGACATTACAATACAACCCCTAGCACGGGCAATTCGTGCTAGTTCATTTGCCGCGCCTGACCCAGTACCGCCACCTAACCCTGTCATTATGAACACTAATTCTGCTGTTTCCAATAAAGGCTCGATTGCTCCAAGACCCTCACTTAGCCGATGTGCTGCAAGATTCGGGAGAGCAGCAGCACCACTTCCGTCTCCAACTGCATCAAGGTGCAGGCAATGTGCTTGACCAGAGCCCCTAAACGAGGTTTCGTCAGCATCTATCAACAGAAGGTCCGATAGGTCTACGCACTGTTGGTGAGCTGCAACAGCCCACGAACAACCAAGGCCACCGACTCCGGCGATGAGTATCGCACCCTCGTGCATATCGACTATTGGAGAACAGACGCGCCTTCAAACTGCGGGTCAATCGTAGGTAAGATAACGACGATATCGCCTTCTTTCGTCTCTTGCCCAAGCATTGTCTGGTTCTATCTCAAGAACCATGTCATAGTATTCAACAGCCTTTTCAAACTCTGATAGATACCTCCCACACATATGCCCTAAATTATTCAGAACCGGTACGCAATTTGGATGTTCTCTCAACATACCTAAAAGTATCTCCTCCGCTCCAGAAATATCCAATACCTCCATCTTTTCCTCGGCCTCGTCTAGAGAGGAAATTTGCTCGTCGCTCAGACGGTAAACATTCTTCCAAACAGGACCCGCCATAAATCGGACGAGACGGGGATTTGGTTTAGTTTTCTCCATCAGAGATTGCTGCGAAATGTTTCCAAAAAAATAAGCGACCCCGAAGGGGTCAAACTGAAACCTTGATAGCCCTCAATCTGCTGGAATGAGACAGGTGTCAGAGGTCCAATGATGAGAGTGCATCTACCGACCTTTCATCGGCTTGTAGTTCTGGGCTGTTTCGCCATATTATTGGCTGGTTCAACACAAGGATATTCAAACGGAATCGGTGGCGATGAAAATGGTGACGGGGATGTGGCTCTTGCAGGTTGTACCTGCCACAATGAATTACCCGACAACTCCGTGACTGTGATATTAGATGGACTACCATACCATTATTCGGCAGATACGACTTATCCACTTACCATTCAACTAATTGGAGGCCCCGATATTGATTCAACTTCGAACACTGGTGGTTTTGCTATGAGAGTAACTTCCGGCTCACTAGCGGGCGCAGAAGGATTTGAGACTCTAGTGCAGAATTGGGAAGATGATGTGACCAGTTTGACACATTCAGGTGCCGGTGCTGAAACTCCTGACAGAACATGGATGATTACTTGGACAGCCCCCGAAAACGGAACGGGGGCTGTAACCATTTGGTTAGCAGGAAACTCGGTTAATGGAGATGGTATTCCAAGTGAACTCGATAGATGGAATCGTCTTTCAATATCGTTGGAAGAAGGAGAAGACTCAGGAGATACAAGAACCGTTTTTAGTGGAAATGGTGAGATTGAACCACCTGCACCAGTAGAAACTAGTGTAGATCTTCACCACATGGGTGCTAAGCTTAGAGCTCATTGGTTAGGATTACTTGGATTTGCGGCTGTTATCTTGGTTATTGTTTTCTGTGGATTTTTCTTGAGATATGGATTCTCTAGACATTATGTCGGAAGAAGCAATTTGCTAAAATTACGAATCAAGCATCTAAGGCGAGGTGATCAACTATGAGAGATGATGTTGTGATGAAACTTCTACGCGAAGTCAAGGCGGGCAAAGTCAGTGTTGAGGACGCCCGTGATGCGCTCTCTGAAGTTGAATTGAGCGAGGATGCTTACCAGAACGCTGTAGACCATGGAGTATTCAACGACCCAGAGCCAGGGACCATTATTCGTGCCAGTATTTCACCATCTAGTGATTCTTGGCTTGTCATCATATTTGCTATGTGGGGAATTCTATGGACACTATATTGGGCCGGCACGCTTTCTTATGGATTGTACAACCATTGGGATCAACAGCGGCTATCTTTCCATCTTGCGATGACTCTACTCACCGTGATTATGATGGGCATAGTTTACCTGAGATTTGTGATGCCTGATGTGATTATTGTCAAGCACAGAAGAAACAAATACATTACTTCAAACGACCCGGATGGATGGAAACAATACGAGGTGTGATTTATGGCACGAAGATTTCGACTGAGAGCCCTTCCCGGTGCTGATGAAGATTCTGATGAGTCAAACCCGGTAATCAACAGAAGGGAGTTTATGCGTTACTCATTCAATACTGCGGCTGGAGTCATTACCATGGCTAGCCTTGGCAGTATCGGTTTTGCTTCACTGCTAATGGGTACCGCCGAGTCTTCGGGAGGAGATTCCGCCGTTAGATTCTGGGTACCTACCGGTGCAGAAGATTCCGCTTGGTATGGTGACCGTCATCTTGAACCTATGAATTACTCTGCTTTTGTTGATGCCGCTGCAAACAGTGGCACTGGTATGTCTGGGGCGCAAGGCGTATGGTCAGGAATGCCTGTTAACGTGGTTTATGTCCCACACGAAGAAAACGTTTCAAAAGCAGCAACCACAAATGTACCCCGGTTTCAATTTATGGACGGCTACAATGAGAGCGGAAAATATATTGGAAGTGGTTACGAATTAGAAGAGAATCCTGATTATGCCTCATTGTCAATTCATGATAATCTGATTTTGATTTTCTCCCGTTGTACTCACCTTTGTTGTATCCCAGGATGGCAACTTGTACAAAATGATTTCACAAATGACCAATGGACTCCTGGGGCTGTTGACGCCGGTGGGAACAAATTATTCTGTATCTGTCACTCTAGTAGATTTGACCCTACGGCTATAGAGAAAAACCGTAGTAGAAACAGATCATCTGGTGCGGAATTTGACTTTGTCGGAATTCGTAGAACTGGAGGTCCCGCACCCTATGGTTTACCACTAATTCCTTGGGTAAAGACTGGAGATATTATCGAAGCTCTGCCAGACTTTATCGATTGGTACACATATTGCGATTGAAGGTGAGAAAATGCTACAATTCTGGTTTCTATGGATATTCATCGCACTTATTGTTGTGATAGTTGCATTCACCCTTCGCAAAGAGCGAGAGGATATGCCTCGAAAGGATATCTTGAGGGCTGTGGAAACAAGTGCCGGAAGCATGGGACTAGCAGAGAAATCATTCCTATGGGCTTTCTCCTGGTTAGATACGAGGTTTAGAATTCAAGATTATTGGGGTATGAGCAGAGACGCCTACTACAGTGTTCATCGACAAATGCCGCTTACTCACGCTGAGAAATACAAACTACGAATCATTTGGTATTGGTACCCATTATATTGCCTTGGTGGAATATCCTTCTTGGCCTTCGTTATTCTGGTAATCACAGGCGCAATTCTAGGACTATACTACGTCCCTGGAGGTGAGGGGGATCCCACTCCTGCCTATTCCTCTATGGAATTCATCATGACTCAATTGCCATTTGGTTATATCATTCGATCTATTCACCATTGGACTACACACTTCATGGTAGCGGCCGTATTCCTGCATATGTGTAGAGTTTACTTCACTGGAGCATACAGAAACCCTCGTGAGTTGAACTGGCTAATCGGAGTCGCCCTGATGTTCTTCACTATCTTTTTCGGATACTCAGGATATCTCCTCCCTTGGGATAGTCTAGCATTCGGAGCAGCAACAATTGGAATCAACATGGCAAACTCTACCCCATTAATTGGAGGATGGATTGCGACGGCTATGTTTGCAGGAACTTCACTCTCTGGTCAAACTGTTACCCGAATGTACTTCTTGCACGTATTCATTTTACCAGTTGTGGTGACAACACTGATTCTAGCTCATTTATTCATTGTATGGGTACAAGGAATTGCGGAGCCACATTGATAGGAGGATAATTACATGGGAATGATCGATAGATTTGGCCGGATCGCAGACACCTATGTCCGCGAAAAAAGTAGTCTTTTGGAATCCGAAAAAGAACGTAGGCGTGTCCATATGGGCCACGCATTTTGGCCGACAGAAGTTCTACGTGATACCATAATCTTTGCATCTATGCTGATGGTCCTATGTTTCTATTGTTGGTTAATCCCCCCGCCGCTGCACAGCGCTGCTGATCCATTTGCACAAGCTGGGTTTGTTTTCCCAGATTGGTATGTTTTATTCTCCTACGGATATTTGCGATGGGGTGAATATCTACCACAATTCGTCATCCCTGCAGGCCCAATTGGAGAGTTCCTAGGGTCACCTGTAATCTCATGGAATGCCGCTTGGTGGGGAGCAGCTCTTACTGGAATCCCAGTCGGTATCCTAGCACTTCCTCCTTTCCTACCTGGGCGCGAAAAGAGAGGAGTTGAGGATCCATGGTTTGCAACCGCTGGAGCAGTTTATCTTGCCCACGTCTGGTTTATCTCTGTGTATTCCATCAACATCTTCCTAGAACTGTACGCTAAAGATAGGACGGATTATTGTTGGGCTAATTCGAAACACATTTTTGACTGTGGAAGACAAGCACCATGGACTGCAGAAATATTCAATGCGGTGCCTTGGATTCTCACAGGGATTTTTATCTTCGCTGTGTTATATTTCAGTATCAGATGGTTCCTTGTCAATTCCATCGGTGCCAGATTAACGCCATCTATGGGTAAGCAAGTAGCAGTTGGCTCCCTAATCATAGCAGTGTTGATTTCAGCAGTGACTTGGCCAATTTACGAAGGTGGTTTCTGGGACTATGGAGGCCTTGGTGCAATGGATGATATCGAAGAATTAGAAGGTATGCGGGGCCAACCATCCGATACTCTAGTGTATTCCGAAAAAGGCGACGATTGGGGAGAGTGGGAAGATGAATGTCTAACTTTCTCTGAATCATCAGAACTAGGTGTTTGGCAGACTTTAGATGAAGATTATGATCCGCAAAAATGGTGTGTTATACCGGCAGTGCATTGGTCGAATTGGGGCATTTACCAACCAACCCAATCTCTGATTATCGACTTTGAAGGATTTAATGACCATTCATTCGATGGGAAAAACTCAGCAGGTGAAGCCGCAGAATATATCGGGACAAACGATGGTAGCGTCATTAGCAATACATGGAGTGACATTATTGAAATCGAAGACTTGGGAACCCCCTCGGTGTTTGTGGATGTAGGATGTAATTTCCGAACCACTGAAAGAGGTTCAGGAACTCACACTCAAGACTTGACGCTTTCAAATGATGCAGGTAACATTCTCTGGTCAGCAGAGGAGTCTTGCGATAGCACAACACTAAAATTGACACCAGGAACTTATCTCCTAGACTTCCAAGTCACTTCAAGTGGAGTTAACGAATCCATCACAATGATTACCGATTATTCGGCTGTAGCTTTCCAACCACTTCTACTCGATGAGAATGGAGCCGCCGTAAATCGAGCCGCCCTCCCAGTTGGCGCCGACTTATCCACTATGACTTTGGAAAATCCAACTTTCGAAAAGAATCCAAAAAGTTTGGATGCGAAGTTGACCTACTCGATATTCGTTCCATGTTTGGGCGTTGGTGCAATTGTCTTTATGCTCATGAGAAGCATGGCAAGAGGTTACGAATGGGAAATGAACAAGTGTTATGGCTGTGATTTGTGTGATGATGCATGTCCTGTAAGATTGTTCAACGCGGGCGATAAGCTGAATATTATTTACAATACTTGGAATAATGAAGATGATGGAGTCCCGCTTTATTCTTGCCTCACTTGTACTGCTTGTACCAACGCTTGTCCTCAATTGGTAGATTACGACTCATACATAGATATTCGACGTAACCTAATAGTCGGCGGCCCACCAGCCGCAGAAATACCTCACACCGTTCTTCAAGCAGTATTGGCGGCGGAAGCGGAAGAGGATGCAGATGTAGAATTCATTCCAGTTGAAGAATATCCTATCGACTCAAGCGTTGGATATTACCCTGGTTGTGTAGATTACATCGATCAAGAAATGATATTTAGTCATGTGAATGAAGGTGAGATGAATCTCGGTGAGACAACATCCGCTGCTTTCACTATCTTTGAAGAAATGGGTAAGGATGTAACCTACCTTGGTCGAGATTTCCTAAAGTGCTGCGGTCATGACCAAAAGTGGCAGGGTATGACTGAGGTATTTGAAAAACTCAAGACCTACAATCAGAAGAAACTCGGAGAGAGCGGGATAGACACACTGGTTACATCTTGTGCAGAGTGTTTCCGTACCTTTGCTATGGATTACGAACTAGAAGAAATGAAGGTTATGCACACAACTGAGTACCTAATTGAAAATGGATTCGAAATGGATTTGGCTGTGTCCGAAGATGTAACTGTCACATACCACGACCCATGTCGTCTAGGCCGCCAAATGAACATCTACGATGAGCCAAGAGACCTGGTTAAGGCGGTTGATGGAGTTGACCTAGTGGAGATGGAGCACACCGGAGAAGATGCACTATGCTGTGGTGTATCTAGCATGATGTCGTGTAACGAGAATAGCCGTGCTTTACGTCTAGAACGGTTTGACGAAGTAAAGGCCACTGGAGCTGAAATAATGCTGACAAGTTGTCCGAAATGTGTCAGTCACTTTGAGTGCCTGAAGTTTGAAGGTGATCCTAGACACGACTTCGAAATACTCGACGTAGTATCTTTCCTAGCACGTCAGATTGATGCAAAGAAACAGGCGTGAGAGTGCTTTGACTACAATTGACCGCGATTGGATCTCAGGATTCATGATAGGGCCTGTAGCTACCCTTACCGTTGCATTTAGCTTGTCTTGGAAAGCTGCTTGGATAGGTATGGTTTGTGATTTAATCATTGGATTTTTTTTGATCCTAATCGCCCTTGGATATAACAGACCTAACATGGCGAAGGGGACTTTGACAGGATTCTGTGTGGCTTTTCTCATTTCCATACATCCACTTTGGCTGACGTTTTTCGCTTAACATGTTTTGATAAGTCAAAGCCGGTAGCACAGGTTAGAATGACCGGAAGGCCTGACCTTGCAGCCCGTAGGTCCCGTGAGCAAAAGCGCATTCGTATGATGATGAATGCTATGCGGGCAGAGGAACGAGCTAAGCTAAAGGGTGGGGAAGACGCTGTTGCCTGGGTTAAGGAGGAATTGTGTATAGGATGTGACCAATGCACGATTGTATGTGATGATGATGCCATCGAATTATATGACACTCCATTAGCAAGTCCGGTAATGAACGTTGATGTCAACCGTAAGGCAAGAGTACTAAGGAATCCTTGTACAGGTTGCAAATTGTGTGTTCTTGCTTGCCCCACAGATGCAATAATTATGATTGATAGGTGATTTAATGACCGAAGAAGACCCTGTAAGATTTGGTGCAGAATTCGGACCGAAGAGAACTGAGAACTCTACAGGAGTTTCTCTTTCTACCTTCAAAAACCTAGTTTGGATATCCAATTTAGGTGGCTTAATTCTCTGCGCAATAGCACTAGAAATGATCATAACAGGTCAATTTCAATGGGGTCTAGCATGTATGATCGCAGGTGTAATAGTGGCTCTATTTCCATCAAATTATGAGATAGTTGGTATGGAAGCTATCCAAGGAGGAGATATGGATGAGGATGAGTCTGTCTCCGAAGGTCGCCTCGGTCAGAAAGATGATGAAAATTGGTGGGCCGGCGACGATTAGGTTGCGTCGAATATCGAAGCATGAAGTAATCAATTTGCAATAAAGGAAGGTTATCTTACTGAGGCCAAGGTCCGACGTCATCGAGGATATCTAACAAATCTCCAGTTCTAGGTTTTGGACCTGATTCAGTAAGGTGCATAGCATGAAATATTCTAATGCCAATTGCCATGTCGGGTTGATCTAACAATTGTTTAGACAAGATTCCATATTGTTTGGCCCAATCTTCTGCTCTATCTGATAGTGAATTGATTATTTCTGAAACTAAGGTTGGGCTTGTAGCGGTTCCAGCGGGTAGTTTTGGCCGTCGGACGATTTCTTTTGGTAAACTCGTCAAATCAGCAGCAGCCCTCAGTGCCATCTTTTCATCATCATT
>Ga0208749_1000410_pt1 | contig 10587 bp, 10 predicted proteins | sample Knorr_S15_td_DCM_FD_185601 | JGI IMG/M metagenome (GOLD analysis project Ga0208749, IMG submission 185601) | Marine microbial communities from Southern Atlantic Ocean transect - Knorr_S15_td_DCM_ad_63m_LV_B (SPAdes) (version 2) | ecosystem: Environmental > Aquatic > Marine > Oceanic | place... | reverse complement strand
AAAATATAAGGAACCTCCTTATAAGGATTTAACTATGAATCCTGAAAAAGTGGATGAGGAGTCTCTTAATGAAAAGTGCTGGCCAGGTTATGAAAAGAAAGGTATGAAAACTATGTTTGGTAAGAGATATCCAAACTGTGTGAAAAAGAAAAAAACAAGAAAAGAAGAGTTTTCTGATTGGAGAAGCGAACTTAACGTAGATGAAGCAACCTTAACTAAGTCGCAGATTAAAAAACGTGATGAAATCGCTGATGCTATCAGTGATAAAGAAATGAAAGATCGTTATGGTGATAAAAATGTTAAATATGCGATTGCTACAAATCTTGTAAAGAAAGAAGATTATTTACCCGAAATACTGGATAAAAAAGATGTCCCTCATGTTAAAAAATTAGTTAAGAAACTAAGAGATGGTTCTAAAACACATGCAAAACAGGCAGATGAATTAGAGGTGGCGTTGAAGACAGAAAATACTGCAATAGAAAGTGAATTAGTTATTCAAGATTGGAATTCTGATGATATTAAGTTTACAGAAATCGAAACTGTTGATATAATTAAAGCAAAACCACTTAAAGAAGATATAGAACTTGATGAAAAATATCAATTTTTAAAACATGCATTTGGTAAAACTGTAATCAGAGCAACAGGTGCTGATAAAGCGATGGGTAGATTTCCAAGATTATCATCAAAAGGTGTTAAAAGTCTAATTAAAAATAAATCACAATTAGCAATAAAAGGTTTTAAAGATGCAATCGAAAAAGTGAAAAATTTGAGAAAAATGCCTGATGCACCAACAAAGTTTCCAAGAGATAATAAAGTTATAAACATTAAAAAGGAATTAAATCCAAATGCTATTTTTCCTAATAAATCAAATGTTAAAATCAAGAACGAGATTATAAGTCCAGACGGAATATCAACTAAGAATCCAATCAAGAAAAAATTTAACAAAGATGTTAAAGATCATTATGATTGGAGAGCAGATTTAGGTGAAGATTGGCAAAAGGTAAATCGTAAAGATAATACAGATGGTATGAGTCAGAAAGCAGTAAATGCTTACAAGAGAGAAAATCCAGGTTCTAAATTAAAAACTGCTGTAACTGGTAAAGTAAAGAAAGGATCTAAAGCATCAAAGAGAAGAAAGTCATTCTGTGCTCGTTCCGATGGACAAAGAAAGATGCATAATATTGATTGTAAGAAAACACCAAACAAGAGAATATGTAAAGCAAGAAGACGCTGGAAGTGCTAATGAAAACTTATAAAGAATTCATTACTGAAGCACGAGAACTTGATGAAAGTAAAAGTAAACTTGCTAAAATAGCCTTTAAAAGTATTAAAAAGATAGGTAAAAAATTATTTAAAAAAGCACCGAAAAGATCAATTGATCCATATTTTGCTCAAAAAGCAGTAGAGAGAGGAACAATGGTTCGTGGTTTTCATGGACAGTCTGCAAAAAATATAGCAAGATATAAAAAGACAGGTGTAACTCCTGCAGTATCAGGTGTGAATATGGATGTTATGAAGCAATATAAGAACAATCCAGCAACTCTAGATTGGATAAAAAAATCTGGATGGAAACCAAAAGGTAATCAGGCAAGATCAGGTGTAGATGCATATTTTGCAACTGGTACTAAAGAAGGAAAGAGACAAGCGGGTATATATGCAAAAAGAGGTGCTAGATTTGAGAATGAAAAATTAAAGAATGTATTAAATCCCTTTAAGAAAAAAGATAAAGGTGAGGTCATGGATGTAGTAGTGAATAAAAAATCTATTAGAAAAGGATGGAAAGATTTAAGAAATGCTGGAACTGAAACAGAGAGAATTGCTAAAGCAAAAGATATAATTCCAGTTGTTCCTGGTCCTTCATCCAAAATTGCAAAGTATAGATTGATGAAATTAAAGAGAACAAAACATCAACGCATAAATAATCAATAAAAGTTTAGAATTATGTTAATAAAAGTCTTAGCAGCGGAGGGTAATTTATCATCTGCTTCAAATGTTAACTCAGCTACTGTGGTGAGACTTTACAATAATCACTCTGCAGCGTTACTAATAACAAGAAAAGATTCTGGTGGAAATACTATTGGTAGTTTAACTGTGAATAGTAAAGATACAGTAATTTTAGAAAAAGATTATACAGATACATTAGAAGCAGCATCAAATGGTGCAACTTGTAAAGTAGTGAAGGTGGCATTTACTATTTCATAATCAATAATGAGTGAAGTATATCTTGGTAATCCTAATTTAAAAAAGGCAAATACACCTATTGAATTTACACAAGAGAATATAATTGAATTCTTGAAGTGTAAAGACGATCCAGTTTATTTTGCAAATAATTATATCAAAATCGTATCTCTTGATGAGGGTTTAGTTCCTTTTAAGCAATATCCTTTTCAAAAAAAATTAATTCAAAATTTCCATGAGAACCGTTTCAACATATGTAAGATGCCTCGGCAGACAGGTAAATCGACAACGGTTGTATCATACTTATTACATTATGCGATTTTTAATGATAATGTTAATATTGCTATACTTGCAAACAAAGCTTCTACTGCCCGTGATCTATTAGGTAGATTACAACTTGCATATGAAAATTTACCAAGATGGATGCAACAAGGTATTATATCTTGGAACAAAGGTTCTTTAGAAATAGAAAACGGTTCAAAAATATCTGCTAACTCTACATCATCATCTGCTGTTCGAGGTGGATCATATAACGTAATATTCCTTGATGAGTTTGCGTTTATCCCAAATCATATTGCAGATGATTTCTTTGCATCTGTATATCCTACAATTTCATCTGGTCAAAAGACAAAAGTTATAATTGTATCTACACCACGAGGTATGAATCATTTCTACCGAATGTGGCACGATGCAGAGAGAGGTAAGAATGAATATAAACCGACTGATGTTCACTGGTCTGAAGTACCAGGTCGTGATGAAGCATGGAAAGAACAAACAATTGCAAACACATCTGAACAGCAGTTTAAGGTTGAGTTTGAATGTGAGTTCTTAGGATCTGTCAATACACTAATCAATCCATCTAAATTAAAAAATTTAGTTTATGAAAATCCAATACAAAAAAATGCTGGATTAGATGTATATGAAGTACCCATAAAAGATCATAATTATCTAATTACAGTTGACGTTGCTCGTGGACTAGGTAACGATTATTCTGCTTTTATAGTTTTTGATATTACAAACTTCCCATACAAGGCAGTAGCAAAATATCGAAACAATGAAATCAAACCAATGTTGTTTCCAAGTATTATAGATGATTTGGGAAAAGCATATAATAAAGCATTCATATTATGTGAGGTAAATGATATTGGAGACCAAGTTGCATCTATTCTAAACTATGACTTAGAGTATGATAATTTATTGATGTGCTCTCAAAGAGGTCGTGCAGGTCAGGTTGTAGGTGCTGGATTTAGTGGTAAAAGATCTCAGTTAGGTGTAAGAACCACAGCAGCAGTTAAAAAATTAGGATGTTCAAATCTAAAAACTTTACTGGAAGATGACAAAATACTTATTATAGACTATGATATAATATCTGAATTAACTACTTTTTCACAAAAACATAATTCTTTTGAAGCAGAGGAAGGATGTAATGATGACTTAGCAATGTGTTTGGTCATATTTGCTTGGTTAGTTGCACAAGATTATTTCAAAGAAATGACTGATAACGATGTTAGAAAAAGAATATACGAAGAGCAAAAGAATCAAATCGAACAAGATATGGCACCTTTTGGATTTATGTCTGATGGTTTAGAGGATGATTCATTCGTTGATAATGACGGAGACTTATGGAAAGTAGATGAATACGGAGATCGTTCCTATATGTGGGATTATATGTAATGGAATTAACTGCAAGTAATGTAATTGAATCTTTGTCTGAGATTGCTCCTTATATTGAAGCAGATGGAGGATTTGTGGAGTTTGTAGAAATAGAAGAAGAGACAAAGTTTGTAAAAGTAAGATTAGGTGGTGCTTGTACGAGTTGTGCAATGAGTGCGATGACTCTGAAGCAAGGTATAGAAACTAAGATATTACAAGATATTCCAGATTGTAATGGTGTAATTCAAGTTCTATGATGGATTTTGATGAACAACTTGAAGTTGATCATTTTGTTCTGACAGAACGTAAGTGTCGTGTTTGTGGTAAAACTAAAGATTTAATAGATGGATTTTATTTAATAAGAAAGAATAAGAGTATACAGTCCTCGTATTCTTACGAGTGTAAAACTTGTACTATTCAAAGAGTGAAAAAGAAAAAGAAAGTAGATATAAAAAGATGGGAATATCCAGATTGGTAGTTCATGCACCGTTTCCCCGATGAAAATGGTGTTTTTAATAAATAATTCCAGAAAAAATATCCTGAGATTGGAGAATACAATATGGCTTTAAATTTAGCCTCTCCTGGTATAGTAGTAAGAGAAGTTGACCTCACCATTGGTAGAGTAGACGCTACAAGCGGTTCTATCGGTGCGTTAGTTGCTCCATTTACGAAAGGTCCTGTGGAGGACGCACAACTCATTGAGAGTGAGGAGGATCTATTACAAACTTTTGGACAACCATATTCAGTAGATAATCACTACGAATATTGGATGGTTGCATCTTCTTACCTAGCTTATGGTGGAACACTTCAAGTTATTCGTGCTGATGATTACAACACATTAACTGGAGTTGGTCTTAAAAATGCTTTTGTAGGAACTGCTTCTAGTATAAGAATCAAGAGTGACACTCATTATAATCAATTAGGTTATGATGATAATACAATTACTGGTGTTACAGTTGCATCTAAAACACCTGGTACATACGCAAACGGATTAAGAGTTGCAATTATTGATGCAAAAGCAGACCAAGTATTAACAGTATCTGGTATTAGTACAGTTGGATTGGGTATAACACAATCTGCTGCTGGTAGAATTGTCGCAGGTGCTGCAGGTACAAGTGTTCTTGATGGTTACATTAAGGGTATTGTTACTGAAGTTGGTTCTGGAACAATAAGTGTAAAGACACTCGCTCACGTTTCAACTGCTGGTACAGTAACAAACGTTAACTATCAAAATGGCGGTGTTTACAACTTTGCAACTGGAAACATAGCAGCAAATGCTGCAGGACAAAACGTTGGTGGAACTCCAACAAACGTCACAGCAGTAACTGATTGGTTTGAACAACAAAATATTGTTTTAACACAAACTGATGCAAATGGTAATCCTATTAGTTTAGAATGGGATCAATTAGCAGATAGACCTAGCACTTCAACTTACGCTGCTGCTAGAGGTGGTAGATTTGATGAATTACACGTTGTTGTAATTGATGACAAAGGAACAATTACAGGTAACGCTGGAACTATTCTAGAAAAACATCTAAATTTATCAAAGGCAAAAGATGCTGAGTATTCAGTAGGTTCAACATCATACTGGAGAAAGTATCTCGCAACTAATTCACAATATATTTACGGTGGTAGTTCTCCTGCTGGAATCGTAACTAGTGGATTTACTGCTGGAACAGCAACCGCAATCGGTAATTTAGATGCTGATAGTGGATGGGATCAGGATGCAAATGATGTAAACTTTGGATTATCTGGTGTAGTAACTGCTTCACTCGGTGGTGGTACAAACTACGGAGATAAAACAGACTATACAACTTCAGGTGCATTAACATCTGGTGTTGATGACTTAATCACTGGTTATGGATTATTTGAAAATAAAGAAGAAATAGAGGTTGACTTTATCTTGATGGGTGCTGCTCATCATCCGAAAGAGCAGTCTCAGGCAATTGCAGAAAAAATAATTGCAGTTGCTGAAGCAAGAAAGGATGCAGTTGCATTCGTTTCACCTTATCGTCAAGCATTCTTGAATGATAGTTCAGTGGGTGCTGTAACTGTGAATAACATTGATACGATGACTGAAAACATCGTTGGTTACTATGCTCCTATAACATCAACAACATATGGTGTATTCGATAGTGGATACAAATATATGTTTGACCGTTTCAATAATACATTTAGATATGTGCCATTAAACGGTGATATTGCTGGAACTTGTGCAAGAACTGACATCGAACAGTTCCCTTGGTTCTCACCAGCGGGTACTGCAAGAGGTGCAATACTTAACTCAGTGAAACTTGTTTACAATCCTGGCAAAAAACAGAGAGACATTCTCTACTCTAATAGAGTTAACCCTGTCATTCTCTCACCAGGTGCTGGAATAGTTCTCTTTGGAGATAAGACAGGATTTGGTAAATCATCGGCATTTGACCGAATCAACGTTCGTAGATTGTTCATTTTCTTAGAAGATGCTATATCAGCAGCGGCTAAGGATCAACTCTTTGAGTTCAATGATGAACTAACAAGAACAAACTTCGTAAATATTATTGAACCATTCCTAAGAGAGGTTCAATCCAACAGAGGTATATTTGACTTTGTTGTGATTTGCGATGAAACAAATAATACTGCAGCAGTCATTGACAGAAATGAATTTGTTGCTGACATCTTTATCAAACCAGCAAGATCGATTAACTTTATTGGTCTTACCTTCGTTGCCACCAGAACTGGTGTTGACTTTGAAGAAGTAATTGGTTCCGTTTAATTAACAGAGGTTTAAACAACTATGGCTAGAAATCAGGTAAATCCACCACCATTAAGGACGATTTCCGACTTTAAAACTAAGTTGACAGGTGGCGGTGCTCGTGCTAATCTGTTTGAAGTAGTCCTCACATTTCCTGATGCTGCAACACCAACACAGGAAGTTCTTGATAAATCAAGGTTCTTGGTTAAGGGAGCGAGATTACCAGCATCAAACATTGCACAGATAGAAGTTCCTTTCCGAGGAAGGGTTCTTAAAATTGCAGGTGATAGAACATTCGATTCTTGGACAGTTACAGTTATCAACGATACAGACTTCTCAATTAGGTCTGCATTTGAGAACTGGATGAATACAATTAACAAGTTAAGTGATAACACTGGATTAGTTAATCCTGCTGACTATCAATCTGACGCATTTGTATTCCAACTTGATCGTGACGGTCAGACAATTAGAAAGTATCGTTTCTATGATACATTCCCAACACAGGTCGGTCCTATCGAACTTTCATATGACGCTCAAGGTATTCAGGAATTTACTGTTGAACTTCAAGTTCAGTATATTGAAATTTTGAAGGGAGATAGTCCAGCATCAGGCGGTGTAGACATCAGCTAAATAAACATATAAGATAAGACTATTATACTATGGCAAAACTTTTTGGTTTTTCTATTGAAGAAACAGAAAATAAATCGACTTCTATTATCAGCCCTGTTCCCAAAAATAATGAGGACGGGGTTGATAATTATATTGCAAGTGGGTTTTATGGTCAATACGTAGATATTGAAGGTGCATATCGTTCTGAACACGAATTAATTAAAAGATATCGAGAGATGGCATTGCATCCAGAAGCAGATGGTGCTATCGAAGATGTTGTTAATGAAGCAATTGTCAGCGATTTGTATGATTCTCCTGTTGAAGTAGAATTATCAAACCTTAATGCCAGTGAAGGTATAAAGAAAAAAATTAGAGAAGAGTTTAGATATATTAAAGAATTGATGGACTTTGATAAAAAGTCTCACGAAATTTTTAGAAACTGGTATATTGATGGTCGTTTATATTATCTCAAAGTTATAGATCAAAAAAATCCGCAAGAAGGAATCAAGGATTTAAGATATATTGATCCGATGAAGATTAAATATGTACGTCAAGAAAAGAGAAAGAATGGAAAGGATGATCCATATGTAAGAGTTAATAGTAAAGATGATAGTGTTCCAAATCCAGAATTTGATGAATATTATATCTACACAATGAAACCTAACTATCCTACTGGAATGATTGCACAGGCAGGTAAAGGATCAACTAAAATTGCAAAAGACTCGATTACTTATTGTACATCTGGTTTAGTAGATCGAAATAAGAACAGAGTTCTTTCATATCTTCATAAAGCAATCAAAGCACTCAATCAATTAAGAATGATTGAAGATAGTTTGGTTATCTACAGATTATCAAGAGCACCAGAAAGAAGAATATTCTATATTGATGTTGGTAATCTACCAAAAGTGAAGGCAGAGCAATATCTAAAAGAGGTGATGTCTCGTTATCGTAATAAGTTAACTTATGATGCATCTACTGGTGAGGTAAGAGATGATAGAAAATTTATGTCCATGATGGAAGATTTCTGGTTGCCAAGAAGAGAAGGTGGTCGAGGAACTGAAATCACAACATTACCTGGTGGACAAAATCTTGGTGAATTAACTGATATTGAGTACTTCCAGAAGAAATTATATCGTGCATTAGGTATTCCAGAATCAAGAATTGCTGCAGAAGGTGGATTTAACTTAGGTCGTTCATCAGAAATATTAAGAGATGAATTAAAGTTTGCAAAGTTTGTAGGTCGTTTAAGAAAACGTTTTGCACATATGTTTAACGATATGCTCAAAACTCAATTGATATTGAAGAACATTGTAACTCCAGAAGACTGGAATAAAATGGTAGATCATATTCAATATGATTTCTTATATGATAATCAGTTTGCAGAACTCAAGGAAACTGAAATGATACAAGGTCGTTTAGGAAATCTTGCACAGATTGAACCTTACATTGGTAAGTATTATTCTACAGAGTTTGTAAGAAAGAGAGTTCTTCGTCAAACAGATCAGGAAATCGAAGAGATTGATATGCAAATTGAAGATGAAATTCAAAAAGGTATAATCCCAAATCCGAATGAAACTGATCCTATTACAGGTGAACCATTACCATCAAATACTACTCAAGAAGGTGAGGTATTAGGAGATCAACCAGTTGATGAAGATGAAGATGAAGCAGCTGGTCCTATCGTTGATGCTCAGTATCAAAAAGATACTAAAATAGCCGAGATATAAATAAACATATTGCTATAATATAATCTTATGGAAGAATTAGTGGATTTGATTGCGACAGACGCTAGTAGTAGTGATGTATCTGATAAAATAAAAGATGCATTAATGGCGAAAGCAGCTGCTCGAATTGATGCCTTTAGACCCGATGTTGCTTCAACTGTCTTTGGTGGTGAAGTTCCAGAGGAAGAAGAAGTAGTTGATGAACTTGAAGATGAACAAGAGTATGAAGATGAACAACCAACTGAAGAGGACGAATAATGAAACTTATCACAGAAGAAGTCTCAAAAGTAAAATTTATTACTGAAGGTAAAGGGAGTGGTAAAAAACTCTATATCGAAGGTGTATTTCTTCAAGGTGGAATAAAGAATCGTAATGGAAGAATGTATCCAGTGGATATTCTTGAAAATGAAGTCAGAAGATATTGTAAAACTTTTGTCTCTCAAGGAAGAGCACTTGGAGAACTCGGACATCCCGAAGGACCAACTGTGAATCTAGATCGTGTATCTCACAAAATTACCTCGCTCGTAAGAGAAGGAAATAATTTTAGAGGCAAAGCACAATTACTATCAACTCCTATGGGTAAGATTGCATCATCTTTAATAGATGAGGGAGTCAAACTTGGAGTATCTTCTCGTGGTGTTGGATCACTTAGAGAGAGTAGTAATGGTTGTAAAATGGTTGGAGAAGATTTTCAATTAGCAACCGCTGCCGATATAGTGGCAGACCCTTCCGCACCAGACGCTTTTGTGAATGGAATTATGGAAGGAAAAGAGTGGGTTTGGGAAGGAGGATCACTCCGTGAACAACTCGCAGAAAGAACTGAGAAGCGTATTAATACACTTGTCACTCAAAAAAGATTAGAGGAAAAGAAACTTAGTTTATTTCAAGATTTTCTAAATAACCTCTAAATATAAAAGATCTATAAATAAGTATAGATTCTTACGAATTTTAATAAATCCACGGTAACTTTTTACACTAAATGGAAAACATCGAAGAAAACGTAGTCACCAAAGGTGCAGCCAAAGCTGATCCAATGCCTTCAGCAGGTATCCCTGTAGAAGATCTTGGTGGTCCTACACCAGAAAACTATAGACCTGATGACGATTCAGCAAAGCTGAAAGATCCTGCACTTACACTTCAACAAGTGAAAGATGTTGTTAATGCCAAAGCCATGAAAGCGGAAGAGGCAGAAACAGAGGAGGAAGTTATCGAGGAAGAAGAAGTAACTACAGATGAAGTAGTTGCTGAAGAGGAAGCTTCTGAAGAGGAAGTAGTCGAGGAAGAAGTCATCGAAGAAGAAGAGGCAATTGACATCGAGGCAGATGTTCAAGCTCTACTTGAAGGTGAAGAACTTTCCGAAGAGTTCCAAGACAAAGCAAGAACAATTTTTGAAGGAGCAATCAGATCTAAGGTTGCAGAAATCAAAGAAGAATTACAAGAGTCTTACGCTCAAGCACTCGTTGAAGAGTTAGACAAAATCAAGGAAGGATTAACTGATAGAGTTGATGGATACCTTGAGTATGTTGCTGACGAGTGGTTCGTTGAAAATGCACTACAAATTGAGCAAGGACTTAAAACAGAGATGACAGAATCCTTCTTAGAAGGTATGAAGTCACTTTTTGAAGAACATTATGTAACAATCCCTGAAGAAAAATACGATGTACTCAATAGCATGGTAGATAAACT
>Ga0208749_1000409_pt1 | contig 10590 bp, 9 predicted proteins | sample Knorr_S15_td_DCM_FD_185601 | JGI IMG/M metagenome (GOLD analysis project Ga0208749, IMG submission 185601) | Marine microbial communities from Southern Atlantic Ocean transect - Knorr_S15_td_DCM_ad_63m_LV_B (SPAdes) (version 2) | ecosystem: Environmental > Aquatic > Marine > Oceanic | place... | reverse complement strand
AATATTTTAAATAATGATTTACTCTCTAATTTGGAAAATATTAATATTTATAAGTCTACTTTTGAAGATAGGATAGAGAAAGAGAAAATTAAAAAAAAGCTTGCTAAGTTCCAAATTAACGGATTGAATAATAATCTTTGGGTAATAGATAAAGTTAATAAAAAAATATCTAGAAAATTTACTTCTGATCAATTAATTTCTTATTCAAGTTATTCTTCATGGATACGAAAAGATAAAAAAATTGATTCGACCATTAATCAATATAAGGATTATGAAGATAACATCTCAATTATCAATATTAACCAAGACTCTAATTTTAATAAATCAAAGAATTGTCCTAATTATTTTTCTTATCCAAATCCCTTAAGTGAATTTCCAAAAGGAACTATTGCTGGTACTTGTTTGCATAAAATAATAGAAAGATTTGAATTTAGAAACGATAATCCTCAAGAATTAATTGATTTAATTCTTGAGGAATTGAACTTTCATCAAATAGATACTGCTTTGGCTTTTAATGTAAAAGATGCGATTTTAAGAATTATCAATATATCTTTAGGAAGTGAATTACAAAACAAAAAACTAGTTGATATTCCAAAAGAAAAACTACTAAAAGAGGTTAAATATGATTTAACTCTATCTTACGAAGGTAGAAATTTAAATTCTCAAGATATATCAAAATGCTTTCTTCTCGATCAGGAATATGAATTTGGGGAAGAATATGCAAACAAAATAAATGATCTAAAAATTATGAATAAAGGCTTTCATTCAGGATGTATTGACTGTGTTTTTCCAGTAGGTAATACATTAGAAGATAGTAAATGGTGGGTAATTGATTGGAAAAGTAATTTCATTTCTGGAAGTGATAACAGTGATTGTTTACCAAGAAACTATAGCTATGAAAATATGAGAGATGAAATGATTAAACATCATTATCCCTTGCAATCGCATCTTTATTTATTAGCATTACATAGATTATTAAAGTGGAGATTTAAAAATTATCAACCACATCTTCATCTAGGAGGATATATTTATTTTTTTTTAAAGGGATTGCCAGATTTTGAATTATTTGAAAAATCAAATTCGACAGATATATCTCCTGGTCTTTTTATTAGCAATGCACCTTTAAACAGAATTAATTATTTAGATAACCTTTTTTAGAATGATTAAAAAAACTAATGATATTGAAAATTTCCAATATTATCATGTATTTAATTTAATTTTAGGTATTTTCAAATTTAATGAAAAAAAATATGGTAATTTCGTAAAAGATGCAATAAAGATTTTATTAGAATTTGAAAAAAACGGTGAAACTATTATTGATATAGATAATAGTTTAATAATCTTTGAACTATTAGAAGAAGGCTGGCCCAATAAACATTTAGAAGTTCTAAATGATATAGGCTTGATAGGTTCCCTTAATTCTCCATTCGTATTAGTCGATAGAAAATTAGCCCTTTCAAAATGGTCAGGAAAGATAGAGAGAGTTATTAATTCCTTTTTAAAAAAAATAAATTCTGATATTTTAAATAATTCGATAATTTATGAAGATGATAATAAAATTGATCAAATTAAAAATATATTTAAATATTCAAACTTAGTTTTCCTTCAAGGCGGACCAGGCACTGGTAAAACAACTTTAATAATAAATTTAATATTAGAACTACTGCGAACTGATAATTTTTTAAATATTGGTTTGTCAGCTCCAACAGGGAAAGCTACAGCTCGACTAAAAGAATCTCTTAATGATAAAAAAAACATTTCTTTCATCAAATTTATAGATCAAATAGAATTTCAAACTTTACATAGATGGATTTTAAATTCTCAAAATAAATCTCTTAAGTTGAAATTCAAACTAAAAGAACTCGATATTTTCATAATTGATGAAATGTCAATGGTGAATATAGATTTGATTGAATCAGTTTTAAGTTTACTAGCAAAGGACTGCAAAATTATTTTAGTTGGGGATAAAAATCAATTGTGCCCAGTAAATAACATTTCTATCTGGAATTACTTGTTTGAATATTGTGATAATCGTTTAATTAAATCTTGTGTAGTAAATTTAAATAAAACTTATAGAAATATTGGAGATGTAGCATTAATTAGTAGTTTAATATTTAATAATTGTGATTCTGTCTTTAATCAAAAGATTAAAGAATTAGAAAAAGATAATAAATCAAAAGATGTAACTATTACAAAAAATATCGAAAAAGATATTCCAAAAAATCTTTTTAATTCAATTACAAGTCATTTAAATAAGTTAAATTATTCAACTTCAACTTTAAGTAAGAAAAAATATATATTTGATGATGGTATTGGTAATTTAATGCTTAATGAAAAAGATCTAGTAGATAAGATATTTCTAGATTTACAAAGTCACTTGTTTTTATGTGAAAAAAATACTGGAATATGGAGTGTTGAATATTTGAATGAAGTTTTCTTAGGTCAGAAAAAGCCCTATGACCTAAAAAATCTTAACGAGGGAGTTCCGATCATGTGCACAAAAAATAATAATGAACTTGGATTGTCAAATGGAGATATCGGTGTCCTTATAGGTTTAAAAAATGATAGAAAATATCTTTTTAGAAAATTTAATGATAAGAACGAAGAAATTGTTGAATTAATTGATCCATCTAATTTAGAAAATGTTGTGCCAGCAATAGCTATTACCATACATAAATCTCAAGGAAGTGAATCTGAGAAAGTAAGCATTTTGTGGTCCCAAAGATATAGAAGAAATCAATATGGTGTAATAGAAGAAAAAGATAGTGAAAATATCTTTTGCAGAGATAATTTTGAAAGAAGGTTGCTTTATACTGCAGTTACAAGAGCGAAGAAATTTTTAGATATATATTATTTAAATTAAATCTTATTTTTGAGAAATCAGTAAGATTTTAACCTCAAGATGTTAGATTAATATTTGGCTCTGTAAGGCTAGTCAACAATTTAAGTAAATTTAGATATTTGTTGAATGCCTAATCAGAAGATACTTGGGCATTTAAAATGACATTAAAAAAAGAAGATCACTCAGTTGATAATGGGCAGTTAAAATCTCAGAAAGATGATATTTCCCTAATTGAAACAAAGAAATTAGAAAACAAAACAGAAATCGGATCTCAACCCTTGGAAGAATCAAAAGGAAATGAAAATGAGAATGAGAATGGATTCCAAAATTTTGGTTTTAATCAATCGATCTTAAATGCATTAAGAAATAAAGGATACAAAAATCCAACTCCTATACAAAAAGCTTCTATTCCGGAACTTATGTTAGGGAGAGATTTATTAGGACAAGCTCAAACTGGAACAGGTAAGACAGCAGCTTTTGCATTACCATTAATAGAAAAACTCAATGATAATAAAGAATTAAATGCCAAGGTTTTAGTTATGACTCCTACTAGAGAGTTGGCAACTCAAGTTGCAGAATCTTTTAAAAGTTATAGTTCTGAATCTAGTAATTTCAAGACAGTTGCAATATATGGAGGCACCGACTATCGAAACCAAATTTCTGCATTGAAAAGAAAAGTTGACGTAGTAGTTGGAACCCCTGGCAGAATAATGGATCATATAAGGCAGGGAACTTTTAAGATTAATGGAATAAATTGTCTTGTTTTAGATGAGGCCGATGAAATGTTAAATATGGGTTTCCTTGAAGATATTGAATGGATAATAGATCAACTTCCGGAAAATAAACAGATGGTATTGTTCTCAGCAACAATGCCTAATGAGATTAGAAACATAGCAAAAAAATATCTAAATGACCCCGCCGAAATATTAATCAAAAGTGTCAAAAAAGAAACTCAATTAATTTCACAAAAATTTCTATATGTTCAAAGGCATCATAAGTTAGATGCTTTAAAAAGAATCTTAGAACTTAATAACGAGGGAGTAATAATTTTTGTAAGGACAAAATTACTTACTACTTCAATAGCTGAAGCTCTTGAGAATTCAGGTCATACTGTCGCAGTTCTTAATGGAGATATCCCTCAAAATCAGAGAGAAAATACTGTAGATAGATTAAAAAAAGGATTTATTGATATCCTTGTCGCAACTGATGTTGCGGCTAGAGGATTAGATGTTGAGAGGATTAAACTTGTTGTTAATTATGATTTTCCTTTTGATAAGGAAACATATACTCATAGAATTGGAAGAACTGGAAGGGCAGGTAGATCAGGAGAGGCAATTTTATTCGTTAATCAAAGAGAAAAACATTTCCTAAGAAACTTAGAAAACTCAACAAGAACTAAGATTGAAGAAATTAATATTCCAAGTAATAAAATAATAAATGAAAAAAGGATGGAGAAACTTATAGAGAATGTTAATGAGAGTTCTTTATCTAAAGAAGAAAATGAAGAAAATAAAGCTTTGATTTTTGATGTACTAGATAATTTAAAAGAAAAACATTCTATGGACGACTCAAATATTGCAATGGCGGCGATTAATTTAGTAATAGGTAATAAAGCATTTTTTGTAAATGAAGATGATTCTTGGATTCATAAACAAAATAATACTGATCGAAATAGATCAAACAGAAATGGTAATAACCGTTTGAGAAATTCAAATAGAAGAAATAATTATCAAAATGATTCTTTTGAAACCTACAAATTTAACTTTGGTAAATTTGATGGTGTTAGAGTTGCAAATATTATATCCTCAATCTGTAATTCAACTAATATAAATGGTAGATCAATAGGTAAGGTCCAGATTTTTAATGATTATAGTTTGGTCGATTTACCAAGAGATCTACATAGAGAAACTAAAAATAAATTAAAAAACATTAAAGTAAGAAACTAAGCATTGAGTATGAAAGCAAGGAAATATAAATTCTTTATTTTTATGAATCTGATTATTCTTTTCAACTCTTTTAATAGCAATTATTTAGCCCAAACTAAACAAAATTCAATCATAAAATTATTTTGTCTTCAAAGTGTCAAAGAGGAGATGTTGAAGGCAGAAATTGAATATAGTGAAGAAACTGTAAATGAAACTTGTGAATGTTACTACGCAGAATTTATAAAAACTGCAAGTCATCAAGATTCCAAAAAAAAATGTAAATTAGAAACTCAAGACATTCTAAATAATAAAAGAAAAATTTAAATGCAATTTAATGAGATCTAGTAAAAATCAAAATCCAATAATTAGACTTTATTTAAATCTTATTGATGAAAGAAGATTACTATTTTTTGCTTTTTTTAGTTCAATAATTAATAAAATATTAGATTTAGCTCCCCCTGTAATAATTGGTCTTGCTGTGGATATAGTCGTAAAAGAACAGAATTCATTGATTGCTGGTTTTGGTATAAAAGAAGTCCCAGCACAATTAATTTTTCTTGCATTTGCATCAGGAATAGTTTGGTCTGGTGAATCTTACTTTGAATATTTATATTCAGTTTTATGGAGAAATTTGGCTCAGCTATCTCAACATAAACTAAGAATAAAAGCTTATGACCATATACAGCAATTAGATATGGATTTTTTTGAAAGTGATAATACTGGTAGGCTATTATCAATTTTGAATGATGATATAAATCAACTTGAGAGATTTCTAGACCAAGGAGCTAATCAGATTATTCAGTTATTTATAACTGTCTTAATAATTGGTGGCACGATGATTGTTGTTGCTCCAAAAATTGCTTTATTTGCGTTCTTTCCCATCCCAATCATACTTTTAGGATCAATTAAATTTCAAAGGAAGCTTGCTCCAAAATATAAAGATGTAAGAAATAAAGCCGGACTGCTAGCGTCAAGACTTAATAATAATTTAAGTGGAATTCTGACTATAAAAAGTTTTACTAAAGAAAAATGGGAACTTAATAGATTAAATAAAGAAAGTCTCGCTTATCAAAGAAGTAATAAGGCGGCAATAAAATTATCTTCAGCTTTTATCCCTCTTATAAGATTTGCAATATTATTTGCTTTTATAGCAATTCTATTAATGGGTGGGTTCCAAACTTGGAATAAGACACTTAATGTAGGTACTTATAGTTTTTTAGTATTTATTACTCAAAGACTATTATGGCCTTTAACTACTTTGGGACATGTTTTAGATGATTTTCAGAGATCTATGGCATCAATAGATAGAGTAATTGATCTTATAGATACGCCTATAAAAATAAAAGATGGAAAAATAAAAATTGAAGCGAAAGATACCAAAGGAAAAATAATTTTTAATAATGTAAATTTTAACTATACTGGACGAGATTTAACTTTAAAAAACATAAATTTCAAAATTGAAAACAACTCATCATTAGGAATTGTTGGTTTAACAGGTTCCGGGAAAAGTACACTCATAAAACTACTCCTTAGGATTTATGATTGTAATAATGGATCAATAACCTTGGATGGCATTTCTATTAAAGAAATTAATTTGAGGGATTTAAGAAAGTGTATATCTTTAGTTAGTCAAGAAACTTATTTGTTTCATGGCAGCATAAAAGAAAATATTGCTTATGGCTCAATCAACCCTAGTTTTAAAGACATAATTAAAGCGTCAAAGATTGCGGAAGCTCATAAATTTATTGAACAATTCCCCGATGGTTATAAAACTATAGTGGGAGAAAGGGGACAAAGGCTCTCAGGAGGTCAACGCCAAAGAATTGCCTTGGCGAGAGCTGTTTTGAAGGATGCTCCAATCCTAATATTAGATGAGGCTACAGCTTCAGTAGATAATGAAACAGAGGCTTTAATTCAAAAATCATTATCTAAAATCACAAAAGAAAGAACCACTATAGTAATAGCTCATAGATTAAGCACTATAAAAAATGCGGACAATATTATTGTTATTGATAAAGGTAAAATAGTTGAGAGTGGGAAACATGAAAACTTATTAGATCAGAATAAAATATATGCAGATTTGTGGAATGTTCAGGTAGGCATCTAGTATAGATTTTCTAAAACTAAATTAAGAAGTTAAATGATTCAATTACATTACTAAACATTCCATTAACTTTATTCCATCTCTCTTCATTTGTTCCTATAGCAAATGTATAAAGTGTTTTTCTATCAATTACAACAGTGGCAAGTTCATGCCTTGCCTGTTCATTTAAATTTAATTCATACTCTAAATCATAGAAAATATGATTGGATACATCTCTCTTGTTGGAATTAATAAGTTTTACCTCTCTACCAGAACCTTCGGGAGCAATGACTTTATCAATTAATGTTTGACCTACTTCTCTTGGGCTTCCCAATTGCTCTAATTGCACTTCTTTATTTACATCAGAAATTACTAAACTTAATGTCTCATTACTATTGATTAAATCATGATAAATAATTTCAGGTCCTCCATCAACTTTTACTCTAGTCCATCCTGTTGGATACAAAAAGGCGTATCTTCCCTCTGGACTTTGATAAGCTTCTAATCCCGCATTGAGGCCTCCACTACAAGAACTAAGTATTAAACATAAAAAAATCAAAAATAAATATTTAAATGGGTTGAATTTAATATTTTTCATTTTGTTTGATATTACTAACTAAAAACATAATAAGACATTAAATCAAACAATTATGGCAATTCAGAATTTTGCGTCTAAATTATTTCTAGAAATATTTTAATTTTGATTACATATACCAAACCACTTTCAAAATTAATTGGTCATTTTGAGAAATTTCCAGGGATTGGTCCAAGAACAGCTCAACGATTAGCCCTATTTATTTTAAAACAACCTGAAAGCACAATAAGGGATTTTTCTAAGGCCTTGTTAGAAGCTCATACTAATGTTGCTAGTTGTAAAAAATGCTTTAATTTGACTTCAGAAGATGAATGTGAAATTTGTAGAAATACGGAAAGAAACCAAAAACTAATTTGTGTAGTAGCAGAAACCAAAGATTTGCTTGCTTTAGAACGTGCTAGAGAATTTAAAGGTGTCTACCACGTTATTGGGGGGTTAATATCTCCAATGGATTCTGTTGGCCCTGAACTCTTAGAAATAAGAAGCCTAGTAGAACGAGTTAGTAAGTCTGAAATAGAAGAGATTATATTGGCATTGACTCCAAGTGTTGAGGGAGATACAACAAGTCTTTATATTGGAAAATTGTTAGCCCCTTTTACTAAAGTTACGAGGATAGCCTATGGCCTCCCAATGGGTAGTGAACTTGAATATGTAGATGAAGTTACACTTGCAAGGGCCTTAGAAGGAAGAACAAAACTAAATTAGAAATGAGACAAAATAATCTAATCAAGAAAGAAACAATCTTAAGACTTCCTTCTTGGATAAAATTTCCTATTAGTAAAGCTTCAGAATTCGAAAGAATACAAACACTTATCAAAAAATCAAATATTCATACTATTTGTGAAGAAGCAAGATGTCCAAATAGAGCAGAATGTTATGCCTCAGGAACAGCCACTTTTTTACTCGGTGGATCGATCTGTTCTCGTTCCTGTGCTTTCTGTCAGGTAAATAAAGGTAGACCTAGTTCAATTAATATTGATGAATGTATTCAAGTCGCTGAAGCAGTAAAAGTACTAAATCTGAAATATGTTGTTTTAACATCTGTAGCTAGAGATGATCTTCCTGATCATGGAGCAAATTTATTTATATCCACAATTAATGAGATTAGAAAAATTGATTCAACTATAAAAATAGAGGTTTTGACTCCTGATTTATGGGGAGGGGGCAAAAATTTTGATGAAAATAATAATCTACAAACCGAAAGATTGAAGATGATTTTAGAAAAAGATCCAATTTGCTTTAATCATAATCTTGAAACTGTTGAAAGACTTCAAAAAGAAGTTAGGAGAGGTGCTAATTATAAAAAGTCACTAAGTTTACTGAAAAAGTCAAAAGATATTGCTCCTCATATTCAAACTAAATCGGGCATTATGTTAGGTCTTGGGGAAACATTGGATGAAATAAAACAAACAATTTATGATCTTAAAAAAATTGATTGTGATCAAATTACAATTGGCCAATATTTAATGCCCTCATTAAATCATTTGGCAGTTAAGAAATATTGGGATCCATCAGAGTTTGAATATTTATATCGCTTCTCTAAGGAATTAGGATTCAAGAAAGTATCTTCTGGTCCCTTAGTTAGAAGTAGTTATCATGCTGGTTAACTTTCTTCAATTAAAGAAAGTTTCTTTTTAAGTTTTTTCAAAATAGAAATACATTCTCCTGTCATAAGTGTCCCTGCACCTCCCCAAACCAACCTCAAAAAAAGATCTGCTGGGCTAGAACCAACTTCTTTTACAATTTTAAATCCTATTAACTTGAAGTATCTTACAAGTTTTTTGCTATATCCTTCACTATCGAAAATTGCTAAAAGTCTTGCTTTATTGCTTGATTTTCTTTCAATTGCCCAAGCCATAGTTGTTGCCCATATTAATTCTGAAACAAAAGAAGGTGCCTTACTTAGGATTCTTAATGTATCTAGTTGTATACCATTCCTATTGAGATAAGTCCAACCTTTCATTTCTCCCCAAATCTTTACGATGTTATTATTTCGCTCCGCTATTACAATTCTAAAAAAACATAATCCAAGAGCTTCCCTAACTTGAATTTTAATTAATAGTCCCAGGGAAAAAGCTAATTTTTCTAATTCTTCTACTTTCATAATTTTCAGCAATTAATCTTTATAGATTATTTGCTTCTTATATTTTGATTTGTTTATCTGGTTTTGCCTTTCTTCAAATCTTTTTCTATCTTCATCATTAAATTGGTTAACACAGAAATGACATTGGATACCTTCTCTATAGGCATCCTTTTTTTGATCCTCTAAAGAAATTGGCATCCCGCATGCATGGCATATGGAGTAAGAACCTTTTTTTAATTGATGATCTAAAGCTACTCGTTTATCAAAAACATAACATTCACCCTCAAATAAGCTTTCTTTTTTTGAAATGTCCTCCAAGTATTTAAGAATCCCTCCTTTCAAGTGGTATATATTTTTGTATCCTTTCTTTCTTAATAAACTAGTGGATTTTTCACATCTAATACCTCCTGTACAAAACATAGCTATATTTTTAGATTGATCATTTCCTAAATATTTTTCTAGATTATCATCTACCCACTTAGGGAATTCACTAAAGTTTCTAGTATTTGGATTTATTGAATTTTTAAAACTTCCTATAGATACTTCATAATGATTTCTTGTGTCAATGACTATTGTATTTTGATCTTGAATTAATTTATTCCAAGTAAATGAGTCAATATAAGTTCCTGCATCTTTTGATGGATTTATTTTAGGAATTCCCATAGTTACGATTTCTTTCTTGATTTTAATTTTTAATTTTTTAAAAACATTCTTTTTTGCAAAACTTACTTTAAGGTTTAATTCATTCTTGCCCGAATATCTCTTTACTAAACCTAAAACAATTTCAATGACTTTTTCTTCAGCACATATAGTTCCATTAATTCCTTCATTTGCAAAAATTAATAAGCCTGTTATTTCATTATTTTTCTCTATATTCAATAATTTATTTTTGAGCTCAATAATTAAATTTTCACAAAATGGGAAGAAAGAATAAAGAGAAATTATTTGAAATTCTTTATCTTTCATAAGGAAGAACATTTTGTTTCATAAGTTTCAAAATCTTTATTAAATAAAACACCTATTTCTTTGAGAAGTTTTCTGTCAGATTGAAAAGAGGGGTTT
>Ga0208749_1000408_pt1 | contig 10593 bp, 8 predicted proteins | sample Knorr_S15_td_DCM_FD_185601 | JGI IMG/M metagenome (GOLD analysis project Ga0208749, IMG submission 185601) | Marine microbial communities from Southern Atlantic Ocean transect - Knorr_S15_td_DCM_ad_63m_LV_B (SPAdes) (version 2) | ecosystem: Environmental > Aquatic > Marine > Oceanic | place... | reverse complement strand
GAAGAAGAAAGGGTCAAACCTATCAAACAAATCTGACAATATCATTTACTGATGCTGCATCTGGTATAGAAACTAATGTCCCCCTTAGAAAAGAAGTTGTTTGTGAAGATTGTAGAGGCAACGGTTCAGAAAATGGAAACGCATTTCATACATGTAATATTTGTAGCGGAAGTGGGCAAACAGCATCTAACCAGGGCTTCTTTTCTTTTGCTCAGCCTTGTTCAGCCTGTAAGGGTCAAGGAAATGTAATTGATAAAGAATGTAAAGCTTGTAGAGCACAAGGGTCAGTAATAAAAAATGAAACTATAAAAGTTAAAGTCCCTGCTGGTGTTGATAATGGAACTGTAATTAGATTAAGAGGCTATGGAGGGCCTGGAGATGCTGGTGCTCCAGATGGAGACTTACTAGTTCAGGTAGGAGTTGAACCTCATAAATTTTTTAAACGAAATGGTAGTGATTTGATATTAGAAGTTCCTTTACTTTTCTCAGAGGCTGCTCTTGGGGCGACAATTAAAATTCCAACGCTTGAGAAAACAGTTAGTCTAAAAATACCTCAAGGGACACCAAGTGGTAAATCCTTCAAGATAAAAGGAGAGGGTATCTCTCCCCAGGGAAGAAGGTCTGGAGACTTATATGTTAGAGTTGCTATAAAACCTCCTTCAAAACTCTCAAGAACAGGTAAAAAGAAGTTGGAAGAGTTTAGAGATGAAGGATATGAAGGTACTCCTGAAGAATACAGAGGGTACTTATATGAATGATAAAAAAACTGTCTCTCTTTACTTTATTTCAGTTGCTTCTACATTGTCTGGGATCCACCCTCAAACAATCAGAACTTACGAAGAAAAAGGTTTAATAAAACCTTATAGAACAAAAGGTGGAACAAGAAGATATTCTCAAGAAGATGTTGATAAATTAATACAAATAGCAAATCTTTCTCAAAGAGGTATAAATCTAGATGGAGTAAAAATTATTTATGAAATGAGAGACAAAATAGAAGAAATGCAAGAAAAAATAGAATACCTTCAAGAAGAAATTAGTAGTGAGAAATCAGATAGAGTTAAAAAAGAAAATGCTATACATAAAAGTTATAAAAATGAAATTGTTAAAAAGTCAAATAAGGATTTACGTAAAAAACTATAAGCTTTAATCTTTATATTTATTAATAAAGTCTTTTATTTTATTTTCTAAAATTGAGAGTGTTATTCCACCATCACATAAAACCTCATCATGAAAGTATCGGATATCAAACTTCTCAGCAAGCTCTTTTTCAGCTTGTCTTCTGAGTTCTTCAATCTTTAATTGCCCCATTTTGTAAGCACAGGCTTGACCGGGCCATGCAATATATCTATCAGTCTCAATATTTGCATTAATTTCCTCGATAGGAGAATTAGACCTAAAAAAATCAATAGCCTTATCTCTTGACCAGCCCATGCCATGCATTCCTGTATCGAGAACTAAACGACAGGCTCTCCAGGCGTCATTTCCAAGACGGCCTAACTGCTGAACGTCATTTGAATACAGACCCATCTCATTAGCTAATTGTTCAGAGTAAAGGCCCCAACCTTCAACAAATGCTGTTGAAGCTGTATATCGTTGAAAATCGGGGACACCTTGTAACTCAACCGCAATTGTTCTGTCGAGATGGTGTCCAGGAATTGCTTCATGAAAAGCTACACTCTCCGCCTCAAATACACTTTTTGTTTCTGCTTTGTAAGTGTTCAAGAAGTAAGTACCATCCCTAGATCCGTCTGGCAAAGGTGGAAAATAATAAGCTGGAGGTGCATGTTTTTCGGATTGTGTAGGTACTGGAAGCACCTTACAGGGAGCTTTAGGAAATACAGTAAACCATTCTTCAAGAGGTTTATATGCTCTCTCAATGGTATCTTCTGCTAATTGGAGCATTTGTTCTTTACTCTCGTACCTCATAGAAGGTTCGGTTTGCATCTTGTGAAGCACGTCTTCAGGGTTTTCAACACCATCAAAAACATCTTTTCCTATTTCAAGAAATTCTCTTTTTAGTCTTTCAATTTCAGATAGACCAATTTCGTGAACTTCTTTTACTGTGGTTTTCTTATGTCCGGTATATTTTCTTAGGCTTCTTAAGTAAACCTCTTCCCCGCCTTCAATCCATATAATTCCAGGATTTTCATCGGTTCTTCCCTTTGGTAAGTGTTCAGTTCTCAATTGGTCTAGATAACTCATTACATTAGGACGTACATATTTTTCTATTACTTCCTTTGCTTTTTCTTTCCAGTCTGAAATTTCTTTTTCAGATAACGTTGGAGCAAAGTTAACAAGCATTAGTGGATCATTATCTAAGGGAGTCTCTAAGTAACTTTCAAGCTGATCAATACTTCTGTTTAGGTTTCGCTGTGTGGCCACTCTATTGTTATCAAGACCTTTTTTTTGAACATCTGAAATCTGAATATAGAGTCTTTCATAAAGCTCTAGTCTTTTTAGAAGCATATCTGCAGACTCCTTATCAGGTACAAACATTTGCTGATTGTAGTCAATCAAAAATCCCTCAAATCCAGCAACACCTGCTGAAAATTCCCAACTTTTATCAATTAGTGAATCACTATTTGAATCTAAAGCAAATTCAAGCATCCCATGAGTAACCCTTTCTTTACTGCTCAAGGAATCGTAATCTAGCGCATCTAATCGCTGCTTAAAATTTTTTACTTTTTCACCCTCATTTTCAAATTTTTCTTCAGTTAATTCTTCAATTTGATCAAAATAATCTTTGTATCCACGCATAATTGCCGAAGTTGGTGATGACTCAAGAGATTCTTGAAAAAAATCTTCTGCTAATTGCTTTAAATCTTTATCACTCATTTTTTGACTCCCTAATTTCGTCTAACTCTTTATCTATTTCTTCAAGTTTTATTAGAACATCTTCTAGTGTAGTTTGTTTATCCCCAAAATTAGACAGAAAGTAAGCAGAAACTGCAGCAGTTAGTGTAGCTATAAAACCTATCCCGAGAATCATTAATGTGCTCGCAACTATCCTTCCTAGGGTTGTATAGGGAGTTATATCCCCATAACCTACTGTTGTTATTGTTACCAATGCCCACCAAATTCCATCTCCAAAGGTTTTAACTTCTGGCTCTGCAACATAGAACAAGAAACCAAAGAATATAATAAGGAAAATTGTCGCATAAACAATAAACCTAAGTCCCCTGCTATTAAATATAGTTTTTATTGCAGTACCAAACCTTACGAGAACAGCAGCTAGTCTAAACAATTGAAAGAACCTTAATAATCTTGGGAGCCTAATAAATCTTAAAAATCTTGATGACTCAAATCCTTGAGGGACAAAAGGAATAGAAACAATGACAATGAACAACTCTAATTTATGATTTAATACATACTCTTTTTTGTTTTCTGAAAGAAAAAATAGATGAGTATATTCAAGTAAAAAAATAATCCAAATTCCCCAATTTACATAGTTAGCAATCTCTTTTAAGGGTGAGTCTGAATACTCAATAACAATTACGGGAACCAAAAGCATTACAGCAATAAGTACTGGTATTTCGTAAAATTTCTCAACTTTTAAATATCTTGGATTAGACATAAAAGTATTATAAATAAACATTTAAGACTTTAATTCCAAAAATATTGTATTTAAATTAAGTATATGAAAAGGGTTATTGGACTTACAATTTTACTAATTAGTACATACGCACTTGAATTTTTGTTTCTATACCCTGGAAATATTGTTGATGAAGTCGCTTTTTACCAACCATCAAGTGAAATTTCAGTAACAAATACAACAATATATAGAGATGACTTGGAACATTACTATAAAATACAGAAAAAACTTAATGCACAAAGTTTTAAATCTTTAAATGAAACTTTCAGAATAAATAATGAAAGTTTTATTGAAGAGTATTCAAAATCTATTGATTCAACTATCAGCGAAGTAAAAATTGACCTACTTTTTCATAATTTTAATAAATTTAGAGAATCAAATAACGGAGTTAAGGGTGTCTATGTTAATGGTTATTACATGAATAAAGAACCAAAAATTAATCATATAAAAGAACTCCTTACTAAAACAAATGTTAATACTTTAGTCATTGATGCAAAAACAGACAATGGTCACATAATGTTTGATAGTGAATCTCCTCAAGTAGATTTATTAAAAAATGAAAGAATAAAATATGACGCCCAGACCTTAGCTGAGTTAAGAGAAATAAAAGATATACATCTAATTGCAAGAATTGTTGTATTCCAGGATCCTTTATTTGCAAAAACATTTACGGAAGAAGCTATTTTTGATTCAAAAAATAACAAAATTTACTCTCAAGATGGGCAATATTTTTTGGACCCAAGTAGCAAACTAGTAAGAGATTACATTATTAATCTTGCAATTGAGTCTTGTAAATTAGGGTTTGATGAAATTCAGTTTGACTATATTAGATATCCTGATTCTAACTATCAATATATGGTCTTTAAGGAAAATAATGATTATACAAATAGAGTTGATAACATAAATAGTTTCCTAGGGGAAGCAAAGGAAAAATTACATAATGATGGCTGTTTAGTATCAGCTGATATTTTTGGATTTATTTTAACTAACACTCAAGATGGTGGAATAGGACAAAACCTTGAAACAATAATAGAGAATGTAGATTTTATTTCCCCAATGGTTTATCCTTCTCATTACTCTAAAGGCTCATTTGGTTATTTAAATCCTAATAATCATCCATATGAAGTTGTTTCTGCCGCCTTAAGTGATGGGCTAGAAAGAGGTGTCCCAGAGATACAACTTAGGCCATTCTTGCAAGGGTTTTGGCATTCAATAAAAGATGTTAAAGAAAATATTGAAGCAGCTGAAGATAAAAATGTAGATTGGATAATTTGGAACATTTTAAGCACCTATGAATTAGATTATTTTACTAAACTCGAATCATGAGTATTAAAGATACATTTAAAAAAGAGCTTGAATCTATTCATAAGGACTTAATTAAAGTTAGTGACTGGATGTATGAAAACCCTGAACTTGGTTTTGAAGAATATAAAACCTCAGAATATTTAGTTAAGTTTATAAATTCTTTTGAAGATAATGTTATCTTTCCTACTAATGAATTAGAAACGGCATTTGAAATAACTTTTGGTAAGGAAGGTCCTCTTGTTGTCCTCTGTGTTGAATATGATGCTCTTCCTGAAATTGGACATGCTTGTGGACATAATGTAATTGCTACTGCTTCAATAGGCGCTGGCTTAGCATTAAGGAGTTTAGCTGATGATCTTGGTATAAGAGTAAAACTACTTGGCACTCCTGCTGAAGAGGGTGGTGGTGGAAAAATTATATTGCTAGATAGAGGAGCTTTCGAAGATGCTAAATGTTCAATGATGATTCATCCTGGACCTTTAAATGTTGCGAATCCTACATTTACTACTATTCAACAATATAAAGTTGAATTTTTTGGTAAAGACGCTCATGCTGCTGGTGCGCCAGAGAAAGGGCGTAATGCGTTAGATGCTCAAATACAACTATTTGTAAATGCATCAACATACAGGCAACAAATGGTTCAATCAAATAGAATGCATGGAGTTATAAAAGATGGTGGTTTTAAACCAAATATCATTCCTTCTTATACAAGCTCAGAATGGTATTTAAGATCTCTAAATGAAGACGGTCTTAATATTCTTGAAAAAGATTTTTTAAATTGTGTAAATGCTGCTGCTTTAGCAACAAAATGTGAGGTAAAGGTAAACTCTCCTGACTATAAATATAGTGAAATATTAAATAATAAAACTATGTATCAGTTATTCATGGAAAACTCTGAAAGTATTGGTAGAGAAATGCCTCTTGAAGATCCTCTTAGGCCAGGTTTAGGTTCAACAGATATGGGAAATATCTCCCTTGCTATGCCTTCAATCCATCCTATGTTAGATATAGATGCGGGAGATGCTGTAAACCACCAACCAGAATATGCTGCAGCCACTATAAAGCCTGGTGGTCATAAAGCTATTTTTGATGGAGCTTATGGAATGGGGGCAACCATTATTGATTTAGCTGAAAAAAACCTTTGGGATGAACTTTAAAGTATCTGGCTTAAGAAAAGTTTAGTTCTATCATTCTTTGGATTATCAAAGAACTCAACAGGAGTATTTTCCTCAACCATCATTCCTTCGTCAAACAACATTACTCTATCTGCAACCTCTTTAGCAAAACCCATTTCATGAGTAACAACAATCATAGTCATTCCAGATTTTGCTAGTTCTTTCATTGCATCGAGTACTTCTTTAATCATTTCTGGATCTAATGCTGATGTAGGCTCATCAAAAAGCATGATTTTTGGATCCATTGCCAAAGCTCTTGCTATAGCAACTCTTTGTTGCTGACCACCAGATAATTGTCCTGGAAACTTATCAGCCTGTTCAGGTATACCTACTCTATTTAGTAACTCCATAGCCTTTTCTTCCGAGTCACTTCTGCTTTTCTTTCTTACCCAAATTGGTGCAAGAGTAATATTTTGCATAACTGTTAAGTGAGGGAAAAGATTAAAGCTCTGAAATACCATTCCAACTTCAGCTCTAATTGTTTCAATATTTTTTAAATCATTGGTTAGCTCTGTGCCGTCAACAACTATTTCACCTTCCTGGTGTTGTTCAAGTCTGTTTATACACCTAATGAAGGTTGACTTGCCTGAACCAGAAGGACCACAAATAACCAATACTTCACCTTCAGCAATTTCCATTGATATACCCTTAAGGGCCTGGAAGTCACCAAACCATTTTTTCACGCCTTTAGCTTGAATTATGCTCATAATTTAATTACCTTTCTCCTAATCCTAATCTTTTTTCTACTTTCATGCTTCGTCTAGATAGTGTAAATGTAAATATCCAATAGACAACAGCAACGAATATTAAATTTTCTCTTTGGTGTCCTACAAAATTTACTGGTACAGATTGATTATCAATAACAGTTTTACCTATTGTAAGGAAGTCAAATAATCCGATGATAGTAACAAGGCTGGAATCTTTAAATGCAGTAATTGCGCTACTAACTAGTGTTGGGATAACAGCTCTCAAAGCTTGTGGAAGAACAATTAATCCTGTTTTTTGAAATGGACTCATTCCAATTGCGTCTGCCGCTTCATACTGCCCTTTTGGAATTGATTGCAAACCTCCTCTTATATTTTCTGCAAAATATGCCCCACTAAAGAAAGCTGTAACCATCAAGACTCTTACTATAAGATTAAATTCTACTCCTGCTGGTAAGAATACAGCTAATGTAACGCTTGCAAAGAATAGCCATGTTATATAAGGAACTGACCTTACTAATTCAATAATTCCAGTACAGATTATTCTTACAATCGGAAGCTTTGAGTTTCTACCTAAGGCAAGCATTACCCCTAAAGGAAATGAAACATAAGTGCCAAAAATTGCAAGCAACCATGTTAAAGAAAATCCTCCAAAAATACTTGACCCTGGCACAACTATTCCTGTTTCAGATGCTCCTCCTCTTAATAAGAATGTTAGAGTCACTAATGCTACAAACCATATAATTATTAGGCTTCGCTTGCCTTGGTCTGAAGTAGAAACAGCAGGTACAACCATTGAAAATAAAGAAAGTAATAATAGACAAGCCTTTGCTAACATTGGAATGCTTATAAATATTCCGGCTATCGTTCCAACTAAAATAACTCCTAAATAAATTGAATAATATTTTTTTACAATTGGATTATTTATAAATAAAACAGTTACCAAACCTATAGTTAAAAAGATAACAAATATAGGAACGTCTCCAGTTAAAACTTCTCCCGTGTCAATCTGTGGTTTTTTAAATATCCATGAGAAAATAAGTAATGGGAGTAAAAACCAAGAAATTGACATAATATTCTTTAATCTTTTTATTTCTTTGAAATAAATACCGATAAAGTATGACGCAAGAAACATACCAAAAATTACTGTCCAAGGGATTTTTGTAGTATTAGCAATAGGCATTAATGGATCGGGCATTATTCTTTCTTTATTTTGATCAAGTTGGATTACTGGTAGCTTTACAAACCAAAGCAATGCAACTGGAATAAACAAATAAAGAAAAACTGCATCAGAATTATTATATGAAAAGTTGATTTTCATATTTTTTAATATAAAAAATACAGCTGTTGCTAACAATGCTGGAATTAAAACCCCTAACCTTGAGCTTCTAGAAAATACTTCTTCTGTTATTACAGACCCATCATTCCCCATGTAATTTGTGAAAGTTGGTGCAACAATTGTAAAGAATAAAATACCCAAACCTAGTTTGAAAAATTTATCAAATAGAACACTTATGTTTGATCTATCTTCACTTCTCCATAGTCCAATTGAGATTCCTGCAAAGACAAACGTTAGCCCTACAGAAATCCAAACTCGTATAAAGTCACTTTCTGGATAAGCTTGGACCATATATAATTGCATATTATTCAAAACTGCTAACCAGTCTTTATCAGAAGACATTACGAAGCCAAACATTCCTCTAAAGAAATTAAGTACTAAGTAGGTTGTACCAATAGTTAGCACAGATGATCCTACTGATGAAAATAAACTTTCTTGTAAAGCTTTCAGATTCTTTTTAATTGCATCAACCATTATCTCTCCACTATTTTCATTTTTCTGTTGTAATAATTAATTATTGATGAAATTGTTAAACTTACAGAACTATAAAACGCCATCCAAATCAAGAAAACTGGTAACGTTTGACCTTCCTGGTTATATAGGGTTTGGCCAACAGCAACTATTTCTGGATATGCAACAGCAATACCTAATGATGTATTCTTGGCTAAATTTAAATACTGATTACCCATTGGAGGTAACATAACCCTAATTGCTTGAGGAAGCACTACTAATCTCAATAAAGCCCCTCTCCTTAGCCCCAGAGACATCCCAGCCTCTGATTGACCTTTAGAAACAGCCATTATTCCTGCTCTAACTACTTCTGAAATAAATATTGCAGTATAAAGAACAACTCCTAGCCATATAGCAAAATATCCAACTGTAAGGCTTTTTCCATGTCCTTTTGCATATCTCTTAAATTTTGTTGTACCAACCTGTTCGACTTTAGGCTTAGAATAAACAAACGGTGCTCCATCAGTAACTTCTAACTCATAAAAAGGTGTTCCTATTTTTATTGCTTTACCTTTTTCAACAAGGATAGATTCCACATTTCCTGTGTGTAGAGCTTTCAATTCTATCTCTTGCTTATCAATTTTTGTTCCAGTTGCATAAGCAGTGGCAATTACATCTCCTTGTACAATTTGTTTACCTGGTTCAATTTCCCAATTTATAATTTCTGCCTTCTTCATTTCTTTTAATTGTTCATCTAATTCAACATCTATAGATGGATACCAATCTAATTTATTTTCAATACCATGAAATAATTGAGGCAATCCCCAATCTGCTTTAAATGTTATTTCATCACCTACTAAAAAACCAGCGAAGCCCGCTCCTACTGATGAAAACATGATAAGAACTACCAACAAAACTACTACAACATTTAATATGATCTTGAAATAATCATCATCACTATAAATGCCTTGAGCTTCTTCAGATTTTTTACTATCTATAAATTTCTTTGTTACTCTAAAACCAACAAAAACAGCAACTCCCGAAATTAATACCTGATAAACAATTGCTGGAACAACCTCCAAGCCAAGAGATATATATGCCGCTAAAAAACCAACAACTCCTGCCGCTCTAAAGCCTCCGAACCAACCTATAATTAGCAGCACTCCTAAAGCCCCCAGCGACCATAAAAAAGGTTTCGTGTCTCTACCTTCTCTTTCTAGTATTTCAACTCTCCATTTATAGATTCTATTAGCAATGTATAAAACAAATAATGAGTAAACCATAAGGAGATAGGAATTTGGTCCTCTATTGAACCACGGAAAAGCGATTCCTTTTGCACTTACATGAATAAAATATTCCCCGACATCAAAAACTTCAAGTCTAGGAAATGAGAGCACAAAAGCTTGGAAAAAATATATTTGAACTAAGAGTGGTACGTTTCTAACAACTTCTAATAAGCCAGTTGAACTTTTTTCAACTATGTAATTACTTGAAAGTCTGGCAATTCCTAAAAAAGTGCCTAATACTGTTGCAGCAAAAATGCCAGTTATAGTAATTCTAAACATATTGACCATTCCAGTTTGAATCATTTGCAAACCAGAATTTGGTAATGTATACATTCCTTCTGCTACTGAAACTCCGGGTGTTTCTCCTAACCATCCCCAAGAAAATGCAATATTTGTATTCGCTAAATTACCAATTGCATTTTCAATATAGTTCCAAATTATTGACAATATACCAACAAGAAATATAACTTGAAAGGCCCATTTAAGAAAAACTACATTTCTAAAGAAAAGTAAATATTTTGTAGCGTTTTTCATAAATGAATTTTATCAGAATTATCTTATTTATGCCTAGAAGAAGATGTATATATGATGACTTCTTAAAGTAAAAGGGGCTTTTCAGCCCCTTTTACAAAATTATTAAGGTAATTAATTACCTTGCTGGAGGTGCGTAAACCAATCCTCCGTTATTCCAATAGTCGTTATAACTACCTTCTCTGTAAAGACCTAATGGGTTTAGGTTTCT
>Ga0208749_1000407_pt1 | contig 10594 bp, 21 predicted proteins | sample Knorr_S15_td_DCM_FD_185601 | JGI IMG/M metagenome (GOLD analysis project Ga0208749, IMG submission 185601) | Marine microbial communities from Southern Atlantic Ocean transect - Knorr_S15_td_DCM_ad_63m_LV_B (SPAdes) (version 2) | ecosystem: Environmental > Aquatic > Marine > Oceanic | place... | reverse complement strand
AGATAGAATGTGGGAATTTAAAGTGATTACCGAAAAAGAATTAGACATATGAGTAGATTAGATCCTATAATGAAAAATCTTATCGGTACAGAGAGTCCCGATGATTTAGCAACAGAAATATTAGGTGCATTGACTGAAGGAAGTAATGTTCCTGAAGCAGGTAATTTTTATGTCTTTGTATATCGTGCAAAAACACCAGGCATTGCGTATGATTCTCATCCACTTGTTGCTGTAACTGATGTTTTTCAATGGGGATTCAAAGGATTGAATTATCATTGGGGTGAAATGAGGCAATATACCTTCCCAGAAGTGGTTGGTGGTTTATATAAAGTAGATGAAATGGAGTTAAGGGATTTAAGAACTCTACCTTTTGTCAAAATCATACTAAATAGTTAAAAAAATTATATATGCCCGATTATCCTGCCGATTATAAAACACAAGAATCTTATTATGCTTCTCAAGAGTATAAGGATGCTGTTGAACAAGCTCTGGAAACTGGAAATGAACTACCTACTTACGCTACACGAGATAGAAAAATAACAAGTAGAACAAGAAATAAAAAATTACCACCACTGAGCTATCCACTTGCTACAGGTCCTAGTCAAAGGACTGGTGATAGACTCGTTATTAAATGTCTTAAATTTGAACCCCCAGAAGATGGTGCAGGAGCTACTGTTACACCAGTAAATATGTTCAAGAAAAATGATAAGACAAATAAAGTTACTGTTATCAGTGCTAATGATAAGGAATTGATGAAAAAGGGTGAATTGAAAATAAAAAACGAAAAGGGAGAGTTAATGACTGGGAATGAAAGACCAGGCATTGAATTCAAGGTGACTGATGCTAATTCAAGATTAAGCAAAGATGCAAATAGGTTGATGAAATATTTAATTGAATTACCCATACCTCAAGATTTAACTGATTCAAACTCTGTAACTTGGGGTGAGGATCGTGCTAATGCACTAGAACTTGGTGCATTAGCAGTGGCACAAAAAGCGATGGGTAGTAATATTGGAGAAGGTGCGGTTAATTTAGCACAAGCAGCGGTCACTGCATTAAATACTGGAATTGATATTCCAGGTTTAAAACCTGAAACTCAGGGTGCAGTCAGAGCAGCGTTATCAGGTGCAGCGATTGGTGCATTAGGATCAAACGTGAGTCCACAAAGTGTCATATCTCGTTCAACAGGTCAAATTCTTAATAATAATTTAGAATTACTTTTTAAAGGAGTTAATTTAAGAACTTTTCCATATGCTATCACATTCTCTCCAAGAAGTCCAAAAGAAGCGGATATTGTAAGACAAATAATAAGACGCTTAAAGGCATCAATGGCACCAAAAGCTGGAGAATTTAATGGAACCGCTGCAGGTATATTCATACAATCACCCGATGTATTTCAACTTAAATTTTTAAAAGATGATGTCGATCATCCATTTTTACATTCATTTAAATTATGTGCATTGACAGGAATGGCTGTAAATTATACTAACGCAGGTACTTACAGCACATATGAGGATGGTACACCAGTAAATATTAGAATGAGTTTAACATTTAAAGAACTTAATCCAATATATCATGAAGATTATCAACAAGTGGCAGCGGGACCAGGAGTAGGGTACTAATGGGATTTTTTAGAGAATTACCTCAAATAGCATATCAATCACCACTATCTCACAAAATATCTGCGAGAGAGTTTATTGTAATTAAAAATATTTTTCGTAGTGCGAAATTGATGGATTATGTAAGAGGTGGAGCGATAGCACAACAAAAGTTAGTGATAAAAGATGGAGATAGACCAGATACACTCGCAGATTTTTTATATGGTGATTCATCCTTAGATTATATAATAATATTAGTTGCAGGAATTACAAATATAAATCATGAATGGCCACTTCAAGATTATCAAGTTTATGATTATGCGTTAGAAAAATATGGTAGTGAAGAAAAAATGAATGCGATTCGATACCATGAAACCTTTGAAATAAGAGATGACCAAGATCGCCAAATTTTACCTCCAAAATTAATTGTAGATACTGACTTTAAAATATATGGTTCATCAACACAGGCAGGTTCTGTAAGATATTTTTTGCGTTCACAAGCAGGAAATAGACAACTTGATGATAAAAATGAGTACTCAGTTGCAACTGATGGTATCGCAAGGGCAGTTACAAATTTAGAATTTGAATATACTGAAAATGAAAAAAAGAGAAAAATTGACGTTTTGAAAAATGGATATGTGCAAACATTCATTAATGATTTAAGAGATATTCTAAAATATGAAAAGAGTTCAAATTATATTTCATCAAGTCTAGTTGCAACAGAAAATACAGAAGTAGTTAATCCATAAAAAAAGGAGTCCGAAGACTCCTACTTAAAAATTAAATTAATCCAAGCTGCGATTACCAAGAGAGTAAGGCAGAGTTGATTATATTTCATTACTCCTCTGCAAGTTTGGCGAAGTATGATAGTGCATCATCCTCTTCTTCTGCTACTGCAGGAGTTGGTTTTGATACAGCAGCAGTTACTAACTCTTCTGCTTCTCCACGATCATTATCCTCTTCTTCAAACTGTGGTGCAGCGGACTTCTTATTTCCAAGAACATAATCTAGACGAGTTTTTAACTCATCGTATGTCTTGAACTGGTCTGGTGCAACAATCTCAGCAAGTGAGAACTGTTTCTTCCAGAGTGCTTCCATTGCATCGTCATCATCAAGTAAAGGACTTGGTGCAGCAAATTCAGAACTGTCATAGTTTCTGTATCCTGCAACATTCTTTGCTTTTAACTTGAAGTTAGCACCTTGCCAGAAATCGAATGGATCGATTGCTTCCTCATCTTCAAACTCAGGTTGCATTGCTGCAGTAAGTTTGTCAAAGATTTTCTTTCCATACTTGTATAGAAATACTTTACCTTCGTTCTCAGGGTTGGCAGGGTCTTTTACAACATAGATGTTAGAGACATAAGTTAACTTACGCTTCTGTTTTCTTGCTGTTTCTTTTCCAGCGTCAGTTCCATTGTTCCAGAGTAATGAATTGTACTCAGAAACTGGGTCTTTCTGTCCAAGAGTAGTGAGTGAGTTCTCAATGAACCATCCACCAGGACCTTGGAATGCGTGTGAATATAGTTTTACAAATGGTAAATCTTCACCTTCGGGTGCAGGTAGGAATCTGATAACAGCATAACCGTTACCTCCTTTGTCTACATCTAACTTCCAGATACGGTCATCAGCGTTACCGCCCGTGTTGTTCATCTTCTCGACTTCTTTTACTAACTTTGCAGTAAGTGAGCCAAGTTTAGACTGTTTTTTTAGGTCTTTAAAAGACATTTAGATACCTCGGATAAATTGGATATTTAAGATAATTGGATTATAGCAGATTAATAATCAAGTGTCAATAGACTTCTTAAGATTCTCAATGGTATTCGACATACCTGAGAATAGTAACAACATATCTGTTCCCTCTGGAAAACCCATCAGTTCAACAGATTTTTGTAAATGGTTCTTAAGGTCAATTGCTTCTGGGTCATCAGAGAGACTAATGCGAGTGTACATTACTTTTTGTCTTTCTAATAATTCAGTAAGTCTTTCAATGTGGTCAACTTTATCTTCACGACTAAAAGTTCCAAACTTCATTGCATTCTTGTAAATAGACATTTGCAATTCGTTTATCTCTTGTAGTTCTTCACGAACTATATCGGAATCAAAAAAATCACTCATTTACGATTTTCCGTAGTATTTTTTTAAAGTTGAATACATTAATATTTAGGAAAGGTTTATACTTCCTAATTTTCATACTAACTGTCTCCCAAACAGGATCAAGTAGTTTCTCATCAAACTTTTCTGAGAATGAGAATATTATATCATAGATTACAAAAGTTTCAAGTGAGATATCCCCACCTAAAAATCTTTTTAATATAATTGGGTGTCCTTTACCACATTCAAATAATTCTGCTAAGTTATTATTATCCAACAGTTTTTCTGATTCCTCTTTGAATAAGTAAGAGATACTCTGTTTTCTTCTCATCCAATCTGCGTATGTTCTTTCTCCAGAGTTAATAATCTCACCAATCCACAGGTTCTTTGGATTATCTGTAGTGACAAAGTTAGCAAGTAAAAAGTCAACTATTTCACCATCAGAGTATTTTCTAGATGTCTTCTCAAACCAATACTTATCCTTTCTCTTATTGAAAGATGTCATTGTTGCACGAGATTTACCACCATACCTAAAAAAGTCATACTTACGATTCGTAAAATGACTTTTCATTGATAGATATGACTGGTAGGTTTCAAATGGAGTCACTTTCATCATATTCCTCTTCACTATCTAATTCTGTAATTGAGTCAACAGGAACTTCTGCTTCTCCTATTCGATACCAATGCTGATCAACACCAATACTATCAGGTCTGACACCCAAATACTGCAAGTCAGGGAAAGAATGCTCACGAAGCATCGCTTGCAATCTCCAATGAATTAATTCCGATTTTTTCATTATAAAGGCAATTTAGCTCTTGATGTAGGTTTCATAAAATTAAGACGGGTTGCATCCCATTTTAATCTTTCTTTTAAAGGTTTGGATATTAACTTCGATACTGATTCTACCTCAATATTGTTAGTTTCGCAATAGTAACATATTGCATCAATATAATTGAAGTCTTCTTCTTCAGCAACAATCTTTTCAATCTCGATTGCAAATTTTGAAGGTGTCAAGAATTTATTCTCGATTGCTTGTTCTAGTTCTTTATTCGGTTCCATAGAGTTCCAGTTTATCTTGAATAAATTTGTTAATGTATTCTCCGAGGAGTTTAATGTACTTTGCTTTGTTGTATTCTTCATAGACGATGCATTCTCCATTTTCACAGGACATAATAATTACTAATTTTTTAACAGATATACCTGTTAATTCATATAACATACAACCGTATGCCATACACTGGACAAAGTAATGTTCAATCCAGTCTCTGGGTTTTGGTTTTTTTGAAGTCTTGAAATCAATTATCGCTAACTCGTCCTCGTATTCCGCAATACAATCGACTGTTCCAGCAATTCCTAATTGCTTACTGTAGAGAGAACCCTCTAAAGCGTAAATATTATTTATATTACCAATCTTTTGCTTCGCTACATTGAACAAAAAATTAGATATTGGAGGAACTTTTGGAAGTTTCTCATCATTCAATAAATGATGTTCGGTTAGAGTGTGAAAGTCAGTACCACGGGTGGTTGCTGCTTTCGTTATTCGATTTGCTTCTTCATCACCTACTTTCTTTCGCCAGTTAATAAAAATTTCTTTATTATAATGACTAGTAACAGATGTAATCGAAACTAATTTAATTAATTCATCTTCATTAGGTACAGAGTAGTATCGAACACCGTCAATAGTTTCTCTGGAAAGTTTAGGAAGATTCAGTTCTACATGATTAAACATTAAAGACCAACTTCAAGTTTTGAAATAATATATTCTTTGACAAGTCCAGAACGAACTATATCATCAATGCCATACTCTATTATATCAAAGGATGGCATTTTACGCAATATGTTGAGAAAATCGTGTATGCCATTCCTGTCATTAGTTTTTACCAAATCACTTTGACTAGCATCACCAGAGAAAATAATTCGACTATTTTCTCCAATACGAGTAATAATTGAATCTAATTCGTGAAAATTAAGATTCTGAAATTCATCTACAATTACGATTGCATTATCTAGAGTAGTGCCTCTTATAAAAGATGTACTCCAGAATTTAATTGTTTCTTGTGCCTTAAGATTACCATATAACATTTCAAAGTCAGCATCAGTTGGCATTTGAAACATATATTTCACCATATTTTTGTATGGTATTTGGTAAATATCTGCTTTGTCCTCGTGATCACCTGGTAAAAAACCAATTTCACGAGTTGATACTAGAGAACGCACAAGATAGATTCTCTCGTATGGTGTTGTTTCATCAAGAACATCAGAAAGAGCATTATATAAAGAAATAAATGTTTTTCCTGTACCTGCTGTACCATATGCAACAAGATGTTTTCCCTCTGCATATGAATCAAAAAGTTTCTTTTGATTATCAGTGATAGGTTCAATATCAAGAAGGTAAGTATTTCCAATCGGTTTCTTACGTTTCATTTGTTTCGTAGTTAAACCGATACCTATGGGTTGATCCCCATTAGTCTTCTTTTTTCTTGGCATTTGATTAAAGTGTCTTTACTCTAGAACCTGGTGACTTTGATGCTTTCTTTAAAACATCATTCCAACCTGGTTTACTCTTTCTTAACTTATCTTTCCACTCTCCAACTTCTCCAACACCTGGCATAGTAGAGGGATCAGAATAGTCCCTTGACCAATCAGGGTTATCAGAACACCACTGATCCCATTGTGTAACACTCATTACAACTTCTTTTTGTTCACCAGTTTTTGTATTTACTACAGGATAGGTTGCCATATAATTATAAAGTTATGTGTACTATTTAGACCCTACAAATAGGGAAACTTTTACTATCTGAATTTGATCTACAAAAATATCTTATAGTATATCTTGTATTTTGTCCATAAGTCGTCTGTGAATGCCAATCTCCAGATGAATAAAGCACCATTCTATTTTTTTTACTTTGAACTTTCATCAATTCTTGAAATTTATTTCTATGTTTCCGTAATATACTTTTTAAATTATGATGAACTCTTCCAGCGTGATATTGTTTAGTAACTTGTAAATGCCTATGAAATTCATCTGTTTTATTGTAATTTTTATGATTATCCTTTAATTCGTAAAAAGATGTACCAGAATCAACTGAATTTTCATTCAAGTATATAACTCCAGAAAAAATTTCATTTTCAATGAAATCATGATGAATGATACCCTTATTTAATAATTTATCTTCATGTGGTTCAATTTTTTGAAATTGCATAGTCACTTCAAAATTTTCATTACATTCACCTTCCCAATATATGCTAATTATTTTTTTCATAGTGTAAAAAAATAAATCAAAATTAATTTTATCTACAGTTAAATTAGATACACAACCTGGATAAGTGTATTCTCCCTCTTTCTGATAATCAACGTCTTTTGCTAATTTTAAAATTTCATCTGGATTATCGTAAAAATTATCCAGTATTGTAATTGGGAAATATTTCACCACTCAAGTGCCTCCGACACAGTTGGAAACTGCTGAGTAAATATTGATTTACATGCATTTGCAATATCCATATGCTCTTTTTGGGTTCCGTGTCCAGAACGCAAATCAATATAATGAACCCAAGAACGAACACTTCCAGACATATAAATGCGAGTTGGTGTTGCAAGTGGTAATACAAATCTTGCACATTCTTTTGCAATACCCTCTCTCAATAGTTCATTATATAAATCCATTCCTTCGTTAAAATATAATCGTATTCTTTCTTGTAAAAACTTAATTTGTTTCTCTGGTATATCATCAATACTATTCTGACGATTCTTAGTATCCTGTCTTCTTAAGTCTGGTAAAGGAATGCTTGCATCTAACAAATTTGTATCAGCATATCTTTGACTAAACTCTTGAAATGTAAATGAACGATGTCTTAATATTTGAGCAGCGAGTCCTCTTGTTGTGTTAATTTCTAGAGTCATAAATGCTTGCTCAAAGATAGACCAATGTTGATGTTTGATACAGTATCTTAATAAACCTGCATAATTATCATTGTCCTGATTGTTTGGGTTACTCACACGAGCACAATATGCCATATGCTTCTCAGCATCAGGTGACACACTTATAAGTGATACGTTCATTTAAATCCTTTTGATGTTTGTTCTTGAATTCTTGCTAATTCATTTCTAGCAACTTCTAGTTGTTCACGAATTAATTTATTTTGTTCCTCATCATAAAGATAAGGTTGTTTGACTAATCTTTGTAAGATTTTAACTAGTCGTTTTGCTCTACTAATCTGGGTAGCCATCGTCATCATCATGAAGTTCATCATAATCACTTACCTTAAAGGCAGGTGAATTTTTATATGCATCAACATCTGAATAAATTTCTGCTTTTATAGCGTCTACTGATAATTCTAGTTGACGAACTAATAGTTTAAGCTTTTCTTTGTCCATAAAACTATTCTTTCATCTAATTATAACATAAAAAAAGGAGGGATGCAACCCTCCTGATTTATTAACTGCAAGGTGATGCCTTACTTTTAACTTTAATTCCACGATACATTAAATCGTGTCTTTCACGCTGTGTTGCTTCTGCAACAACTTTTGCGTTGTACTCTTCAGAGTCATACTTGACTCCACGATAAGTAACTGTTGCCATTTGGTTTCTCCTAAAGTAATTGGACTTTTTACATCCGTTCCTTCAGTCGGCTTTTGCGTCCTCTTGCGAGGATGAACGTACCCGTTCCGAGTCGGCTTACTTGCGTCCCTTATGGGATGAACGTGTGTTAATTCTAACACATACATACTATATAGTCAAGTAGTTCTGTATTCTTTGTTACAGAAAACCCTACAGGTCAAAATTTTGGCGGGATTTTTTTTCCCCGATTTTTGTAACTACTTTCTCTTTTTCTTTTTGGGTGTTGCCTCACCACTGTATCCCCACAAGGATGGTTTGATTGACCCTTGCCCGTAGTCTATACTTTTTACATTCGTAAATTTATCATAGTACATATCAAACAACTTAACTCTTGAACCTCTAGTTAAATCTTGATGTTCTTTACCATCAACGGTATAAGTTATGATAGATGCATCAGTAGGTGCATCCTTTGTCATAACATCAGCAGGTGCACCATTCTCGACAAGAATTTCACATCCATATTGTTCTTTTGAAGACTCTTTTTCGGTTGGAGTCCAATAGGTTTCTCTCTTTTCTGGTTTCTCAGTCTCAGATAATTGACCTAATGGTTTAGTCATGAACGACCTCCCCAAGTTATTTGTGGATAAGCAGCACCTGCTATCTCCTTTGTAATTTTATATTTTTCAGTAAGTTTTTTATCCTTAACTAAGATAAGTATCTCTGCCTCAAGTGGATGCAATCCTTCAAGGATATTAATAAACATTGTCTCTCTACGAAGATTACTAAGTTTATCATTACCACCTTTCAAAAAATTGTAAAATTTACTATATTCTTTACGAATAGATGCTTGTCCTTGGTCTTGAGAACCTAATGAGGTAGAACCCATTTCAGACATTTTACCAACTGCATCATTGATTTTGTCTGATAACGTTCCAGTAACCATATTATCTTCTTTATTATTACCATAAGGAACTTCACCTGGTGGTAGAACCGATATTGCAGTTTCATCAAAGTTCCAAATCAATAATGCCATGATAGATTCATGTGCATATCTTTGGAGAACTTCAATCTTTTTTGCCTTAGTTCTTTGTTTTGATGCAGCATCAAATACCTCAAACGCAAATGGAATCTTTGGAAGATTGGGTATTGGTGTTGCTTTTGCTTTAACTGTTTTAGTCGTCTTCTTCGTCGTTGTTGTCATGATTTTCAAATCTGAATGCTACAATTTCATCAGGAACTATATTGCCATTTCTATCATACATCTCTGGGTGAATTTTTTCAACCTCTTGATAATTCATCATGTAATCTCTTGCAACCCATCCTCCTATTACTCCTACAATTAGAAACAATATAAACAGAAATGCTGCGAACACAATGCTTACTGCTAACATAATTCTCCTGAGATTATTTTTTTGGTTTTACATCCACATAAAAGTCAAAGTGAATGTTAATGTCTTTGTTAAAAAAAGAAATCATCTTATCTAACAACAGACGAAATGATTTAGGTCTCTTTTTTTTACCTCCTGAGAGAATCAACTCAAAACCACGATCAATGTGGTCAGTTGATTTATTTATGTCTTGATTATGCGATTTTATTTTCTCGCAAGAATTCGATTGTGTCAACACAACCTCCTAGTTTTTTACCATCAACCACCACTTGTGGGAAAGTTGATCCTCTTCCAAATTCATCTATAAAAGATTTTTTGTCAAAGTGTTCATTTAAATTATACACTACATAACTCAGTTTTGTCAAGTCCATTACCTGTTTAATTTTGTCACAATGAGGGCAACCTTCCTTTGAGTAAACTGCAAAGTTCATATGTCTTGTTAAATAATGATTTATAAATTTAATATTTTCTTATTATATCACGACTTCATAATATAGCAAAGTGCGTAATATGGAGGTCTGTTTTCGTGAGATCCACCGCCACCTGTATTGTTTGTTGATGGATTAGCGTTGCCTAAAGAAACACTTAAACCTGTGTTTGCGTTTGAAGCACTCATATTAACACCAGTATTTGCGTTACTCATATTGAAGTGAGTACCTGGATATCCACCACCTCCACCATAAGGAACGTGAGCACCACCATAGCCTGGAAATAGTTTAGCACCCGTAACTGACGTATTATGTGAGTGACCAGGATCTGATATTGACATACTATGACCGTGACCAGGATCTGAAACACTTGCATTATGACTATGATTACTCGTAGTGTGACTGTGTGCTGGAAGTTGTGAAGTTGAAAGAGTAACTGAATTTGCACCACCAGTATTTCCAACAGAGTAACTACTTCCACTTCCAGCACCAGCAATAAATTTGTTTCTTAAATCTGGTGTACTATTTT
>Ga0208749_1000406_pt1 | contig 10598 bp, 13 predicted proteins | sample Knorr_S15_td_DCM_FD_185601 | JGI IMG/M metagenome (GOLD analysis project Ga0208749, IMG submission 185601) | Marine microbial communities from Southern Atlantic Ocean transect - Knorr_S15_td_DCM_ad_63m_LV_B (SPAdes) (version 2) | ecosystem: Environmental > Aquatic > Marine > Oceanic | place... | reverse complement strand
CTCGACCAACTTCAACCGATCATGGTAATGGTGTTGGTGGTGCTGCTGGTGCTGGTAGAGCAAATTCTATTACTGGAACTTCTACCACATATGGTAGAGGTGGTATAGGTGGTGGTTCTGGATATTTAAATGCTGAAGCAGGTTTAAATGGAAGAGGAGATGGTGCCACTGGTGCAACTGCTGCAGGAACAGAGGGAGATGGTGCTGTTGGTGGAACTGGTATCGTTATTATTCGTTATACAATTTAAAGGGGATTAATTATGACATCATCAACTGGAATTTATAATAAATTAACTCAATTTCGAGGAGGTCAAATCATACAGACAGTTACTGCTGTGATGCATGATCCTCATACACAATCAGTTGGATCTGCTGCCGTTTGGGATTTGACACATTTTCCTATTTCGATTGCACTTTCAAAAGCATCAAATTTAGTTCTTGTGACTGGATTTGTTTCGATTGGTGGGCAATTATCTACATTAGTAGGAATTAGAAGAGCTGGTAGTAATGTTACTGCTGCAATGGCTCTTGCTGCTGGTGGTCGTAGGGTGGCTCATTCTGGTGCTGGTGGAGGAGCAAATGATTCTCATGCTTGTACTAGTTGTCCGATTCATTTTGTAGATCAACCAAACTCAACAGCTATGCTAAGATATTACTTACAATTTGCCCATACATCTGGTAGCACTCAAACAATATACCTTAATAGAAGTAGTAATGATGGTAATGGAACTGATAGAGGAAGATATGTTTCTGTATTAACCGCTCAAGAGATTCAAACATAAATAACTAAAAATAATAAACCATGTCAAGATTAAGGGCAAATACAATAACGAATAAGACTGCAAACGGTGCTCCAACTGCGACTAATGGTTTGGAAGTAACTGGAGTTTGTACTGCAACTGATTTTAGTGGTCAATCTGGTGGTGCAGCAGATTTTCCAAATGGATTAACTGCAACGACTGGTACATTTTCTGGTAATCTTGGAGTTGCTGGTGTATTAACATATGAAGATGTAACCAACGTTGATTCTTTAGGAGTTGGTACATTTAGAGATGGTCTTCGTGTGACTGGTATATGTACTGCAACTTCATATCGTGGAGATGGTTCACAACTCACAGGTATTTCAGTTGGTATCACCACAGAAGCAATCACTCCATCAGGTATTACAACACATTTATTATTATCAAGTGCAGACGATCATAAGGTATTAGCAACAGGAAACGTAACGATTGATGTTACAGGTGGAACGGAAGCAGCAAGTCATCAAATAAGAATTGAAAATGTTGGTGTTGCAACAGTTGGATTCAGCACAGCATTCCAATTCCCATCAGGTGGAACACCAAACTTACCAACAACAAGTGGATCATTAAGTTTAATATCATTCACAGTTCATAAGACAGGAGCAGCAGGAACGACATTGCTTGCAGGTGCGTCAGTTAATTTTAGTTGAGTTTAGATAATGCCAAGACCTTTTTTAACGCATACAACAATAAGTGATGATAGTGCATTAGGTGGATCAGTAATTGAAAGAAGTATAAGAAACGATCAAGGAACATCAGACACTAATTCTGGTTCTAATTTTTCAAGAACTTTTGGTGCATCTGGTAATCGTAGGACATTCACAAAAAGTGTATGGGTTAAAAAATGTAATACGCCAGGAAATATAGGTGATGATCAATATTCCATAATTAGTGCTGGTGGTGGAGGATCTGGGTCTTCTGCACTTAATTTACGTTTCAGTAATCAAGATCGTCTTGCGTACGGTGGTGGAATTGGAGGATCACAAAGTTTTGATCTTGATACAGATAGACTTTTTAGAGATCTTAATGCTTGGTATCATATCGTGGCAGCGGTTGATACAACTCAATCAACAGCGAGTAATAGAGTGAAGTTGTATATAAATGGAGTACAAGAAACATCTTTTGAAACAGCAAATTATCCATCTCAGAATTATGAATTATATTTTAATTTTAACATCAATCATAGAATTGGAAGTAATTCTATATGGTCAAATCTTAGTAACACCTATGGTAACTTTAATGGATATATTGCAGAATTTAATTTTATTGATGGGTTAGCATTAGACCCATCATATTTTGGATATACTGATTTTCAGACAAAATTATGGAAACCAAAAAGATACGAAGGATTATATGGTACTAATGGTTTCTACCTTAACTTCAGTGACAACAGTGGCACATCAGCAACAACACTTGGCAGGGATTCTTCTGGTAATGGCAACAACTTCACACCAAATGGATTTTCTGTAGCTGCTGGTGCTGGTAATGATTCTTTAGAAGACACTCCAACTAATAATTTTCCGACAATAAATCCTTTATCTGGACATGCTGCTAATTTTGTGTCCACTAGCAATGGTAATTTAAATTTTAGTTTAGCTAATAATCACTGGGCAATTTCTTCAGTTAAAATCCCTGCTTCTGGTAAATGGTATGCAGAGTGTGTATATACAGATGTTCAGAGTGGAGATGTCTCAGTCTTTAATCCTAATATGATTAATGATGATTCTAATAGTTTTGATGGAAGATGGAATGGGATTGCATTTTCTCATGGTCAAATTCGTGTTGATAATAGTACTGTGCAGTCAAGTTTAACTTCACTAGCTAACAATACTGTTTATGGTATTTTAATAGATCGTGACGCTGGTACTGTTTCATTTTCAATTGCTGGATCAGTTGAAGGAAGTGCTGTAAATATAAGTGCAATGACCGATTCTTCAACTCTTGCCATAGTGAACAGACGGCAATCAAGTTCTGGATCTAACCCTGTAGGATATCAAAATTATGGTCAAAGACCTTTTAGTCATTTGCCAGCAGGTTATAAAGCATTATGTTCAGCAAACTTACCTCCAACCGTTCCATCAATAAATGCACAAAAACATTTTGATACCTTATTATATACTGGAAATGGTAGTACGCAATCTATTACTGGATTAGAATTTGCTCCCGATATGGTTTGGATTAAAGAAAGAAGTGATGGATCTTCTCATGGTGTAGGAGATACGGTAAGAGGTGCGTTAAAAGTTTTACAAACTGACCAAAACGCAGCAGAGGTCACAACTAGTACAAATTTTGTTTCTTTTAATTCAAATGGTTTTACTCATGGCAATTCTGGAAGAGTAAATCAAAGCGGTCAAACTTATGTTGCATGGTGTTGGAAAGCAGGTGGTGCAGCAGTATCAAATAGTGACGGAACTATTACATCAACATTATCTGCAAATCAAGAGGCAGGGTTTTCTATCGTTACATGGACAGGAACAGGTAGTGCTGCAACCATTGGTCATGGTTTAGGTAAAGCACCAAAATTGATCATAGTTAAATTAAGAAGTGGTTCACAAGATTGGTTTGTTAACAATGGAATGATATTCAATGATTATGGAAAATACTTTAAATTAAGTTCTAGTTCTGGTTCAAATGCTTCAGATACCAATGTATTTCCAAATACTGCTCCGACTTCTACCGTCTTTTCTGTTGGAACTGATAGTGCAGTAAACGCATCAGGTTCTACCTACGTGGCTTATGTGTGGTCAGAAATTGCTGGATTTTCACAATTTGGATCTTGGACGGGCAACGGAAATGCTAATGGTATGTTTGTGTACACAGGATTTACTCCCAGAGCTATAATTTACAGGAAAAAAGCAGATCAAAATTGGCATATATTAGATACCAAAAGAGATCCACTCAATCCAAATAAACTTGGACTTGATCCTAACTTGGGTAATGCAGAAGCAAATGATTCTAATTTGGCAATAGATTTTTTAAGTAATGGTTTTAAATTAAGATCATCACACAGTACCGCTAATGCTTCTGGTACTGATTATTTTTATTACACTTGGGCAGAGTTCTCAGGAGCAACTCCATATGACACAGAAGCAAACGCAAGATAAATAATTAAAAAGTAATATGTCATTTACTAAAGTTGCACCAGCAGGAATAGGAACTTCACCAGGTACTTCGATACTTATTGGTGATTCTTTGTTGCATTCAACTGGTATTGATATTGGAAGTAATACTGGTGTAGGAGTAACAATAAGACAACATGGTGATGCAACATTCACAGGAATTGTAACTGCAGCATCATTTAGTGGAACTACTGGAACATTTAGTGGGAACGTAAGTGTAGGTGGAGTATTAACATATGAAGACGTAACAAATATAGACTCAGTTGGTGTTATAACAGCAAGAAGTGGTATAAAGATTGGACCTACTGCTGGCGTTGCAGGAACATTCTTCGCAGATGGTAGTTATGTAACCGCAGGTGTTGTAACTGCAACAACTTTTTATGGTAGTGGTGCAAACTTAACTGGAATAACTGGAACAACAATAAACAATAATGCAAATAACAGAGTTATAACTGGGTCAGGAACTGCAAATACATTAGAAGGTGAAGCAAACTTAGTTTGGGATGGATCTGCAATGGGAGTGGGTCTTAATAACCCAAATGATACACTTCATGTATATCATGCTACAGATAATTTAGTAGCAAGATTTGAGAGTGGAGATACTGGTGGTGGTATAACACTTAAAGATAATACTCATGTAACAAGTCTTCTTACTACAAATGGTGCTTTTGAGATTAATGTTGATCAGGGTGGTGATATAACTGGTGAAACCATAGCATTTAAGTTGAGTGGAAGTGAAAAACTTCGCATCACATCAACTGGATTATTACTTGGAGGGACTGATGCTCAAAATAACACAACACTAGGTGGTAATGCTGGAGATAGTTTTACTGGTACAGATGCACAAAAGAATACTCTAATTGGAAAAGATGCAGGAACTGCAATCACTTCGGGGGATGAGCATACTGCACTGGGATATAATGCACTTAAAACACTGACAACTAATGCTAGTTGCACAGCAATTGGTGCTTATGCACTTGAAGACTGTACTGGTGCTGGAAATGTCGCTGTTGGATATAATGCATTAAAAGAATTAAGTTCGGGACAGAATAATGTCGCAATGGGATTTGATGCTGCTACGAATGCTATTGGTAATTTAAACGTAGCAATAGGTCGTGATGCTATGAAAGCAGGTAATCATGCTTCTAATCATGATAGTGTTGTTATTGGAGCATACGCTGCATATCAGTCACCTTATCAGTATCAAAATGTTATTATTGGAAGAAGTGCTTGTAGTGAGAATACTCAAAGCAATCCAATTCAAAATAGTGTATTTATAGGTTACGAAGCTGGAAAAATTCTTGGTGGACATTGTGCTTCTAATGTTGCGATTGGTCCTAATGCAATGGGTGGTGCAAGTAGTAGTATTGCTAATAGGACTGGCCTTTCAGATAATGTTGCGATTGGTCAAAAAGCTTTAGAGAATGCAAAAACTAGTACAAATAATTCCATCTGTATAGGACAAGAATCTGGACAAAATGCTGCAACTGGATCTGGTACTTATTCTTACTGGAGTCACAATATTGCGATTGGATATAGAGCTCAAAGGGAAGCGACTGGTGGTGCAGATAATGTGCTTGCAATAGGGTCTTGGTGTTTGGAAAATCATACAGGTGATGGTGATGGAAGTAGTGGTGGTTATACTGTAGCATATGGAAATGGTGCTTTCCGAGCAAATAGACATATACGTCACTCCGTTGCTGTTGGAAATGATGCAGGTAATGCCTGGAATCCTGCAAAAGGAAATCTACATGAAGGTGGATCTACATTTGTTGGTGGTGGTGCAGGTAGAACTGTCACAACAGGTACTGCTTTAATTGGGCTTGGTCGTGATGCTCTGTCTGGTGGAGGTCCTTGCACAGGACATCACAATACTGCGATTGGCTCACGATGTTTTGAAAAAATAAGTTCTGGATCACACAACTGTGCGGTGGGTGGTCTTTATACTGGATTGCAGTTAACTACTGGTGATTATAATAATTTCTTTGGGTCTCTTGCTGGTTATGCTTATAATGTTAATACTAGTGCAACTGGAGATCATAATAATGTATTTGGTGGATATTCAGCAGCAAGTGCTGCTGGTAATGATCATGAAAATATTTTTGGTGGTGGATTGACAGGAAAAGGTGCAAACACAACATACATCAGAGGTAGTGTTTATAATTCTCCCAACTCATCATCATTTTCTACAACTTCTGATGAAAGAATTAAAAAGAATATTGTAGATAATAACACTGGTTTAGATGCGATTGAAAAAATACGTGTTCGTAACTTTGAGTATAGAACTCAAAATGAAATTACTGATTTTGATAATGCTGGTGCAGTTGTTGTTGATAAAGAAGGAGTACAACTTGGTGTGATTGCACAAGAGATAAAGGATATTTTACCAGATCTTGTAAAACAAAACACAACTGGAGCATATGCTGTTGACCCAGATAATCTTACATGGTATCTTGTAAATGCAGTGAAAGAACTTTCCGCAGAAGTTAAGTCTCTCAAAGCACAAATAAATAGTTAAAAATTTTACGATGGCAATCACAACTTCATTAACTTGGACAGCGAGTAATTTAACCAGAGAAACATCAGATGATTTTATAATTAAATCTTACTGGTATTTGACTGGTAGAACTCTTAATGGAACTGTCGGTATAGCAACATTTAGACTGGAGGGTCCGTGTAAATTTAATACTTCAAGAACTGGTAGTGAAACTCCATATGAAAATGTAACTCAAGAAAATGTTGTTGGGTGGGTCAAGAATACGTTAGGTGCTGATCAAGTCGCAGAGTATGAAAGATTAATACATGAGAATTTAATTTATATTCATAAAAATGCTGCTGGTATTACTACTGATGGAGTTCCTTCAGGTTGGGCTGAACAAGAGGTGTATGTTCCATCAACTGAAGACTATGCTACATAACTTTTAATCCTCCTAAATATAATTACCTACATCAGAACTTGCGTGGTATTTTAGCAAGGAGATTATAGGGGAAGAGTTTTACACCGAGATGGATGATATCCAAAAGGAACTTAAAGAAGTTCAAAAAAAGATAGGCGACATAGAGAAAAAGCAAGAAATGTTAAAAAGGATACAGGATTTAGATCGTTTGCGTGAGGAAAAGCAAGCAAAACGACCTACTGGACATTCTCACTAAAAGTGATATAATACATAATAGGAAACAATCCACCATGAAGAAATTAATAAAAGATTTTCCAATTACAACAATAATAGAAGAAACTAATCGCAACACCTATACTAAGGATGAGGTTAATGTATTGATTAGTGCTGCGATAGAAAGAGCAATTGATGAAGCAAAAAAGATTGATGAAGAGTCAATGGCAAAGCATAATCGTGATGCAACTGTCATTAGTATGATACTTGGATTTACTACTCTTGCATTGTTTGTAGATGGATTGTTAAGAATGCTAGGTATTATCCCACCATTCATGGAGATTGATATTAATATTTTGGATAAGATAGAAACTGATATTATAGATAAGATAAAACAAGTTCCTATTCAAAGATTATTCCAAAGATAATGAACGACATTACAGTTTTCATATATGTTATTGGTTTTGCAGCAGTGTTTGGTATGACCTGTGTGTATATGTTTATGATGATGAGATCAACATTGAACTCTTTTGATAGAACATCAGTAAAATCATATGGTGATGCAATGAGACCATATAAAATACCTGCACCTCATCCAGAGATGGAAGGAATCAAGTATGGTGAAGAGTTACTAGTGTTTAATCCAGAAGACCAAGAAGATGATGACGATGATGATGGTGATATTGTAGTTAGAGCTTGACAGAGGGAAAAGAACCTCTTATAATGACGGAGTAAACCGTTATAGAGCAATGACTCTTACCACTAAATTTAAGAAAGATCTAAGCACACTCCGTGCTGCAGCAAACAAGGAAATATTTTTGGATATAAAAAATCCAAAACTATACAAGAAAGTTAGGAGATATTACGAAGGGTTACAATATATCAATTTAGAGGGTGAAGACCCTGACGCAGACTACAATGCTGTGATAGAATGTCTTATAGAGGACTTAGAACTATGATTGAAGTATTATGTCAAAATGATCCATACAGGTATGTAAAGATGCCTGATCTCTTGGAGAACGGACAACCAGATTATCGTATTCAAAAGTGGAACAATCATAATGGTTATAAAGATATGTACCTTTGTGATAACTTCATGCAGTTTAAAACTGCCATTGATGATTTTGAGTACACAAAGTGGTTAGATCCTGCAGGAGTGCCCTGCTACGTTTGTGATAAATAAATGAGAGTTTATTAATTATTATGGCAATTTATAAAAGCACAGGAAAGGCAGCTAAGTCTGCAAGTGGTGCATCAATGTCAAAGTATGATGTTGAAGTAGAAGCACGTTTACAAGCTTTAGAAAAACAAGCACATCCAGTGCCTACAGGAGCAACACAGAAAAAAGTTGATGATAGGCTAGCAGCATTAGAGGCAGCAATGCATACACATGATGGTGGATCATCAGACGCAACACTTGAAGATAAGGTTGCAAAAATTGTCAAATGGTTAGAGGGCAATACATCTTTCTACGGACATTAATTATTATTAACCTTTATAATGAGAAAGTTTGAATTTAGACCTTGGGGTTGGTTTATTACTCTTGATGAGAGTAAAGGCTACAAGGTAAAAAAAATCTATCTTAAACCAAACACTAAACTGTCATTGCAATATCACAATCATCGTGATGAGCATTGGACAGTAGTGGAGGGTTCTGGTAGTGCAGTTGTAAATAAAGACACTTTCGATATGAAAGGTGGTGATGACTTGTTTATTGGAAAGACATCAGTTCATAGAATGATATCTGGTTCTGATGGTGTTACTTTTATAGAAGTGCAAAGAGGTAAGTGTGATGAGAAGGATATAGTTAGACTTGAAGATGATTATGGTAGAGTTGACAAACGACCATAAATTTCTTATACTAAATACATTGATCGACTATTCATATAGGATATGAGAGAGTACAAAAAAACCGCACTCGTTCTTGGTGCAGGTGGATTTATTGGCAGTCATATGGTTAAGAGACTGCGTAAAGAAGGATATTGGGTAAGAGGTGTAGATCTAAAATACCCTGAGTTTTCTAAGACAGAAGCAAATGAATTTATTTGTGGAGACCTTAGAGATGTAGAAATTGTTCGTAGAGTAATACGTTTTGGTGGATACAGAGGTAACTATTACTCACAAATTGTAGATAAGTTCTTAGAACCATTTGATGAAATTTATCAGTTTGCTGCTGATATGGGTGGTGCAGGATTTATCTTTACAGGAGAGAATGATGCAGACATCATGCATAACTCTGCTTCAATCAATCTAAATTTATTAGAAGAACAAAAGAAGTTAAACAAAGATAAGGATACAAATATAACAAAGATATTTTATTCTAGTTCTGCGTGTATGTACCCAGAACATAATCAACTAGACCCTAATAACCCTGATTGTCGTGAAGAATCCGCTTACCCTGCTGCACCTGACTCCGAATATGGATGGGAAAAACTCTTTTCAGAGAGGTTATATCTTACTTACAATCGTAACTATGGTATTCCTGTCAGGGTTGCTCGTTACCATAACATCTTTGGACCAGAAGGAACATGGGATGGTGGAAGAGAAAAGGCGCCAGCAGCAATCTGTCGCAAAGTGGCTCTCCTCCCGATCACGGGTGGATCAATCGAGGTGTGGGGAGATGGCTTACAAACTCGTTCCTTCCTGTTCATTGATGAATGCATCGAAGCAACTTGGAGATTAATGCAATCAGACTTTATGGGACCTGTAAATATAGGTTCAGAAGAGATGGTTACAATTAATGAGTTGGTAGAAACTGCTGCTCGTGTTGGTAGTAAAGTGGTACAGAAGAGACACAAACTTGATGCACCTCTTGGTGTTCGTGGACGTAACTCAAACAATGATCTTGTAAGAGAAAAACTTGATTGGGATTATTCTCAAACATTAGAAGAAGGAATACGCAAAACATATAACTGGATATGTTTGCAAATATACAGCACACAAGAAAAAAATGTGCTACAATCACAAGAAGAACTTGAATTATTAGCCTCTGGATAAAAATGATACGAATTGATAGTTATGAAGATCTAACAGATAATATTGTTAGATGGTTAAAAGATTACTATTGGCAATATAGTATTGATGCTTTTGTAGTAGGAGTATCAGGTGGAATTGATTCTGCTGTTGTCTCCTCTCTATGTGCAAGAACAGGACTACCCACTTACGTTGTGTGTATGCCTCTTGATTCTAAATTTGCAAATACAAAACTTTCTGATGTTCATTCAAAAGGACTTGCAGAAAAGTTTGATAATGTAAGAAGAATTGAAGTAGAACTATCAAGTGTATATGATGGTTTTATTAAATCAGTTGAGTGGTGGTCTGAAGCACAACATTTTAATAAGAGAGAATTTACTGCAAGTGCACATGCAAATGCAAATACAAAATCACGTATTCGTATGGTGACTCTATATCAGATTGCAGGTTCTGTTGGTGGTATAGTAGTCGGTACAGGTAACAAAGTAGAGGACTATGGAGTCGGTTTTTATACTAAGTATGGTGACGGTGGTGTTGATATCGCCCCTATTGCTGACCTTTATAAATCGGAAGTCTGGGAACTAGGTGAATATCTT